>LSQX01283845.1_pt2 | contig 11964 bp, 12 predicted proteins | sample 654561 | NCBI WGS metagenome assembly LSQX01 (sample SAMN04489861, study PRJNA283612) | anaerobic digester metagenome | isolation source: 4 biogas reactors fed with cattle manure at either 37C or 55C with and... | place: Denmark: Kongens Lyngby | collected 2014 | reverse complement strand
TTCAAATCTTTGTGCAACAAAGCCCCCGTAACATTAAAACCGCAAGTGCTGCCAACTACAGCACCGCTATACGTGTCTGCCAAATGGCATTGCAAGATATGCAGGCAATTAATCAGCAGCAATATGCACATGTACTGAGTTATCTGATTGAGCAGCATTTTGATATGACACAAGCAGCGCAGCATTTTCAAATGAGTGAAAGACATTTGCGCAGACAGCTTTCAGCTGAGGGCTGCAGTTTCCAAAATTTAAGACAACATGTTTTGGAAAATAAAGCCAAACAACTGCTACAACAATCCCTTTCCATTAGTGAAGTCAGTCAACAACTGGGCTTTAGTGAATTGCGTGAATTTAGACGTGCCTTTAAACGATGGACAGGACTCAGCCCTTCACTGTATAAAAATCAGACCACACCGTAAACACTGATTATTCTTAAAGAAAAACAAAAAGTTAAATTTTAATTCACTCATTATTTAAACTGACTTACAAGCGAACAAAAATAAAAACAACAGGATTTCGACTAAAGCATAACTGCAAAGCTGTCATAAAATCCCTATCTTTTAGGGTCTGCTAGATAAAATAACGACATATATGGAGAATAACAATGGTCAGCGCATACGATGAATTACCGCGTACACCCGCCAATTTTGTAGCCTTGTCCCCTTTACGTTACTTGGAACGGGCGGCTTATATTTACCCACATCAAAATGCGATTATTCATGGTTCACGTCAAATCACATGGCGTGAAACTTATTTGCGCTGCTGCCAGTTTGCCCATCAACTTCAACAATTAGGCATTAGCAAAAACGATACTGTTTCAGTGCTACTTCCGAATGTTCCTGCCATGCTAGAAGCACATTTTGCAGTGCCTATGGCGGGGGCGGTGTTAAATACTTTAAATACCCGCTTAGATGCCAAAACACTGGCATTTATGCTTGATCATGCAGAATCGAAAGTACTTTTGGTTGACCCTGAATTTGCAGCCTTGGCACAAGAAGCCTTGGCAATGGTCACGCATGAAATTTATGTCATTGATGTCAGCGACGCAGAATACGAACATGCTGCCAATGCCCTTAGCATCGGACAAATTGAATACGAAACATGGCTCGCAGCGGGTGATCCGAATTTTGAATGGCATTTACCACAAGATGAATGGGATGCGATTAGTCTAAATTACACATCAGGCACCACAGGCAACCCCAAAGGCGTGGTTTACCATCATCGTGGTGCATATATTAATGCAGCAAGTAATATCATTGCCTGTGGCATGACACCACGTGCCAAATACTTATGGACGCTACCTTTATTCCACTGTAACGGCTGGTGTTTTGCGTGGACCATGGCCGCCAATGGTGGTACCAATATCTGCCTGCGTAAAGTCGATCCTGAACTGATTTTCAAACTAATTGCAGAACATAAAGTCGATTATTTCTGCGGTGCACCAATTGTCTTATCGATGTTAATTAATACCCCAGAAGAGAAAAAGACCCAGTTTGAGCACCGTGTGGAAGTCATGGTGGCAGGTGCTGCACCACCAGCGGCAATTATTGAAGGCATGCGCAATATTGGCATTAATGTCACTCACGTTTATGGCCTGACTGAAACTTATGGCCCATCTGCACTCTGTGCTTCTCAAGCAGGTTGGAGCGACTTGTCTATTCAGGAACAAGCACAGTTACATTCACGTCAGGGTGTGCCATATCCATTGCAGGATGGCATGAAAGTTCTTGACCCTGAAACTATGCAACCTGTACCCAAAGACGGTAAGACCATGGGCGAAATTATGTTCCGTGGCAATATCGTGATGAAAGGCTATTTGAAAAATCCAGAAGCTACCGCAGAAGCATTTGCAGGTGGTTGGTTCCATACGGGTGATTTAGCCGTATGCCAGCCCGACGGCTATGCCAAAATTACTGACCGTTCTAAAGACGTAATCATTTCAGGGGGCGAAAATATTTCGTCACTGGAAGTTGAAGAAGTCCTGTATCAACACCCTGCCGTGCTAACTGCTGCAGTGGTAGCAAAACCTGACCCACGTTGGCAGGAAGTCCCATGTGCCTTTATCGAACTCAAAGACGGCAAACAAGCCAGTCCTGAAGAAATCATTGCCTATTGCAGCCAGCACTTGGCACGCTTTAAAGTGCCAAAAGATGTGGTGATTACTGAAATTCCAAAAACCTCTACAGGCAAATTACAAAAGTTTGTATTGCGTGAATGGGCTAAAGAACGTTCAGTCGGCGAATTTGGTTAAGGCTTCATTTAATCTAAAACCATGAGGATGTATTCACTACACATCCTCATAGCAAATCCAAATAAAAAACGACTCATCTTGGAGTCGTTTTTTGATTGTCGAATGAGTTAATCTACAACCATCTTCTGATGTGCTCTAAGTCAAATTAATTTGACTTAACTTTCAGACAAGAGCGCAACCTGTTGCACGTAGTTGAATAACTTGAGTTTAGATGCCTCTAATTCATCTTCAGGCACTTCCTGTTTCATATCACGGTGAATACGTAACAGATGCTGACGCAACGTATGACGTTCTGCAGCTTTGTAGGTTTTACTAAAATCATTGATGACAGGGTCACCATCTTTAATAATACGCTCCACCCAACGCTGTAACTGTGCGGTTTTCTTTGCGCCTTGTTGTGGCGTCAAATACGACAAAATTACCGTTTCATTTTCATTGCGCAACAGTTTGCCAATGCGCTGACACTGACGACGGCGTGCTTCATGCGAAGTGATACTTTGCAATTCCAGCAAAGCGTCAATTAAACGCTCTTCTACAGGAAGTTTCTGAATTTGTTTGGTGCTTAACTGCGCCAATTGTTCGCCCAGAGCAGCCATACGCTGTACGGCTTTTTTCTGTTCGGTTTTACTTGCACGCCCTTCTAAAGATTCAAAGTCATCTTCGGTAAAACGTTGCGGTCGACGTGCCACGATTAATCTGCCTCGTAAAATTTTGCTGCAAATAGTGCTTGAATGTCAGATAAAGCTTTTTCTTCATCTGCCCCATCAATCACCAAGCGTAAAGTAGTTCCCTTGCCTGCACCCAGCATGAGCAAGGACATAATATTTTTGGCATCGACCAACTTGTCGCCTTTGCCAATTTGGATTGACGAACGGAATTTGGTGGTCACTTCAATCAGTTTCCCAGATGCCCGTGCATGTAAACCTAGTTTATTAATTACGTCAACAGTTGTGTCAATCATGACCAGTGCTTCATTTCTCGGTGTAAGACTTGTATAGACCATTTTGCCTCAAGTGCTTTTTTTAGTCTATCTACGATATAAACAGAACGATGTTGCCCACCAGTACAGCCAATAGAAATGGTGATGTAGTGACGATGCCCTTCGGCAAAAGCAGGCAACCATTTTTCTAAAAACTGATAAATGTCGTTAAACATTTCATGGGTTTGTGGGCTTTGTTGCAAAAACTCCTGCACGGGTGCATCTAAACCTGAATGTTTTCTCAGCTCTAAATCCCAATGTGGATTGGGTAAATGCCGTACGTCAAAAACATAGTCGGCATCTAGCGGAATGCCGTGCTTATAACCAAAGGACTGTAAAATCACAATTAAATGATCGCTTTGCCCAAGTTTAGACAGCAATACATGCTTTAGGTCATGCACGCTTTTATCGGTAGTATCTATATGCACAGTCGAGCGAAACTGAATAGGCATCAACAAGGTTTTTTCTTCTTGGATACATTCATTTAAGCTTTTAAATCGACTCGACAAAGGATGCGGACGACGCGATGCACTAAAGCGGGCAATCAGTTCCTGATCTTGCGTGGTCAGGTAAATAATATCTACCGAACCATGCTTCTGCAGTTGTTCAAATACCAGATCAAACTCTTGCAGATCAGCTCGGGTACTGCGCACATCCACCCCCAACGCCAACTGCTCTAAATTATTTTCCTGATCCAGTTTGTCTACAATTTCTGGGAGCAATGCCAAGGGTAAATTATCAATACAGTAATAACCTAAATCTTCCAACACCTGTAATGCCGAAGATTTTCCTGAACCCGATTGACCTGTGACGATCAAAATACGTTTCATGGCATGCAACCCTTTTATTGCGAACTATGCAGAATGTTTGACCTGCAAATTGTCAATTAAACGCGTATTGCCCAGTTTGGCAGCAACGAATAGCACAACATCTTCACTAAATGCTTCAATTTTTTGCAATTCTGTTGTACGTGCTTCTACATAGTCCACAACAAAGCCCGCAGTTGTCAATGTGGTCTTAATATTCGCTAACACTTGTGACAAGCTTTCGCCTTGCTGTAACGCCTGTTCTGCTGCTTTTAAACTTTGATAAATCGTCGGTGCAATTTGACGCTGTTCTGCACTCAAATAGCCATTACGTGAACTGAGTGCCAAGCCATCTGCTGCGCGTACAATGGGCACACCAATCACTTCAAGCGGAATGTTTAAGTCACGCACAAACTGACGAATCACTGCCAATTGTTGATAGTCTTTTTCGCCAAAGAAAGCATAGTTTGGCTGGACCATATTAAACAATTTGGTCACTACGACTGCGACCCCATCAAAATGCCCCGGACGCTGTAAGCCACACAAATCTGCAGTAATATCGCTAACAGAAATATTGGTCAAACGTGGCTTATTACCATACATTTGCTCCACAGAAGGCGCAAAAATAATGTCACAACCAACATCTGCCAACTGTTGACTATCCTGATCCAAAGTCCGTGGATAACTGTCAAAGTCTTCATTTGGACCAAATTGAATTGGATTCACAAAAATACTGACCACCACCACATCACATATTTTTTTCGCTTCACGCACCAAAGTTAAGTGCCCTTCGTGCAAATTCCCCATGGTCGGCACAAAACCAATGGTTTTACGCGCAGCACGTGCAGGCTGTAAAGATGCTACTAAGCCTTGAATTGTGGTTTCAGTTTTCATATTACAACTCAACTTGGAAAATGTGCTCACGTGCAGGGAAAGAGCCATCTTGTACTGCGGCATGATAGGCTTTAAATGCATCTAAAATAGCAGTTTCACCTGCTTGTTCTTTCATAAAGTTACGCACAAATTTTGCCACACGGCCAAAGGTGAGCCCTAGCATGTCTTGTACCACCAAGACCTGACCATCGGTTGCTGCACCAGCGCCAATGCCAATCACAGGAATTTCAGGGAATAACTCTGAAATTTCCTGACCTAGCTGTGCAGGTACACATTCCAGCAATAAAATAGCCGCACCTGCATCCACCACTGCTTTACAGTCTGCAATTAGCTTGTCTGCTGCTTCACGGGTACGCGCTTGCAGCTTGTAGCCACCAAATACATGCACCGATTGCGGTGTCAAACCCAAATGCACACACACTGGAATACCGTTACGGGTTAATGTTGCAACGGTTTCACTGAGCCATGCACCACCTTCCATTTTGACCATTTGCGCACCTGCCTGCATGACTTCTTTCGAGCTTTGCAGTGCATCATTAAGAGTGGCATAACTCATAAATGGCAGGTCTGTCAGAATAAAAGCATGCTGATTGCCACGGCGTACCGCAGCGGTGTGATAAGCCATATCAGCCACAGTCACAGGCAAAGTCGAGTCACGTCCCTGAATTGACATGCCCAAAGAATCACCAATTAAAATTGTGTCAATTTCGGCAACTTCCATTGCCTTTGCCATGCTTGCGTCATAGCAAGTCAGGCAGGAGAATTTGCGACCTTCCGCTTTAAATTTTCTTAGGTCACTTAGACTAATCATGAAAATATTCCTCTATGGAAAAGCATTACTCATGCTTAATTTAAAACTTTACAGCTCTGCCCAATTCCCTGCATCCGCAACCGTTAAGCTCGGATGTTCAAGCAATGCCAAATGTTTTAAAGCTTGTCCTTTGACGCTTAAATTAGCATCTAAATCTAACAATGGGATAACGACAAAATCACGTTCTAACACGCCCACATGCGGCACAGTTAAACGTTCATTTTCAATCGTGGCATTGCCATAAATCAATAAATCTAAATCTAGCGTGCGCTCACCCCAATGACGTAACCGCACCCGACCCGACTCCTGTTCAAAACGCTGTAACTCATCCAACAACGCTAGAGGTTCAAGTTCTGTTTCCAAACGCACTACGGCATTTAAATAGTTTGGCTGATCTTGTGGCCCCATGGGTGGACTTTGGTACAGCTTTGAGGTCTGCACAGCACCCAAAGTTGCCAGTTTTTGTACAGCATCGGCTAAAATTTGACGAGAGTCGCCCAAATTACTGCCTAAACCAATATAGGTGATGTTGCTCATTGTGTAGGCCCAAAAATCACTTGGCTTAAATCACGTTGTACACGTTTACGTTTTAAAATTGGATGATCTGCAGCAATACCAGACTCATGAGTGCTTGCAGAACGTTGAGCACGATTTTCTTCATATTGCTTGGCTTTACGCGCACGACGGCTGCGTGGCTCAGGCTCATTCACCAAAGGCTCAATTTGATGATCAATCTGCTGAGCTAACACCTCAACAGGCTCAGGCGCTGCTTTACGGCGGCTCTTAGCACGTGACCGGTTGTATTGAGCAATCGCACGTTCTTTTTCATCGGTGCTCATGAGCTGATAGGCATCCCACCATTGGCCCATGCCTAGGGTTGAGCTATCGCCTGATTTTTCTCGCAATAACAAGAAGTCAAAACCTGCTCGGAAACGCGCATGTCCCGATAAGGCTTCGATCTGCTGTGGCTTAGGTTGCAACAAGCGGGTTTGCATTTCCCATACTTCACGAATAAAAGTTTCAGCAAAACGTGGAATGATGGTACGTGTTGCCTGACGTTTCAGCACATCTAAACCCGCCTGTGCACGGGCTTCGGCTGCAACGACACCTTTAGATAGATAAAAGTCACAACGCTCTAAAAATGGTTGCCACAACAGCACTGCATAGAAAAATGCAGGATTAATCGTTTTGCCAATGGCAATACGTTGGTCCGTATTTTTTGCAGCACGTTCAATAAACGGATTAATGTCAGGTTTAATATCGGCAAATAACTGACGCCAAATTCCGAAATCAATCAACATTGGTAAAACTTTGTTTAGATGCCCCATCGTAAAGAGCTTTTGCGATTCATCATACAAACGGTGGGGTGAAACATCACGCAATAATTGCGTCATTTCAGGCGTAAAAATTTTTAGAATTTTTGGATCAATATTGAAGTTCAATTTAGCAGCGAAGCGCAAAGTCCGCAGCATACGCACAGGGTCTTCTTCAAAACGTAGGGTTGGATCACCCAATAAACGTAAGTTTTTATGCTTAATATCATCTACGGCATTGCAAAAATCCAGCACTATGCCTTTGCGGGGCTGGTAATACAATGCGTTGATTGAAAAATCACGACGGGCAAAATCTTGCTCGATTGTACCCCAGTTATTGTCGCGAAGAATCATGCCTGCGGCAGAAGTCACAGCTTTTTTGGGTGGCGCACGGAAAGTCGCTACTTCAATCAGTTCACGTCCTGCGTAGACATGCGCCAGCTCAAAACGTCGTCCAATAATTCGGCAACGTCGTCCGAAAACCTCTTTCACTTGTGATGGTGTGGCATTGGTCACGGCATCAAAATCCTTAGGATTCAGCCCCAACATTAAGTCACGAACTCCACCGCCTACAATATAGGCTTCATAGCCTGCTTTGGTTAAAGCATCTAAAACATCTAAAATGGAAGAAGGTAATTGAGCGGTAGATAAACCACATTTTGACGCGCGCAAAGTTTGCAAAAGACGCTGTCTCCTACGTCTGAACGTAAAATATATAAGATGTCGCTAATCATATCTCTATCACAATCAAAGGGCAATTTGATTCACACGCTAATTTTACAAAGCACAGAATTTACATCTGCCCTTGGCCACTACAGCGCCAGTTTGTGTTTATTTTTGGCAAATAATGCAGGGCCAATGCCTTTGACCTGCTGTAACTCTTCGATACTTTGAAACTGTCCCTTTTGTTTACGATATTCCACTATCGCTTCAGCCTTTTTCAAGCCAATCCAAACAATTGTTGCAATTGCTCTAGGGACGCACTGTTCAAACGGACTTGCTGCACACTAGAACTTACTTTTTGCTTCGGACGTGCTAAATAATATTGTGATGTGGCAGCAGTCGTTTGCTTTGCAGTCAAACGCTGATCTTGCGCTTCTTGCTGCGCTTTCCATTTTAAATAATTTTGGTCGAACTGCTGTGCCGTTGTGGGAAGACTGATTCCACACAGCAACACTGCCCATAATCCAAGTACTGTAAATTTGAAATCAGCCCAACTCAAACCCAATATGCGTGGTATATACATACAATGATTAACCTATTTTTTTAATTGTTGTTTTGCTTGCTCCCAAAGTTGATCCATTTCTTCTAAACTCATTTCTTCAATCTGTTTTTGTTGTAATTCGGCTTGATCTTCTATGTAAGCAAAGCGTGTTCTAAATTTATGAATTGTGCTCAATAATGCCATTTCACTGGACAGGCCTAGTTTACGACCTACATTGATCAAAGAAAATAAACAGTCACCAAACTCATCCAGTATTTCGTCGGATTGTTGCTGCTGAATCGCCTGCTGTAATTCCTGCAACTCTTCTTCAAGTTTTACATAAGCCTCTTCTACAGTTGGAAAATCAAAGCTTAACTGGGCTGCATGCTGCTGAATTTGCTGTGCCTGCTGTAATGCAGGGGCATGTTTAATTTCGTCTAAACGTGATTTTGCCTTGCCCTGTTTTTCTTGTTGTTTGATGGTTTTCCATAAGGCAGCAACATCTTCTGCGCTGAGCTGCGCAAACTGTTCGGCCTGAAACACATGTGGATGACGACGAATCAGTTTTTCAGTAATAGCTTGCACCACATCCTGAAAGTTAAACGCACCTTGCTCACTATACATTTGTGCCTGAAACACCACTTGCAGCAAAAGGTCTCCTAGTTCATCTCGAATTTCATCCACATTACCTGAACGTACTGCGGCTTCGACTTCATAGGCCTCTTCAATTGCATATTTGGTCAAACTTTCAGGGGTCTGCTTTTGATCCCACGGACATTGTTGACGAAGTTGTTGCATGACTGAAAGCAATTGCTGCATGAGATATTCCTTATTTCATTTTTTTGCACAAACCTGAATATTTTTTGCTATGCTCAAAACCGCAAGGACGATATGTACAACAAAAATAACATCAGGGAGCAAGTTCAAATGCACAGTATCTTGATTAGTGGTGCTGCACAAGGCATCGGTGCGGCAATTGCCCGTTTATTTTACCAGCAAGGTTACCGTGTTGGTATTTATGACATTCATCTCACCCAAGCCCAACAACTGGCCAATCAACTGGGTGAACGTGCGCATGCAGGCTTATTGGATGTAGCGGACTATACCAGCTGGCAAGCTGCTTTGTCAGATTTTTGCCAATGGGCGGGTGAACTCAATATTTTAGTCAACAATGCTGGAATTTTATATTCAGGTGCTTTTGAAGATACACCTATAGAAGCTCATCACCGTACCATGGCAGTCAATGTCAATGGCGTGTTGAATGGCTGTCACGCCGCTTTGCCTTATTTGAAACAGGCTAGTTTTGCTCGGGTGATTAATCTGTCTTCCGCCTCTGCAATTTATGGACAAGCTGATTTAATCTCTTACTCTGCTTCTAAATTTGCTGTGCGTGGCATCACTGAAGGACTAGATATAGAATGGGATAAATTTGGTATTCGTGTGTTAGATGTAATGCCACTTTTTGTGCAAACAGCCATGGTTAAAGATATGAATGCTGGCACCATTCAAAATATGGGGGTACATCTCTCAGCAGAAGATGTAGCGCAAGTGGTTTATCAGCAAGCAACGGCCAAAGACTCTATTCTGACCAACACCCACCGTGCGGTAGGTTTAAAAGCCAAAACCTTAATGCAATTGTCTGGCATCAGCCCGCAATGGTTAAATCGTTGGTCGAATCGATTATTGGCAAAGCGCGCATAAGGTAATGCTACCCCAATATGCCGCACACAATAAAAAGCCCGAATTTAAAATTCGGGCTTTTTTTGCATCTTGAAAAATGACAGCTTAACCACGCTTAAACTTTTTCTCAGCTTTCTTGAACTTCTGTACATAGCGGCGGCGACGTGCTGCAGTACGCTCATCCACCTGTGACTTACGTCCTTCAAATGGGTTTTCAGAAGTTTTAAATTCAATTTTTACCGGTGTACCTTCAAGTTTATACACTTTACGGAACACATTTTCTAAATAGCGACGGTAATCCGCAGGGGTTTTATCTACCTTGTTGCCGTGAATGACAATTGTAGGTGGGTTTTGTCCGCCCATATGCGCATAGCGCATTTTGATGGCACGCCCCTGTACTTTTGGTGGATGGTGCGCATCAGTCGCATCATTCAAAATTTGTGTCAGTTTAGCAGGTGAAACTTTCAAATGTGATGATTCATAAGCACGGTGTATAGATGGGTATAGATCGCCCACACCTGTACCATGTAATGCAGAAATCAGGTGAATTTTTGCCCATGGAATAAAGTCAAAACGACGTTCTACATCTAGCTTACATTGCTTGCGATCATACTCAGACATATTGTCCCATTTGTTAATCGCAACCACCATGGCACGCCCTGCTTCGAGTGCATAACCAATCAAGTGTAAGTCTTGCTCTACAATACCATCACGTGCATCAACCACCACTACCACAACGTGAGCATCTTTCATGGCTTGTAAGGTTTTCACAATTGAGAATTTCTCAATCATTTCATCCACCTTACCTTTACGACGCACACCTGCAGTATCAATTAAGGTGTATTTACGCCCATTACGCTCAAATGGAATATAAACCGAGTCACGTGTTGTTCCAGGTTGGTCAAATGCAACTACGCGCTCTTCACCCAATAAACGGTTGACCAACGTAGATTTCCCCACGTTTGGACGTCCAATAATGGCTAAACGCAAACCTGTGTCTTGGTCATGTGCATCTGGGTTTTCGTCTTCAGGAATATCAGCCAGAACATCTTCCAGCATTTGCTGTACGCCACGTCCGTGACTAGCAGCCACTTGTAATGGTTCGCCCATACCTAGCTTGAAGAATTCCACCAAGGCTGCTTCGGCATGTACGCCATCGACCTTGTTGGCCACTAAGAATACTTTTTTGCCTAAAGTACGCAATTCACGTGCAATTTGCTCATCCGATGCGAGTAAACCTGCGCGTGCATCCACCACAAAAATAATGATGTCCGCTTCGTGGATTGCAGTTTTTGACTGCTCTGCCATATAAGAGTCAATACCGCCTTCGGTTTCGCCAATACCACCTGTGTCCACAACAATAAAGGACTTGTTTTGGTAAGTAGCATCACCATATTTTCGGTCACGTGTCAGACCAGCAAAGTCGGCAACAAGCGCATCACGGCTCTTGGTAATCTGGTTAAACAGCGTTGATTTTCCGACGTTCGGACGACCAATGAGCGCAATTACGGGTTTCATAGATTAACCTTTATACAAGATCAGCCAACTTAAATGGCCTGAACATCAGAAACTGTGGAGAAAGTAGATCAAATATCTAAATAAAAACACGGGGTATTGAACATTCAATTACCCCGCGTAAAAATACGGACGACTATTTTAGCATAAAAGTCAGAATAAAATTAACGGTTCTGCCAAACGCTGAAAGCACCCTTTTGCGTTGCTACATAGAGCTGATTGTCAATGACACGCAATGTGCGTACTTCACCGCTGGTTTTTGAGCGTCCAACCAACTGACCTGAACTTGGGTCAAGCAAATGCAATACACCGTCTAAGTCGCCTACCACCAAATACTGACCTAACAACACAGGATTAGACAAACGACGATTCAGTAAACTGTCATTTTCCCAAAGTTGTTGCCCAGACGTGATTTCATAGGCAGCAATTTTACCGTCATCACTACTGACAAACACACCATTACCCGCTACTTCTGGGCGTTTGGTGCTGCTCATGTCCTGTCTCTTATACA
>LSQX01229989.1_pt1 | contig 11964 bp, 10 predicted proteins | sample 654561 | NCBI WGS metagenome assembly LSQX01 (sample SAMN04489861, study PRJNA283612) | anaerobic digester metagenome | isolation source: 4 biogas reactors fed with cattle manure at either 37C or 55C with and... | place: Denmark: Kongens Lyngby | collected 2014 | reverse complement strand
TCGTTTGTTCTGTGACATTTACGGTCGCCGGCTCTGTCGTGACTGTGGGGATAGGTTCTGTTTCCGGCGTTGTTTCAACAGGTTCTGTCGGGACTGTGACCGTCGTCTCCTCCGTCACTTCTTCAGTTGGTGCGGTGGTCGTCGGTTTTGTCACGATGACTACCGGCTTGGGCGTTGAATAGCCGGGATAGCTTGGGTCCGTCGGATCCCAGTTGCGCGGACCCTGAAGTGCGCCCGGGAGGGGTGCGGGGGCCAAGGCGGTCTGCCCCGGATACACCGCGCTGTAACTTGAAATCACGTAACAGGGCATCCCGCGGTAGGAGTTGCTGTAAAGAAAATTCGCGTCACGCAATGCCATTCGGATGCATCCGTGAGAACTTGTCTGTTTTCCCAAGACATCGTAGCCGCTCCACATGTAGCAGCGGGACGGATCGAATTTTTCGCCAATGTAGTCGTAGGGCACTGAATGGAACCAGATGGAACCGCTCAGATGGGTGGCATAACGCACCCAGCAGTCGACAGTGCTCTTCTCGGAACGAAAGATAGTGAGTTTGGTTTTGGCGCCCCCCAAAATAAAAGGCCTATTCGGGCCTGTAACCGGCGTTCTGTACTGGCTGGTGCCCGTCGAACAGCGGACCGCGTATGCCTCATATTCTTGGTCCGTATCAGGATCCACGCGGTAGAAAATGATGCGCTGGAGATCTAAAAATACTCGAATGGACGAAAATTTCGCGCCGGAGGCGGCCAAATTATCCGGCCATTTCGATGTCGTGGTTGTGGTCGTGGTGATCGGTGGTTTGGTCATTTCTTTGACCGTATGTACCGCTTTTGGCGTCGCAGCTGTCGCCGTCGACGTTTCCGGGAAAGTCGTCGGCCCTACGGTTGACTCTGGTGCAAGTGTCGTTTCAGCAGTCGAAGGTGGTTCATCCCATTCGGCCACACTGGGTGTCGAAATCGCGAAACCTCCGGTCACGTAGATCGCGCTCGAAACGATGATGACGCCAAGCAAGACCGGGATGTAGTTAAAAAATCGTTTCATCTCTTAACACCTGCCATTGACAAAAAATCTTAGCTCATTATACACAAGATTGGCTAATCGTCGTCTTCGGGCGTCTCAGTTTCGAGCGTTTGTGTCGTGGTCGGTACAGGTTCCGTCGTTCCGGGCGGTGCCGTTGTCACCGGAGGTGCTGTTGTGGCCTCAGGCGGTGTCGTCTCAGTCGGGGTTGTCTCCGGAGGTGTTGTCGTGGCGGTCATCTCTGCTTCTGTCACAACATTGACCTTCGTTCTGACCTCCTCATAGGAGCCGTCAGGGTAGGTGACGACAACAAATACGGTCCTGAGGACAGGATTCGACACGTCCGGCGTATAGAGGTAACGGTAACTTGTGCCCGCTGGGAGCTGGTCTTTGTTACCGATCGCAGCTGAAGCGGGCGGCAGGGTGCCGGCCGGCGTCATCGGCTGTGTGCCGACGGGCTTATATTTCCAGGCCATGTTGTTCTGCTCGCGCTGACGGTAGGGATTCGCAGGATCCGTATCGGTGGGATCCCATCTTGTATTAATGTCCACCGGCGGCAGAGGTTCAGGGTCGGGGATGTTGTAGCCCTTACTACTTTGGAAGATGTATACGGGCATGTCGCGGTGCACATTATTGGCAAGCCAGACCGCGTCGCGCATCGCAAGCCGTATACAGCCGTGCGAAATCGTGCTGTGCCCCAGTGAGCGGTAACCGGCAAGGTTAAACAAGCTCTTGTCGAGCGGCACGTCTTTACCGTCCGGATCAACGAAGTGATCGTAGGGTTGCGAGTGGAAGAAGATATCTCCCGCCACATGCGTGGCGTAACGCACCCAGACTATGGGGCGTGACTTTGTGAACAGCAGCAATTTGGCTGAATAGCCCGAAATGATAAAGGGTTTATCCGGGGGCGTCACAGGCGTCGGCGTAGCGCCGGCCCCCGAGTTAATACGCATCGACACTTCCGCGATCGCTTCGCCGCGCACGTCCGTGTGAAAGAAAACGACGCGTTGAATGTCTAAGAAAACAATGACGTGCGAGTAATAGTGCACGATCTCAGGTTCAGTCGTGGTCGTTTCCGTTGAGGTCGTTTCGGTCGTCGTCGTTTCGGTCGTCGTCGTTTCGGTCGTCGTCGTGGGCGTCGTCAACTCCAAGTCTGTCGGCAAGGTACTTAAACCGTCCGTCGGCGGTACAGGGCCGCGCTGACAGGAAAAGGCGCAAAGCGCGGATGCCAAAAATACGGCCGATATAAGGAGAAGCACCAGGGCTTTCCGTTTGATTAGTCGTTTCATATATTGCTAAACATTCTCCGGTTGCAGGTAATCGGGCGGCTCGACGTCCAGTCTATCCGCAATCCACATTAAAATACCATACAAATATTGTTTTGGTAAGAACATTCCGAAGCAATGATTTTCTTCATCGAATAGTAAAGCGCTTATGCTATGATGTATCGGATAATTTGACAAAACGTCGCATTATCTTAACAAAAGAGACGCAAAATACCAAATCAAGACATTGATTAAGAAGGGGTTGACCTTATGTTCTACCGCAGAAGTGACGGTACACTCGTCAAAGACACGCGAGATCCCATTGGCGACATCATGCCTTATATTATGCGCGGGCGAAATGAATCCGCCGTCTATTACAGTAAGTCTTACTGTGTCGAAAATATTCAAGATTACATCCGAGAGCAGCGAAAACTGGGCACACGCATCACGGTGTTCAACGTCATCTCGGCCGCCTGCCTGCACACCTTCATGCGAAGGCCCCACCTCAATCGCTTTGTCGCGGGGCGCCGTCTGTACCAGCACAATACCTTTGACATTTTGTACGTTGTCAAAACGTCCATGACCGACGACGGCATTGAATCCGTGGCCCGCGTGCGCTTTGACGGCGACGACACGCTCACGAAAGTCAAAGATAAAATGGCGGAAAGCATTGATGAAATCAAAGGGACGACGGGCAAAGAAGACGACCGTTTCATCGGGATGATCACAAAACTGCCGCGTTTTTTAAAACGTTTCATCGTGTGGCTGGCGCGTGTACTTGATTTTCACGGCATGATGCCCAAAGCGCTCATGGAACTGATCCCGCTTTATTCTTCTATCTTTATCTCTCATATGGGGAGCATCGGCGGAGACGCGATGTTCCATCATCTGTATGAATTCGGGACAACCTCCATGTTTTGCACGATCGGGAAAATTTATCTGAAACCCTATCGTGACGTCCACACTCAGGAAATTGTCTGGAAGAAAACCATCGACCTGAACATCACGTTGGATGAACGCATCTGTGATGGTTTTTATTTCATCAAGAGTTTGGAATTGTTTGATTCCTTTATTGACAATCCCGCCATGCTTGAGCTGACGCCGAACGAAGCAATTATTGAACATGAAAAGAAGCTGCAGGAACGCGAAATACGCGCCCGCGAAAAGCAGGCTACGAATATGGAAGACTATTGGGAGAATATGATGGAGCACCCGGTCGGCGACAACGAGTAAANNCCTCTTTTTGCATGACGCGAAGCGCCCCTAGGGCGAGGGCCTCCATTTCAAGTTCACCGGGGAATACATGGACGGGTGCCATAAAACGCACCCGTTTTTCGATTTCGTCTGTGACACGCTTGGAATGCGCCATCCCCCCTGTCAGGATAATTGCCTGAAGATCGCCGTCGACGACCGTGGCAAGGCCGCCGATGGCTTTGGCAACCTGGTAGCTTAATGCTTCATACAGCAAGGCCATGTAGGCGTCCCCTGACGCGGCTTGCTGTTCGATCGCGATGGCATCGTTTGAGCCTGTGTAAGACAAAAGTCCGCCCTTGCCCGTTTCATAGTCGTAAAGCGCGTCGATCCCCTCGTTCCGTGCGATCTGTACGGCGGTGAAAATAGGCAAGCCCCCTGCCCGTTCTGTAGAAAAAGGTCCCTCATCGGCGGAGACGACATCGATCATCTGTCCTTTTGACTGCAGGTTAAGAGAGATGCCCCCACCCAGATGGGCGACAATGACATTGGATGAAAGAAGATCAAAACCTTCCCGGTCGGCCACTTTGCGCGCGACCGCCCGCGTGTTCAACACATGCGAAAAACTTCGACGATCATAACCCTTAACGCCTGACAAACGGGCAAGCGGTTCAAGTTCATCCACCGAAACAGAGTCGTAAATGTACGCCGGAATACCATATTCAGTCGCTATCTCATACGCAATGCCCGCGCCCAGGTTCGAGGCATGTTGTTCCACCGGATGATCGAGCAGGGTATTCACGAGTGCTTTATCCACCACATAGGCGCCGTGGCGCACCGGCGGGAGCATGCCGCCCCGACCTACGACGACGTGAAGCGCGTCCCCTTTAATCGGTAATTCATTGATAAATTCTTTCACCCGCATAATGCGCATGGGTAGTTCATCGCGGATCGTTTCAAATTGCGACAGCTCGTCATGAGTATGATTAATTTTTTTTTGAGCGAGCTCAGTTTCACCCGAAAATAGCGCGACCTTCGTGGATGTTGAGCCCGGATTGATCACGAGAATGTTCATGATTCCCCTCCTATCCCTGATCCGCGGCAACCAAGGCGGAACAGGCAATTGAATAAATCTTTTCATCGGTTGACGCTGAGCGTGAAGTTAATACCACAGGGGTTCGGGCACCCATTAAAAATCCGGCAAAACGAGCCCCCCCACCATAAACGAGCGATTTTGCCAGTAAGTTACCTGAGACAAAATCGGGTACGAGGAAGATATCCGCGTCGCCCGCCACGGGACTGTCATAGCCTTTCAATTGCGCCGCTTCTTTTTCAAAGGCAAGGTCAAAGGAGATCGGCCCTTCCACCTGCGCGTCACCGAAAACCCCTTTTTGGGACAATGCTTTCAGTTCAGCGGCCCGCAATGTTTCAGGCATCCGCTCATGGACCTTTTCCACGGCAGCCAAGCAGGCGACTTTAGGCGTCTTGACATCGAAGGCCTTGATCGCTTCTAACGCATTGTTCAAGATACCCTGCAACTGATCCAGGCCAGGATACATCACCATCCCACCATCTGTGATCATGAGCAGTTTATGGTAGCGCGGCACATCAAGGACGGCGACATGTGAAATCAAAGACCCTGTGAGTAAGCCGTATTCCTTATGAACAATTTCTTTTAAAAGAACCGTCGTATCGACATTCCCTTTAAGGATCATATCCTGCTCGCCGTGATGAACCGCTATGACGGCCTGTTTGGCATCCTCAAAATAGGAGGCCTGTATAAGCCCCATCGCCTCGGCGTGTTTTGCGGCTAAGCGTGTATTTTCGTCCGGACAAACAACCGCGCAGCGTTTACTTGTTGCGCCGTTTTTCACCTGTTCAATAATCTTTGTGAATCGATTTTCCATAGTTTTCTCCCGCAACATCAACTTGGGTTCTTCAAAATTATAACCATTATATAGGTACTGATCACGGATGACGTCATTTGATGATTGAGCGATTAATACAGGGTATAATGCATGAATATTTGACAAATGTCATCTGTGTTTTTGTGGATGCTCCCCCATTTATGCTATACTTCCGGGAAGACTTAACGGAAATTCTATTTTCGTAGAATCAAACTAAGAGGGAGTTACATATGGAAGTTGGGAGAAGTGCGAAGCGCGTCGACGCTTTTGACAAAGTGACCGGTCGCGCCAAATACACGGATGACTTAAGTCCCAAGAATGCTTATGTATCGAGGATCCTACACTCAACCATCGCACATGGACGAGTGCTTCACATCGACACGACTGAGGCTTTGAAAATCAAAGGTGTTGTCAAAATCCTCACCTGTTTCGATGTCCCCGATATTCTATTCTCGACCGCGGGTCACCCCTGGGCGACGGATCCTGCCAAACAGGACATTGCCGACCGTAAAATACTAAATGAGCATGTTCGCTACTACGGTGACGACATTGCGGTTGTCATCGCGGAAAACTACGTGGCCGCGGACCGCGCGATCAGAGCGCTGAAAGTCGAGTACGAGGAATACCCCTTTGTGCTCGATCCGATCGAAGCCATGCAGGAAGGTGCCCCCGTTATCCACGAGGAGCGTCCGGACAATGTTTTGGGGCATTCTAACATCACGATTGGCCATTACGAAGAAGCCATTAAAGAAGAAGGACTCATCAAGGTGGAAGGCTGGTATCACACACCGACTGTCCAGCACGCACACCTTGAGAACCATGTCTGTTACGCCTATGAAGAGCAGGGCGGTCGCATCACCGTCGTCTCATCGACACAAATCCCCCACCTGATCCGGCGTATTGTCGCCCAGTCCCTGGGCCTGCCCTGGGGAAAGGTACGCATCATTAAACCCTACATCGGGGGCGGTTTTGGCAATAAGCAAGACGCGCTTTACGAGCCTTTATGCGCCTGGATGACCACTCAAATCGGTGGCCATCCTGTCAAATTTGATACAAGTCGCGAGGAGACCTTCGTCAGCAACCGCGTACGCCACGCCATGCACGCTCACTTGATTTCCTGGCTTCGCCCGGACGGTGAGCTGGTCGCAAGAAAAATGGAACTCTATTCCGATAACGGCGCCTACGCCTCACACGGACATGGTGTTTCACAAAAGGCGATGGGAGCTGTCCCTCAGCTTTACCCCTGCGACAATATTGTGACCGATTGCTGGACCGCCTATACGAACAAGCCGGTGGCCGGCGCGATGCGCGCTTACGGCATTCCGCAGGCGATGTTCCAGCTGGAAAGCCATGTCGATGACATTGTCAAGGCATTGGATCTTGATCCGCATGAGTTCCGGCAAAAACATTGCATGCCTGTCGGCTACTATGACGATTTTTCAAAGAACGAACTCTACGACGACAGCCTGCGCCAGACCATGGACAAGGCACGCGAGCTGATGGACTACGACCGCAAACACGAGTTGTATAAGAATCAAACGGGCCCCGTGCGTAAGGGAATCGGCTTGGCGTTGTTCTGGTACAACACCGCAGTCTGGCCGATCAGTATTGAGACCTCCACCTGCCGCCTCATGATGAATCCGGATGGCTCCATCCAGGCCATGATCGGCGAGACGGAAATTGGCCAGGGCTTTGATACGGTCTTCTCGCAAATGGTCGCGGACGCCGTCGGCGTTAAGGCAAAAGACGTGCATGTGTTCACGAATCAGGACACGGACGTCACCCCTTACGGCTCCGGCGCATACGGATCACGCCAGACTTATGTCTCAAGTTTCTCCATCGCGCAGACAGGTAAGATCCTTCGCGAAAAGTTGTTGAAACACGCGCACGACATGACGCGTATGCCCATTGAAGTACTCGATGTGGTTGACGGAAACATCGTGCGTAAGACAGACGGGCGCGTCCTAATGTCGCTTGAATACATGCTGACTGAAACGCTGTACGATATGGAGCGCAGTGAGAACGTGGCGGCTGAAAGTACCTACTCGGTCCGAAGTAATGCTTACTCATTTGGCGTTTCCATCGCGGAAGTCGAAGTCGACATCCCCCTGTGCCAGGTAAAGCTTTTGGATATCGTCAACGTGCATGACTGCGGCCAGCTGATCAATCCCGCGCTTGCGGAAGCACAGGTACACGGCGGCATGAGCATGGGCATTGGCTACGGCCTCTATGAGACCTTGCTCATCGATGAAAAAACGGGCCGCGTCTTGAACGACAACCTGCTCGACTACAAGCTTCCGACCACGATGGATCATCCTGATCTGAAAGCGGGTTTTGTTGAGAATTGGGAGCCGACCAACCCCTTTGGCACTAAAGCGCTCGGCGAACCGCCGGCCTGTTCCCCTGCCCCGGCCATCCGCAATGCGGTGCTGCAGGCAACGGGTGTCAGTGTCAACACGATCCCGATGTCGCCGCATCAATTGTTTAAGGATTTCACAAAAGCCGGTCTTCTCGAATCAGAAGAAGCTCGAAAACTTCGTCGCAAAGCGTACGAGGAGTTGAAAGATACTGTCATCCACGTCACAGATGAGCCGGAAACGACCGCTGTTGAGACAAAAAGCCCTGATTTGCAGTCGCGTGGCAATGAGTAAGTGAGGAGATACTATGTACGATATTAATCACATTTACGAAGCGACATCAGTCGAACACGCGGTCCAATTGCGCGTCGAGCAGCCCCAGGCAAAAATCATCAGCGGCGGCTCCGACATCCTGATCAGCATCCGGGCCGGTGAAATGGCTGGCTGTGACCTGATCAGCATCTTTCGATTAGACGAACTGCGCGGTGTGACGCTTGACGAGGACGGCACGCTCCGAATCGGAGCTTTGACAAGCTTTACTCATCTTGCCAATGATCCGCTCATTAAAGAGCTCATCCCTGTTTTAGGGGAGGCGGCTGACGCCGTCGGAGGACCTCAGGTACGAAACATCGGAACCATCGGCGGCAACACCTGTAATGGTGTGACATCCGCGGACACGGCCTCCACCCTTCTGGCGCACGACGCCCTGATGGAGCTCACCGGTAAAGACGGCGTCCGACTTGTCCCCTTGACCGAGTTTTATCTCGGCGCGAAGAAAGTGGACCTTCGTCCCGATGAAATCGCGACGGCTATCTTGATTCGTCGGGAAAACTACCAAGGTTATTTCGGCCATTACACCAAGTACGCCATGCGCAACGCGATGGATATCGCAACCAGCGCATGTTCGGTCAATGTCAAGCTGAGTGAAGACAAGAAAACCATTCTGGATGCCAGAATCGGCTACGGTGTCGCGGGCCCGGTCCCGATGAGAACACCTTCGGCCGAACAGGCTGTCAAAGATAAGCCGGTGTCCGCTGACACGGTGGAGGCATTCGCCGCGGGCGCACTCGAAGATGTCAACCCCAGAACAAGCTGGCGCGCGACAAAAGAGTTCCGTCTGCAGATTCAAGGAGAGCTGGCGCGTCGCGGCCTCACAGAAGCGATTCAGCGCGCGGGAGGTAAAGTATCATGAGTCAGATCCAATATAAAGCGATCACATTCACATTAAACGGTAAAGAAGTCGCCGCGTCGATCGATGTGCGCGAGTCCTTAGCGGATATGCTGCGCAATGAATTCGGCATGACATCCGTCAAAAAGGGCTGCGAGGTCGGTGAATGCGGAGCCTGCACCGTCTTGATCAACGGTGTCCCCTACGATTCTTGTATTTTCCTCGCCATCTGGATTGATGGCAAGGAAGTGACCACACTTGAAGGCTTAATGGATGAAGAGGGTAACATCTCGGATATCCAACAGGCTTTTATCGACGAAGCAGCCGTTCAGTGCGGTTTTTGCACCCCGGGCTTTATCATGTCGGCAGAGCATCTCTTAAGAGAAGGAAAACGCTATTCACGCGATGAGATCAGAAAAGAGCTCTCCGGCAATATGTGCCGCTGCACGGGTTACCAGAATATTGTGAACGCCGTCGAAAAAACGATGGAGAAACGTTTGGAAGAAAAAGAAGCGTAATCAGTAATACGAGACAACATTGAAAGCGGGCCGCCCTCTATGGCGGCCTGTTTTATGAGTACGTAGAAAAGGCGGGCTCCCAACCCGCCTTTTCTAGTTCCCGTATCCGGCAAATAATTGCCCCCAATAATAGCGATAGGGTTGGTCTGCGTCGTAGTAACAACCCACCCCAATTTCGCTGTATTTCGGATTCATAATATTCTTGCGATGACCTTCGGATTCCATCCAAGCCTGAACCACTCGCTCAGGCGTCCGCTGCCCTGCCGCAATATTCTCACCGGCACATACATAATTAACATTAATAGCGGTCGCCCATTTCTTTCCGTTCGGACGCGTATGTGAGAAGGACTCAACAATCTCCACAGCCCTCAATGCCGCTGAGCTGCGAAGTGACTTGTTTGCCACGACAGGACGCAGTCCCTCTTTTGCCCGCTCTATATTAACAAGACGTATCACTTCTGTTTCAAAGTCGTAACAGAAATACCCCGCGACTACCACTGTTTGGGGAACAGACGTCGTTGACGTCGTTGTCGTCGTCGGCTTCTCGGTCGTAGTGGTCGTGGTCGTGGTCGGTTTTTGGGTGGTCGTGGTCGTCTCCGTCGTCCGTCTTTCAGAAGTCGTCGTAGGAGTTGAGGTTGGCATCGTGGTCGCCGGTGTCGTCATCGGAGGCGCCTTGTGGGCGACGTCACGAGGTGTGGGTTCAAAAAAGCGCTCCGTTTTTGGGATTACCAACCCATCATTATTGCCCGTAGGCATGGTATCGTTCATAGGGACCGGATGAGCATAGCCGCGCACATCGGACAATGGAAACACATTGATTGCCCCGGCCAGGAAAAGGAATATTAAACTGATAATGATGTTCCTCTTCATACTTTCTCTCCGACTACTGAACTTTCAAGTCATTCCCTCCAGGTGGACTCGTATCACCCTTTGTGACAATCATATTACTAAGGTCGTTTCTAGCATGTCAATGGTAATACCTGATTTGTTCAGAATTATTTCAGTAATTATGCAAATATTCTCAATTTCTGTATAAAAACGTGTTCATTTACGGACAGCCATTTGTTTACTTTGAACATATTGCCCTCAAAAGCGGTATAGTTGAGGGGATTCAAAACAAAAGGAGCATCTAACATGGTAATCAGTAATGATACAATCCAATACATTTTGGGCAGAAGCAGCATCCGCGCGTACCAAAATAAACCATTGAACAAAGAACTCATCGATCTACTCAAAAAATCAGTCCTCGCCGCCCCCACCGCACGCAATCGCCAGCAATTGCGCTACGTATTTGTCACCGATCAGGGCATCATCGAGCAAATCGACGAACGCATCTTTCACTATTGTGATCCGGAAATGAAAACGATCATGGAAGAGAGAAATTCGTCAAGTTTCTTCTATGGTGCGCCCCTTTGTGTCTTAATCACCGGAAAAGACACCCTCTGGATCGACATCGACGCGGGCATCGCCATCCAGACCCTGGCCATTGCGGCTCAGTCTTTGGGCCTTTCGAGCGTGATCTTAGGAATGCCGCGCCTTGCCTTTAAAAAGGATGACCCCAAAAACTGTCGTGCGTTACTTGAGATAGAAGAAGATGAGAAATTCTGCATCGCGATCGCGATCGGCTACGCAGACATGACAAAAGCACCCCACCCGCACAACCATAGTCTGATTTCGGATTACTAATCGATCCTAGAAATAGTCGAAGCCGAAGCAGGCTTCATGTTAATATGGAGCATCCGAACAATCACGGATGCGGAGGTTATTTATGAACTGGTCTTTCTGGCCGATCGTCTCGATCATTGTATCGTTAGGTGCTTTTGCCATCGGGTTTTATTTTTACAACCATATTAAGAAACTCCCAAGTGCGAATGAGGAAATTGACCGCTTTGGGGATCTCATCCGTGAAGGCGCCATGTCCTTTCTAAAAACAGAAAACAAAGTCCTCACTCGATTTGTGTTAGCGACAACTTTGATCATCGTGCTTTTTGTACCTCCTATATGGAAGAGTACTTCTATATTGGGCAATATTGCGATGGGACTCTGTTACATTTTCGGCGCCATCTTTTCAGGTCTTGCCGGCTATGTCGGCATGCGAGTGGCCACCATCGCGAACGTGAAAACGGCGTCGGCGGCCGAAAAAGGACTCACCCACGCCTACCGCGCAGGATTCCGTGGCGGAGCGGTCATGGGACTGGCCATTGTGGGGAGCTGCCTTTTGGGCGCCTCCATCGTGTATCTTGTCTTCCCTCATGACCCGAATTTTTTACTCGCCTTTAGCTTTGGAGCAAGTTCACTCGCGCTCTTTGCCAAAGCCGGGGGCGGCATTTTCACCAAAACGGCCGACATCGCGGCTGACTTAACAGGCAAGGTGGAACTTGGCATCCCCGAAGACGATCCGAGGAATCCGGCGGTCATCGCGGACAACGTCGGCGACAACGTCGGTGACGTCGCGGGAATGGGCGCGGATCTTTTCGATTCAAACGTCGCCGCCATCGCCGCCTCACTCGTCCTCGCGCTCGATCTTAAGCAGGCACCCTTCA
>LSQX01109727.1_pt1 | contig 11964 bp, 10 predicted proteins | sample 654561 | NCBI WGS metagenome assembly LSQX01 (sample SAMN04489861, study PRJNA283612) | anaerobic digester metagenome | isolation source: 4 biogas reactors fed with cattle manure at either 37C or 55C with and... | place: Denmark: Kongens Lyngby | collected 2014 | reverse complement strand
GCCTTATATTGGTGTAGTATAATATCTTGATATCTTATGTTCTCCTCTTTTGTGCTGCATATCCCGTATATCTTAATATAGATTTTGTTTTTATCATATACTTTTTTCAAAAGCGGGGGACATAGATTTAATATATACAAGGAGGATATTAAAATCTATGGGTTTAACTGAATACCTAATAGTGTCGGCAATAGTTATTGTCGTTGGCTTTCTTTCCTTTTACGGCGGAATCGCTTTCAGAAAGAAAATTGCGGAAAAAACAATTAAATCGGCGGAAGTGGAAGCCAAACGTCTTATAGACGAGGCCGAAAAGACGGCGGAAACCAAAAAGAAAGAGGCTTTACTCGAAGCTAAAGAAGAATCATTAAGAATCAAGAACGAAAACGAAAGGGAGTTAAGGGAAAGAAGAAACGATTTACAGCGGCTCGAAAAGCGGGTTCTTCAAAAGGAAGAACACCTTGACAACAAAATGGAGGCCCTTGACAAAAAAGATGAGCTGCTGAACGACAAAATAAAGCAAAACGAAAACATACGCGCCGAAATCGAAAACATCAAAGTACAGCAGCTTGATGAATTACAGAAGATTTCCTCCCTTACAACCGAAGAAGCCAAGGCGGAACTGTTACGCCGGGTGGAGGAGGAAACCCGCCATGAAATGGCGCAGAAACTGTCGGACATTGAAAAAGAACTGAAGGAAAACGCCGACGAAAAGGCAAAGGAAATAATAACCCTTGCCATTCAGCGCTGCGCATCCGACTCCGTCGCCGAAGCCACCGTATCGGTGGTGGANNACAGGCGTTGACCTTATAATAGACGACACGCCGGAGGCCATAACCATTTCCACCTTCGACCCCATAAGACGGGAAATCGCAAGGCTTACCCTTGAAAAACTCGTTACCGACGGACGGATACATCCGGCAAGAATCGAAGAAATGGTGGAAAAGTCCAAAAAAGAAGTGGAAGCCATCATTAAGCGGGAAGGGGAACAGGCCACCTTTGAAGCCGGCGTCCACGGTATTAATCACGAACTGGTCAAGCTGCTGGGAAGACTTAAATTCCGCACCAGCTACGGCCAGAACGTATTGAGACATTCCGTTGAGGTTGCCCTTATATCGGGTATGATTGCCAGCGAGCTGGGCCTTGACGCCAACCTTGCCAAAAGGGCGGGGTTGCTGCACGACATCGGCAAAGCCATGACCCATGAGGTGGACGGCAGCCATGTGGCGATAGGCGTTGAGCTTGCCAAAAAATACAGGGAACACAAAGAAGTCATCCACGCCATCGAATCCCATCACGGCGACGTTGAGCCTTCGACATATATAGCGGTTATAGTTCAGGCTGCCGACGCCATATCGGCGGCACGTCCCGGCGCAAGACGGGAAAATCTTGAAAATTATATAAAGAGACTTCAGAAGCTTGAGGAAATCGCCAACTCCTTTGAAGGGATTGAAAAATCCTTTGCCATTCAGGCCGGACGGGAAATCCGCATAATGGTTAAGCCGGAGGATGTTTCCGACGACAAGATGGTTTTCCTTGCAAAGGACATTTCCAAAAAGATCGAATCCGAGCTGGAATACCCCGGTCAGATTAAAATTCATATGATACGGGAAACCAGAGCCTTCGAATATGCAAAATAATATTATACGAATCCTTGCCTTAGGGGACGTGGTGGGGAAATCCGGAGTAGAAAGGGTTGCAGGCGAGCTTTTTAAGATAAAAAGCGAGCTTAATGCGGATGTAGTGCTGGTAAACGGGGAAAATACCTCGGAGTACAACGGCCTTGACGTTTATTCGGCAAAAATGCTGTTAGACGGCGGAGCCGACGTGATAACCGGCGGCAACCACACCATAAACCTTAAGGAAATATATTCAATGCTTGATGAGAACCCCTATCTTCTCCGTCCGGCAAACTTCCCTCCCCTTTGTCCCGGAAGGGGGTACACCGTAATTCAAAGCGTTTCCGGGTTAAGAATCCTTGTAATCAACGTAGCCGGTCAGGTGTTTATGCCGCCGGCGGACAACCCCTTTGTCTGCGTTGACAGGATATTAAAGGAAAACGAAGGGAAGTACGACCTTGCCGTCGCCGACTTCCACGGGGAAGCCACCAGTGAAAAAACCGCCTTCGGTCTTTGGTTTGACGGACGAATCCACTGCATATACGGCACCCATACCCATATACCCACCGCAGACGAAACCCTCCTCCCCAAGGGGACGGGCTATATAACCGACATAGGCATGTGCGGCGTAAGGGAGGGTACGGTTTTAGGGGTTAAGGCCGAAACTGTGGTTAATAAATTCATCAGCGGCGTTCACGAACGTTTTGAACGGATTTCGGGAAAAGTAGAAATAAACGGCGTTTTGTTCGAGGTGGATGTCCTTCAGAAACGCTGTGTCGGAGTAAAACGAATCAAACATGTTTAGGAAAGGAAAAATTCAATGTTCAGACTCTTTCAATTACTTGAAACTTCAGCGCCGGCAGACGGAAATACCGCTTCCATAGGGACAATTCTGCTTACCTTTGCTCCCTTCGTCGTTTTGATTGGGGTATTTTACTTTCTGGTGTTAAGACCCCAGAAAAAGCAGCAAAGGGAAACCGAATCCATGCGGAGCAGCATAGAACGGGGGGACGTAATAACCACCGTCGGCGGAATAGTGGGCGTGGTCATTACGGTAAAGGACGACGATATCCTTATCGAAACCAGCGGCGACAAGACAAGAGTTCAGGTTAAAAAATGGGCTGTCCGGTCTATTGAGCAGAAAGCCGACTAAATATTATACAAACAACGAAAGGCACAGACTGATATGAAAGCTTATACTGTTCCTTCAAAGGAAATTACGGTACGCTTTACAGCGGACGTGGTGGTATGCGGAGGCGGTTCCGCAGGGGTACATGCCGCGGTGGCGGCGGCCGACGAAGGAATGTCGGTTATTCTTGTGGAGCAGTTCGGCTCCCTCGGAGGTACGGCGGGAAACGCTCTGGTCACCCCGTTGATGCATTCCCATATCGACGGAAACCCCTCCTGTTCCTATATTACGGATAAGCTTAATAAAAAAATGACCGTCCTTGACGGCATAGATGCGTCGGGCAACCAGTTCGACCCGGTGGTGCTGCGTATTGCCTCCGAACAGCTTTGTCTGGAAACGGGGGTCAAGCTGCTGTACTATCACTTTATTTCCGGGGTTATCAAGGAAAACGGGGAAATCAAAGGGATTATAACCGTTTCCAAATCCGGGGAATATGTCATCGAAGGTAAGGTCTTTATCGACTGCACCGGCGACGGGGACGTATCCGTCCTTGCGGGGGCGGAATACACCAAGGGCAACCCCGATACGGGAAAATGCCAGCCCATATCCTTAAGATATACTTTGTCGGGGGTGGATATTGCCACCTTCGGCGAATTCATAAGATCGGAAATATCCCGCACGGGGGTTTCAAAGGGGGCGTCCTATGACGGAAAAGTCGTTTACGCCGCCTGCACCGCCACCGACGACTGGGCGGTAACCGATCTGTTTAAGAAAGCCATAACCAACGGCGATCTTGTGGAGGACGACAAGGTTTACTGGCAGGTGTTCAAGCTCCCCAACCGGAACGATACCCTTGCCTTTAACAATCCCGAATTTTTCGAATATGTGGACGGCACCGATTCGGTCCATCTCACCAAGGCCCAGACCGACGGCAAGGCGGCTATACTAAGGCAGCTTAATTTCTATAAGAAATACATGAAGGGCTTTGATTCCGCCTATATTTCGGAAATCGCCCCCATGGTGGGTATCAGGGAAAGCCGCCATATTGTTGCCGAATATATGCTTACCGGCGAGGAAATGCTGGAAAAGAAAAAATTCGGCGACACCATCTGCCAGAACAATTATCCGGTGGACATCCACGGCAAAAATTTAAAGTTCGGTCAAAAGATAACCCCCGTTGACGACGGAAAGCCCTGGTATGATATCCCCTTCCGCAGCCTTGTGGTTAAGGGTTTTGACAATCTCTTTGTGGCCGGCCGCTGTCTCGGGTCGGATTTCCTTGCCCAGTCCTCCTTAAGGATACAGCGCAGCGTGCGTTCCACCGGGGAAGCGGCGGGAATAGCCTCAGCGATTGCGGTAAAACAGGGCGTAAAGGCAAAGGAAATCGACGGAAGTATGGTAAGACAGCTTATGATTGCCAAGGGCGCCACCTTTAAAGAATAAGGGTTATGACATACATCCGCTGTTTTAATTCTCCGGTAGGGACAATAAAAATTTCATCCGACGGCGAAAACATTACCGGAATAGAGTTTGCGGGTAATGGTCAGTGTAGTAATAATGACAATATTCCTCTGCTTGTCGAAGCCGAAAAACAGCTTACGGAATATTTTTCGCATAAAAGAAAAGCCTTTTCCCTTCCCCTTAAGGTTTCGGGAACCGACTTTCAGAAAGCCGTATGGAAGGAAATTTCAAAAATCCCCTATGGCAAATCGGCCGCCTATAAAGACCTTGCCTTAGCTTTGGGAAACCCCAAAGCCTGCCGGGCGGTGGGTAACGCCTGCGGCAAAAATCCCGTACCGATTATTGTCCCCTGCCACAGAGTTGTGTCCGCGACAGGGGAAGGGGGCTTTACCGGCGGCATGGCAATAAAGCGGCTGTTGCAGGAAACAGAAAGAAATAATTAAACTTTTATGGCTTTATTAGTTCAATAAGGTCAAGCAAATTAAAACGCTGTCTTTAAAACAGCGTTTTTTCATTTTTTAAGCTTCGGGTCAAGTTCGTCGATGGTGACTTTGCTTTTATGGGGTATGGGTTTCCAGCCCACCTTCATAAATACCGCCAGCACATTGGTGAATCTCCCTATCAGGTCAAACATAGGCCAGGTAAGACAGCAGATTAGCTTTTTGGAAAAGGGTATCGGCTTTATGTTTTTCCTTTCGAGGAAGAAAACGAAGGAGCCGTAAAAAATATCTTTTATATAAACCCCCGCAAGGTATAAAATGCGAAACCATATAGATAGGGCAATCCCAAGTAACACCGCCTCCGCTCCGGGACTGACCGAAATCACCGGGTTGAACACAAGCTTCAGTGCTTTTGCCAATATAGAGGAGCCGCTTATTAAATTAGTGTTGTCGATTCCGGTTTTATGTAACGCAAAGGAATAGATTAAAAACTCCGCTGTAAACCAGAGGAAAGCCGAAAACACATTAAAAGGGGTAAGCTGAATAAGGGTATCGAAGGAGGCTGCCCGGTGGCGAACCGATTCGATTAATTTTTTGACGGGCTTATCCTGCCTTTCGTTTTTGTTTTTCAGAAACATTTTTCCGAAAAAGATATTTACGAATAATTTGGGACCGCTTTCAAAATAGGCAAGGATATGCCCCCTTGACCACCTTAACCGCTGTCTTAATGAAATTTTATGGCTTACCGGCTGTTCGTCGTAAAACATGGCCTCGTCGTTGTAGGAAATCTCATAGCCCTTTGCCACCGCGTCGGCGGTAAATGCCCTGTCTTCGGTGAGGGAGGTATATTTCCACCCCTCCCTGACCAGTTCGTTGGCAAACAAAAAGCCGGTGCCCTGTATATTTGTGGCAAGGCGGAGCACCGACCTTGCCCTGTGCCTTGCCCGAATGGATCTTATCCAGTGGAGGGCGTAAATCGAGGATATCCAGTTTTCGTCGAAATTCTTGGTGTTCCGGTAGGAGGTTAATATTTTTACCCCCGCGTCAAAGGCGTCGTTCATCCGGGATATATAGTCGGTTTTCAAAAGATTGTCGGCATCGAATATGAAATAGCCCTCGAAGGCTTCGATTCCGTAATCTTTTTTTATGTTTTCAAATAAAAACTGAAGAGCATAGCCCTTGGTGCATCTGGTTTTGTCAAACCTTTCGTAGCAGACCGCCCCCTCTTCTCTTGCGATTTTAGCGGTATTGTCGGTGCAGTTGTCCGCCACCACAAATACAGTAATAAGGTTTGAAGGGTAATCCTGCTTTTTTATGCTGTCCAGGAGGTTTCCCAAAACCGGTTCCTCGTTCCGGGCGGGGATGAGTATGGCATATTTGTGGTAGTTATCGGTGTGCTTGAATTTCCGTGTAAAGAAAACGCCTATCAGCAGATAGACGATCCTGTAAGCGGTTAATGCGGAAAAAATCCAAAGCAGCGTACCTGCCACCGAGTGGAAGGAACTATAAAGGCTGCCGATTGAGTCAATAATCATAAAATTTTATATCCCGTTATTCCAAAATTACGTTATATGTTCCCGGTTCAAGGGGCTTTTCGATAAATCCGTCTTCAAAACTGCCCTCCCTTAACACTATGTCGCCGTTTACGTATTCGGGGCCGTTTACGGTAAGGATTATTTTGTTTTCTCCCTGCCGTTCCCATCTTACCGAAATATCCCGGCAGGAAGCCTGAGCAAAATCCAGCTCTTTAACAAAGCAGGGGGATATCCTCACCCTGTCGAAAACATAATACAACCCGGCGATATATTCCTGAAAGAAGGCGGCAATATCCCCGTAAAAGTGGTGGTTTTTCGACATATTATCCCCGAAGCCCTCCCACATGGAGGTGGCGCCTTTATATATCCAGTTGCCGAAGGAGGGTTCGTCGGTGCGGGTTATCATTTTAAAGGCAAGGTCGGCGTTGCCGTTTTCGGCCAGCAGCCTGAATAACACCCTTGACCCCAAGGTACCGCAGTCCATATGGCCGCCTTTTTCGTCTATCATATCAAGCAGCGCTTCAAAGGCCTTTCTGTACTCCCGGGTGTCCCTGTCAAAGATGCCGTAATACAACGCCATGGCCTGACATGCCTGACACTCCCCGACAACCCTATAACCGTCAATCAGGTATCTCCGGATAGCTTTCCTTAACCGGCTTGCCAGAGAAAAGGCATAGCTTACCCTTTCGTCCTGGCCGATGGAGGAAAAAATAAAGGCGGCGGTGTTAAGAAATTCATAAACAATAATCGAATCGGTAACCACTAAGGGCGCTTTTATTGTCCCCCCCACGGGGCACCAGTCCCCAAGACCGAATTCAAACAAACCCTCGTCGTTTGCCTTTGTTTCAAGATACTCTATATATTTCCATATTGCGTCGGCGTTGTCGTTCAGTATTTTATCGTTACCGGTAAAGTCATACACGGCGGCGGGAACCGACACCAGAACGCTGTCCCATGCGGGACCGTTTCCCCACTTGAACCCCCAGCCGGAGGTGGGGATGATACCGGGAATTTCCCCGCTTTGTCTCTGGGCTTTTCTTATGTTGTCCATCCATACCGAAAGGGACTTTCCCGCTTCAAAGTTATACATAATCTGAACGGCGGACATGGCGGCGTCCCCCGTCCAGCCGTTTTTCTCCCGGTGGGGACAGTCGGTGGGAAAATAATAGAAATTGGCAAGGTCGCTTCTTATACAGGCCTCATACAGCCTGTTTGCGATTTCGTCCGAACAGGAAAAATCCCCTGTCCGTTTAATATCGGAATGGCATACAATATATGTAAGCCTAAGACTTTTTGCCTGTTCCCCGGTTATCCCCGAAACCAGCACATACCGGAAGCCGAAATAGCAGAAGGAGGGTTCATACACATCCTCATTCCCGGAACAGATAAAAACGCACCTCTGGTTATAGCCTTTCGGGAGGAAATACATTGAGGAAAGGTCAAGGTTGCCGTTTTTCAGGGTTTCCCCGAACTGAAGGATAACCTTCTGACCGGCATCTCCATTTATTTCAAGCCGTACTATACCGGCGGAGTTTTCCCCGAAGTCATAGATATATCCGGCCGTAATGACCTCATCGTAAGGAGTCTCAAGGATTCCGAAGCCCCCCTCAACCTTTCGAGGTTCGGTAAATCCCCCGGCAGTAACCGAAACAGGAGCTATTTCCCGTGATTTTACAATGGGGTCGGCGTCGCACAGTTTCGGTTCCCCTTTGGGTTTTTCGGCGGGGATAACATTACGCCAGTTACTGTCGTCAAAGCCGGGTTCGTTCCAGCTTTTTATTTCCTCCCTTGCGTCATAGCGTTCGCCGCAGCGCAGGTCGTCAAACAGTATGGGAGAAGGATGACATTTAAAACCCTCCCCGGAGGGGATAACCCCGTTGCCGTCGCAGACAAGGGAAAAGGCAATCTTGGGGGAGGACCTGAAGGGGGCCTTGTCGAAATCCCAGACCCTGCCGCCGATGGCGTTTATAAAGCCGTTACCCAAAATAACCCCTATGACGTTTTCCCCTTCGGCAAGATGTGAGAAGATTTCGTATTCGTCGTAATAAATAATATCGTCGGGATTGGAAATATAGGGAGAAAGCAGTCCCTTGGTTACTTCCCTTCCGTTAACGAAAAGCCGGTAAAAGCCAAGACCGCAGATATAGACCGTGGCTTTCTGGGGAATTTTGTCGAGGAAAAAGGATTTTCTTAGGTAAGGAGCGCTTATATATTTTTCGAAGGTGTTATATTCGTTGGTTGCGGAGTAAAAATCAAGCGGCAATACCGTTTTGTCCATAATTTCCTCCGTTTGCTTGTGTAAATATATTAATTTATTATATTTATACCACCGTTTATACAGTCAAGTCAAGAATATTCCTAAAAAGTAACATTTTATATGTTGACAATACCCGGCGCTTTAATATAATCAGGTTATAAACGAAAGGAGTGGTAAAATAATGAAACACACCGAATTGACCGGCAGGAACTATGAATCCGTCGTGGTAAACTCCAAGGAACTTGTGGTAATCGACTTCTGGGCAACCTGGTGCGGTCCCTGCAGGATGATGGGTCAAACCCTTGAGGACCTGGGGGACGAAGAGACAACCGGAGTAAAGCTCTGCAAGGTGAATGTGGACGAGGAAGCCGAACTTGCGGACAAATTCTCTGTCAGAGTTATACCCACCCTTGTTTTTATCAAAGACAACCTTATAGCTTTCCGTGCCGAAGGGGTAAAAACCAAAGACCAGTTAATTGCCCTTATGAATAAATACAAATAGGTGATATTATGGTAAGATTAAACGAAGATAAGGAAATTGTGGCGTTAATCCGGGAAGGATTAAAGCAAAAAAACGGCCACTGCCCCTGCAGACGGGAAATAAACGAAGATACCAAGTGTATCTGCAAGGAATTCAAAGAACAGATTGCCGACCCTGGCTTTGAAGGCTATTGCCATTGCAGGCTTTATTACAAGTCAAAAGACACAAACAAATAACTACACCGGAGTGAAAACAAAGGAGTTTTTATGCTTGAAGCCGTAAACCTTTCCAAAATCTACAAGCCGAAAAAAGGCGTACCCGTAAAAGCCCTTGACAACATTAACCTGAAATTACCCGAAACCGGCATGGTTTTCCTCCACGGCAAATCCGGGAGCGGTAAATCCACTATGCTTAACGTTTTGGGGGGGCTTGACAAGTATAACGAAGGCGAAATCATTATAAAAGGCGTTTCGTCAAAAAGATTTTCCCAAGCGGATTTCGATTCCTACCGGAACACCTATGTGGGGTTTATTTTTCAGGAATACAACCTGCTGGAGGATTTCACCGTAGGGGCAAACATAGGCCTTGCCCTTGAGCTTCAGGGACTTAAGGCCACCGATGAAAAAATCAATTCGATCCTTGAACAGGTTGATATGGCGGGCTACGGCAACCGGAGACCGAATGAGCTTTCCGGCGGCCAGATGCAGCGGGTTGCCATCGCCAGAGCCCTGGTAAAAAACCCCGAAATAATATTCGCCGACGAGCCCACCGGGGCGCTGGATTCGGTGACCGGGAAGCAGGTGCTTCAGACATTAAAGAAACTTTCCGCCGACAAGCTGGTTGTGGTGGTTTCCCACGACCGGGAATTTGCCGAAACCTATGCCGACCGGATTATCGAGCTTGCCGACGGCAGGGTTATAAACGATATCGAACGGGACGAGGCTGCTTTACCGACAGAGGAAAATGCCCTTATATTTTCGGAAAACACCGTGGAAGTCCCCGCAGGCTACCATTTAACCGAGGAAGACCGGCTTAAAATCAATGCCTATATGGATTCCCTCAAAAACGGGGTTGTTATAAAAGCCGCCGAAAAGCAGAAGAAGTTCAAGGCCACCGACGTTACAAAGGTTAATAAGGCGGAAAAACCTTCCTCCCCTTTTAAGCTTATTAAATCCCGTCTTCCCCTTAAAAACGCATTCAAGATAGGGGCGAGCGGGCTTAAACACAAAAAAATCCGCCTTGTGGTTACAATTATACTGTCCGTTATGGCCTTTACCCTTTTCGGGGTGGCCGACACCATTTCCGGCTACGATAAAATACGTATTGCCACCAATTCCCTTGTCGATTCAGGCATAACATATGCTTCCATAACAAAGGGAAAAAAGGTCGTATATAATGACGACGATTTCTACTGGAATGATCAGATTATGCTAAACGACGGGGATGTTGCCCATATAACCGAAAAGACGGGAATTTATCTGACCGGAGTTTATACCGGCGAAGACGGCTACGAAAACTTTGATTTTTCCACGAATATTCATTCTAGGGACACGCTGTACGAAAACCAAATAAATATATACACCACAACGTTTTCGGGCTTTGCCGAGGTTTCGTTAAGCGACCTTGAAAAAATGGGTTATACGCTTATAGCCGGAACACTCCCCGACGGCAGTAAAAAAGAAATTGCCGTTTCCGCCTATGTCTGCGAAACCTTTATTAAAGCGGGGTATTCCGAAAGCGATGGCGGTATCCTCAAGCCCGTCCGCTCATATTCTGATATGGTGGGAAAAAACCTTTCGATCAGGGGCGAAGACTTTGTAATAACCGGTGTCATAGACACCAGATTCAACTTGAAAAGATATGAACCTCTTACCGATTTAACCAACCGGGATGACTTGTTTTATAAAGCGCTTAGAAAGGAATTTGAAGAGGAATTGCTAAACAGCCTTTGCGCCGTGGTATTTACCGGAAAAGGATTTATAGAGAATTTCATGAAGACGGGTCTGGGAACACGAATCACGGATAAATCAGTCAGTTTCAGCATTTCCGACTCTTCTGAATATAGTTATTCGATTTACACTGAAAGGCTTTTACGTCTTTCCGAAACCGATATATCAAAGATCGTATGGGTAAACGGCGAAAAAACGACACTCGGCGACAGGGAAATAATAGTTTTTTCAAACAGCGTCGGGGTTGTTAATTCCGAAACCTATTCGCCCGTGGAAATCGAGGATCTGGCTGTGTTTTTACAAAACCACGGCGATATAACTTTAAATACCTATGATTATAATTACGCTGGTTTTACCAACGAACCGGGCTGGAAGATAGTAGGCTTTATTAACGGAAAAGAAGACTATAAGCTGCATGGCACCGTGGTCTGTTCGGATAAGTTCTTCGGCGAGGTTATAGATGAAAATGCCGGGTATTACTCCTTTGCGGTGGGTGCGATGCCCCAAAGCCGTCGGGGAATAACCGAACTGCTGGAATTCTGTTACGACGAAAGCGGCGACATACGCTATCCCTTGAAAAACCCCGTAACCCTTGAACTGAGTTTTATCGAAATGATTCTCAAGGGAATTTCGAAGGCGTTTCTGTATGTCGGCATCTTTTTAGCATCCTTTGCGGCGGTGTTGTTTGCGACTTTCATAGCGTCAAGCATTGCCTACAAAAAGCAGGAAATCGGAATTCTGCGGGCGATCGGTTCCCGTTCAAACGACGTGTTCAGAATCTTTTTCTCCGAAAGTTTTATAATAGCGTCGGTGAACTTTCTACTGGCAACAATCGCCGCCGCCTTTATAACGCTTTTAATAAACACTTATATAAGGGAGGATGTGGGTATTCTTATTACCGTGTTGAACTTCGGGATAAGGCAGCTTGCCCTGATGTTTGCGATAAGCATGGCGGTCGCTTTTATCGCCTCCTTCCTGCCGGTTAAGAAGATAGCTTCAAAGAAACCCATTGACGCAATAAGGAACAGATAAAATACTATATGAAAAAAGAGCCTTAAACGGCTCTTTTTTTGGGCTCTATAATAAATGTTGGGGT
>LSQX01008086.1_pt1 | contig 11965 bp, 8 predicted proteins | sample 654561 | NCBI WGS metagenome assembly LSQX01 (sample SAMN04489861, study PRJNA283612) | anaerobic digester metagenome | isolation source: 4 biogas reactors fed with cattle manure at either 37C or 55C with and... | place: Denmark: Kongens Lyngby | collected 2014 | reverse complement strand
GCTGAAATTGGTTTTCCTATTTTAATAAAAGCTTCAGCGGGTGGTGGGGGAAAAGGAATGCGAATTGTCGAGCACGAAAATGAATTTGAACAACAAATGAAACGTGCAATCAGTGAAGCTGAAAATGCTTTTGGAGACGGAAGTGTTTTTATTGAAAAATTTGTGACTTCTCCACGACATATTGAAATTCAAGTGCTAGCAGATGCTCATGGAAATGTCGTTCATTTATTTGAAAGAGAATGCAGCATTCAAAGACGCCATCAAAAGATTGTGGAAGAAGCACCTTCGGCGGTTCTAACACCCGAAAAACGTAACATGATGGGAGCAGCGGCAGTAAATGTTGCAAAATCTTGTGATTATGTTGGAGCAGGAACGGTGGAATTTCTATTGGATGAAAATCACAACTTTTATTTTTTAGAAATGAACACCAGGCTTCAGGTTGAACATCCGGTGACTGAGCTAATTACCGGACTGGATTTGGTTGAACTTCAAATTCGTATTGCCAATGGGGAGCCGCTTCCCTTTACTCAAGAAGATTTAAAAATTAAAGGCCATGCTTTCGAACTTCGTGTTTATGCAGAAGATCCTGCCGATAATTTTATGCCCAGCGTCGGAATATTAAAACGTTATCAGCCGCCAAAAGGGGAGCATATTCGCGTGGATGACGGATACAGAGAAGACATGGAAGTCCCTATTCAGTACGACCCGATGTTGTCCAAACTGATTGTGTACGGAGATACACGAGCAGAAGCCATTCAGCATATGTTAGATGCGATTTCTAAATATCAGGTTGAAGGTGTGAAAACCACTTTGGATTTTGGGCAATTTGTCTTTGAGCATCCTACTTTTCAAGAAGGAAAATTTGACACAAACTTTGTCGCCAACCATTATTTAGATGACCGGCGTAAAGCTATGGACGAAGAAGAAGCACGCGTAGCAGCATTATTTTCTTTAAAACATTATTTAACTCAATTTGATAAATTAAGAATTCCTAAGTAAACATTTTTTATTATACTTTTTAGACATTCATATTATGAGCAATACCAACAGATTACTTCAATCTTATATATCAGAAGCCAAAAAAGGAGGCGGTCAAAAACGAATTGATCGGCAACATGAGAAGAAAAAATTAACTGCTCGGGAACGTATAGAATATCTTTTAGATGAAGGTTCATTCGAAGAGATGGGAATTCTTGTTACCCATCGAACTACCGATTTTGGAATGGACAAACAAGTGTATTTTGGTGATGGAGTAGTTACGGGTTATGGTACAATTAACGGACGTTTGGTTTATGTTTTTGCTCAGGATTTTACAGTTTTCGGAGGAGCGCTTTCAGAAACACATGCCGAAAAAATATGTAAAATTATGGATCATGCACTTCGTGTAGGTGCGCCCGTCATTGGTTTAAATGATTCCGGGGGCGCACGTATTCAAGAAGGAGTACGTTCGCTTGGCGGCTATGCGGATATTTTTTATCGCAATGTACAAGCTTCCGGAGTTGTTCCTCAGATTTCAGCGATTATGGGTCCTTGCGCAGGAGGAGCAGTATATTCACCGGCAATGACTGACTTTACAATGATGGTGGAAGGAACAAGCTATATGTTCGTCACGGGACCCAATGTGGTGAAAACCGTAACCAACGAAAATATTACTTCGGAAGAATTAGGAGGCGCTCGAACGCATGCTACCAAAAGCGGCGTAACGCATTTTACGGCCGCAAACGATATTGTTTGTTTGGAACAAATTAAAACTTTATTGAGTTACATTCCTCAAAACAATAAAGAAACTCCCGAAATGTTGCCTTATGAGTTGCAAGATGAATATCGGGATGAATTAGAAAACATTGTTCCGGATTCTCCTACTAAACCTTACGATATGCACGATGTTATCACAGGAATTATTGATAAGGGCAGTTTTTTTGAAGTCCATAAAGATTATGCAGACAATATCATTGTCGGGTTTGCACGAATTGGCGGAAGGAGTATCGGAATCGTAGCAAATCAACCGATGAGTTTGGCAGGAGTGTTGGATGTGGACAGTTCTATCAAAGGTGCCCGGTTTACACGATTCTGTGACTGTTTTAATATTCCTTTGTTGGTTTTGGTAGATGTTCCCGGTTTTTTACCCGGATCGGATCAGGAATGGAACGGAATTATTTTAAACGGTGCAAAGTTGCTTTATGCACTTAGTGAAGCCACTGTTCCGAGGATTACCGTCATTACCCGAAAAGCATACGGCGGTGCGTATGATGTGATGAACAGCAAGCATATTGGTGCCGATATGAATTATGCGTGGCCCACGGCTGAAATTGCAGTGATGGGAGCAAAAGGAGCCAGTGAAATTATTTTCAAAAGGGAAATTGAAGAAGCTGAAAACCCGGAATTAAAATTGTCTGAAAAAGAGGCTGAATATGCCGAAAAATTTGCCAATCCTTTTATAGCAGCACAACGCGGATTTATTGACGAAGTTATTCAGCCCAGAGAAACTCGTAGAAAACTACTCAAAGCTTTTGCAATGTTAGAATCTAAAGAAGTTCTGAGACCCAATAGAAAACACGGTAACATTCCGTTATAAAACTTCGTTTTCCCGGTTTCTGTTTTGTCTGAATTTTACCGATGAGTATTTTCAACGGACTAAGATTTCGCTTCTATTAATACTTCTTATGAAGTGCGGATTTATTAGTGTCTGAAAATAGTTTCTTCGTATAATTTAGCTAAACAAAAGGCTGTGATTGCCATAACCAAATCGCGTACCGCGACGTCTACAAAATGCCAACTGAAAAGTAAACTTAATGCAATAATCGTTAACCATGCAGAAACGATATAAGCTCCAACTTTAGTTTTCGTCAGTACGATAATTCCGGCAATGATTTCAATTATACCCACAATCATCATAAAAGTCGTAGGATAAATAGGAAGCATTTCGGCAATTCCGGTTGAAATGTACTGTGTCCAGGCTGTGAGTATATTGGTGAACTTATCCAATCCGGCAACAATGGGAACCAGTCCGAAGGTGTATTTAAGAATCGTTTTTACCAATGTAACATTTGAGTTCATAACTTTTAATTTTAGTTTCTATATTCTTTTGATGGTTTTTATTTAAAAAGGATACAATATTTTGTAACTTTTTATGACTATTTTCATCTAAACAATAAGAATCAATCAAAATGGAAGCAGTAAAAAATATTGATGCAAGTCATCACACATTAGAAGAACAGGAAATCATAATTCGCATTTTAAAAGGTGAAAAAGAACTTTACGAAATTCTTGTAAGGCGAAACAATCAAAAACTATATAGGGTGGTCAGAAGTTATTTGAAAGAGGATGCGGAAATAGAAGATGTTATGCAGGATAGTTATGTCAAAGCTTTTATCAAATTGAATCAATTCAAATTTGAATCTGCTTTTTCAACCTGGCTTATTCGAATCGGAATTAATGAAGCATTGGCGCGGTTGCGGGACAAAGGAAAAATTTATCATTTGTCAAAGCCTCTGTCAACTATGAATTATACCCTTTTAGAGGTTCCGGATTACAAACAATTAAATCCGCAAGACAAGATGATCAGAAAGGAAACAAAACAGCTTTTGGAAAATGCAATTGACAGTTTGGAACTAAAATACAGAACGGTTTACATCCTTAAAGAAATTGAGGAAATGAGTTTAAAAGAAATTGCTACAGCCTTGGATTTAACAGTGGCTAATGTGAAAGTGCGATTGCACCGCTCCAAAGAAATGCTAAAAGATAAACTCTTTGAAGCTGCCAATGACAAACAATTATTTGAATTCGGATTCAGTAACTGTGACCGAATTACAGAAAATGTGATGAAAAAAATTAAGGGAATAAAATAATTATGTTTTTGGTGTCATTTATTTCGGATTTAAATCCCTCCCCCCACAAATAAAAAGAGGTTTGTTGAAAATCAATAAACCTCTTTTGTCTTTTAAAATAGCAATGGGAATGGTTTCAATCAAAAACCGAAAGCAATTTATCCGATTCCTTTAAACCATTCTTGAAATTTCTCACCCAATACCGGTACCGGTTTCCAACTGCCATTAATAGCTCCTATTAATCCAAAAATCCATAAAATCACTAAGAATATAGACCCGAATATTGAGATAATCCATCCTAAAATCGGAATGACATTGATGACGCTTAAGGCCAATCCGGTAATGCCGATTCCAATAGCCTGACGAATGTGGAATGAAGCAAAGGTATTTTTCTTTTAATTGTTCATTACAAAAGCAATGATTAATCCAATTAAGGCAAATATGCAATGATTGCAATGGTTTTTCCTTCTGAGACGTCGTTAAGTGTGTTTTCTTTTGTTTCCATAAATAATATTTTTAATTTGGTTATTACTACTCGCACAAATTACATAATTTTTATGGTATAAACTTTAAAAGAATTTTTTTTAACCTCTCGGCTTCACTCGAAGGAACAAGATGTGCGCCCGTAGAAATATGCTAAAGAGTTTTGGATTTTGTTAAGCTGTGTAAAATCAAAATCCCTTACCTTTGATAGAAAGCAAATTATTATGACAAAATCAAAACGATTTAAATTTCCAAAAACCGTGCTTTTCGGTATCTCGGTTTTGTATATAGTTATCTTGTTTGTTACCTATTTTGTTTATTATCAAGAACCTACATTGGAGTGCGCAAAACGTTTGCTCGCTGCACAAATAGTAGCGTTTGGTGTGCAAATCCTTTTGAATTATGTCAATTATCATTCGAAAAATAAAATTGTTATTTTAGCCACACTTTTTATAAGCAGCATTGTTTTAGCAGGCGTGTTGTCCTCATTTTTTAATTTTAATTTGATGTGTAATTTATTTCCGATGCTTTGAAACCTTCATTAAAAAAACTTCTAGTCATCGGTCATACATTTCCGGAATCTTCCACAACAGCCGCCGGCAGCAGGATGATGCAACTAATTTCGATGTTCCAAAAACGGGAATGGAAAATTACTTTCGCAACTTCTGCAATGCAAACTCCCTATTCGGAAAATTTATCCTTACATGGAATAGCGATAGAACACACATACTTGAACGACGTTGTTTTTGATGATTTTATTAAAGATTTACAACCCGATGTTGTGATTTTTGACCGATTTATCACAGAAGAACAGTTTGGATGGCGCGTGGCAGAATATGTTCCCAATGCAATTCGTGTTTTGGATACTGAAGATTTACACTTTCTAAGAAAAGCACGAGAAGAAGCAGTTAAAAGTAATTTTGAAGTTCCACATTTATATACGGAATTGGCAAAACGTGAAATCGGTTCCATTTTACGTTCCGATTTAGCGCTGATAATATCCGAAACGGAAATGAAATTATTAACTGATACTTTTCAAGTTCCTAAGGATTTATTATGGTATTTACCTTTTTTGTTGGATGCTACAACCAATGAAAGTGCAACTTATGAAATGCGCCGGCATTTTATGACCATTGGAAATCTCAAACACGCTCCGAATGCAGATTCTGTTATGATTTTAAAAAAATTATGGCCGGAAATTCGTCGGAGACTTCCCGATACAGAATGTCATGTGTATGGAAATTATGCGTCAAATAAAATATTAAATTTGTCAAATCCGAGCGAAGGATTTTTAATTAAAGGATGGGCGCCAAATTTGAAGGAAGTGATGCAAAAATATCAGGTATTGTTAGCGCCGCTACGCTTTGGAGCCGGTTTAAAAGGAAAAATAATCGACGGATTTCAATTTGGATTGCCCGTCGTGACGACTTCCATCGGTGCAGAAGGAATTTCAGGAAATTTTGATTTTGGTGGAGTTATTGCCGCACTTGAAGATTTTTCCAAGGCTGCTGTGGAATTGTATTCCAACGAAATGATGTGGAACAATTGTCAAAATAAAGGCTATCAAATCTTAGAAAAAAGATTTCAGAAAAAGTTGTTTGAAAATGACTTCTTCAACAAAATAGAAGCGTTGTCCGTTACGCTCGAAAACCATAGAAACAAACATTTTATCGGACAGATTCTCCACTACAATTTATATCAACGCACGAAGTTTATGAGTAAATGGATTATGGAAAAGCATAAAAATCAATCTTGAAATTAGATACGAATGCGGCTTCTAAAGAGAATCGGTTTTACGTTTCTTATAGTGACAATAAGCATACTTCTTGTTGTGATTATAATTGATGCCGTGGTTTCCGGTGCTGCTTCGCATAAAACATTTGATGAAATTTCAGAGGTTCCACAACATCGTGTAGGATTGCTGTTGGGAACGAGCAAATTTTATAAAACGGGAGGGTTAAATTTATATTTTAAATATCGGATAGACGCTGCAGAAGCATTGTACAAATCCGGAAAAATTTCATATATTTTAGTGAGTGGAGACAATGGCACCATGGCGTATAACGAACCGGAAACGATAAAGAGAGAATTGCTAAAAAGAGGAATTCCCAAAGAAGCAATTGTTTTGGACTATGCAGGATTTAGAACTTTGGACTCAATCATTCGCGCGAAAGAAATTTTCGGATTGACGGAGTTTATTGTTATTTCGCAACCTTTTCATAACGAACGTGCCATTTATCTTGCCCAACACCACGGGTTGAAAGTAGTGGGATTTAATGCAAAAGATGTAGAAGGTTCGGGAGGGATTAAAATTAAATTTCGGGAATATTTTGCACGAACAAAAGCGTTTTTGGATATTCTCTTTAATGTAGAACCAAAATATTATGGAGAAAAAATTGAAATCCCACATCTGACAAAGCATAAACCTTGATATGTTGTAATTTTAAGTGCGGTGTAACGTCTAATTGTTGTCAGGTCAGAAATTATTATGAAATTCAAATTAAATACAGATTTTACTCCTAAAGGAGATCAACCAAAAGCTATTGAAGCACTTTCAAACGGAATTTTGGAAAACGATAAATACCAAACCCTTCTCGGAGTTACAGGCTCGGGAAAAACGTTTACCATTGCAAATGTGGTAGAAAAAGTTCAGCGGCCTACGTTGGTTTTAGCTCACAACAAAACCTTGGCAGCTCAGCTTTTTACGGAATTTAGAAATATTTTTCCTGAAAATGCCGTTGAATATTTTGTTTCATATTATGATTATTATCAGCCGGAAGCTTATATTCCTTCAAGCGGTTTGTATATTGAAAAAGACTTGTCAATCAATGAAGAAATTGAAAAATTGCGGTTAAGCACCACTTCATCCTTGTTGTCCGGAAGGAGGGATGTTCTTGTGGTTTCGTCAGTATCGTGTTTGTACGGAATCGGAAATCCAATTGAATTTAAAAAAAATGTAATAAGCCTTGAGCAAGGACAAATTATTACAAGAACAAAACTTTTGCATCGTTTGGTACAGAGTTTATATGCACGAACCGAAGCCGAGTTTAACCATGGAAATTTTAGAATAAAAGGAGACACTGTCGATATTTATCCCGGTTATGCAGATGACGCATTTCGAATTCATTTTTTTGGTGATGAGATTGAAGAAATAGAAATTTTTGATCCGGCTACCAATAACAGCAAAGGGAAATATGATAAGTTAAATATTTACCCGGCAAATATGTTTGTTACTTCTCCTGATGTGCTTCAGGGAGCCATTCGGGAAATTCAAGATGATTTGGTAAAACAAGTAGCTTATTTTAAAGACATTGGAAAACACTTGGAAGCCAAACGATTGGAAGAACGCACCAATTTTGATTTAGAAATGATACGCGAACTTGGGTATTGTAGTGGCATTGAGAATTATTCGCGTTATCTCGATCGTCGTCTCCCCGGAACGCGTCCTTTCTGTCTGTTGGATTATTTTCCGAAAGATTACTTGATGGTGGTTGATGAAAGTCATGTTACCATTCCGCAAGTGAGTGCGATGTACGGTGGCGACCGTTCCCGAAAAGAAAACTTGGTGGAGTACGGTTTTCGACTTCCGGCTGCCATGGACAACAGACCTTTAAAGTTTGAAGAGTTTGAAGCACTTCAAAATCAAGTTATTTATGTAAGTGCAACTCCTGCGGATTATGAATTGGAAAAAAGTGAAGGGGTTTATGTGGAGCAAATTATTCGTCCCACAGGCCTTTTGGATCCGGAAATTGAAGTGCGTCCGAGTCTGAACCAGATTGATGATTTGCTGGAGGAAATTCAATTGCGCACAGAAAAAGACGAGCGTGTTTTGGTCACTACACTCACTAAACGAATGGCTGAAGAACTCACTAAATATTTAACGCGCGTAGATGTGCGCTGTCGATATATTCACAGTGATGTGGATACGTTGGAACGTGTTGAAATTATGCAAGATTTAAGATTGGGATTGTTCGATGTTTTGGTAGGGGTGAACTTGTTGAGAGAAGGATTGGATCTTCCGGAAGTTTCTTTGGTGGCTATTTTGGATGCAGATAAAGAAGGTTTTTTAAGAAGTACACGTTCCTTGACTCAAACTGTCGGACGAGCTGCTCGGAACTTGAACGGGAAAGCGATTATGTATGCTGATAAAATAACGAGAAGTATGCAAGAAACAATTGATGCAACAAATTATCGACGAGAAAAACAATTGGCATACAATACCGCAAATAACATTACGCCTACTGCAATTAAAAAATCATTTGAAAATGCGCTGACGAAATCAAAACAACAAGCGTACACATTTGATACCGTTGATAATCTTGCTGCGGAAGAAGACATTGGTTATTTGACAAAACCTCAGATTGAGAAAAAGATAAGAGATACACGAAAAGCGATGGAAAAAGCGGCAAAAGACTTGGATTTTCTTACTGCTGCTAAATTAAGAGATAAAATTCACGCGTTTCAAAAACAGTTAGAACAAGTTTAAATTTTAGAATTGTATTTTAAAGTTTGTTAAAATTTATTTGAATCCTTTTGTAATAACGTATTTTTCTTGGATTCAGAAGCAAAGGTATAGGCGAAAATGAAGCGTTTAAGAATAGTGTTATTTTCAATTGTGTATTTAAATATCTTGATGAATCCGTTATTTTCTCAAAACATAAATTTAGAAAACAAAATAATTCCGGAGAGTATTAAGGAAGAGGTGCTTACGGCATTGGAATATTTCCCTGAATTATACGATACTGCAATTGAATTTAAATTTAAGGACCGGATTAAGAAATCCACCATGCAGGCTCAGCCAAAGGTTTCAAGTATTTTTAAATCTAATAAAAATAGAGAATACGTCATTTTTATCAGTCGAGAAATCCATATTGATAAAGAAGATTTTTCATTTTCCGACATTCCAAAGTTGGTTAAAATCGGTTGGTTTGGTCATGAATTGGGGCACATTATGGATTATCAGGATCGAACCAATTTCGGATTAATTATATTTGGTATTAAATATTTATTTTCTAAAAAAAGTGTTCGAGAAGCAGAACGTACCGCTGATACATATGCGATTATTCACGGAATGGGAGAATATATCATTCAAACCAAAAACTTTATTTTAGACAATGCCGATATTTCAGAAAAATACAAAGCGCGCATTCGTCGCCTGTATATTTCTCCTGAAGAAGTGATGGAAATTATCAACAAAAAATCCGAAAAAGAACAAGAAAAAGAACTTGAAGAAATAGAAGAAGAAATTGAAAAATAAAATTACTGATGTATGGATTTTACAAAATCTTCCCATTCATTAAACTTTTCTTCATTCATTACTTTTTCCATTTTCACCTGTCCGCCTTTTTTCTTCTGGTAACCGTTCCATTCGTGAAAAACACTTGGAGGTACCTTGGAAACTTTAATTCCTTTTAAGGCTTTTGTACGGGCAACTTCATAATTTCGATTAATTTTTTTCAGCACATCGTCAAGTGCATTTTCCAATTTTTTGGTGTCGATATCCGATTCCGTTCCCAAGTACCAATGGTGGTGATATTCATTGTTGATTTTAACGGCGGCAACAGTAAATTCCGGGATTTCAATGTCAAACATTTCTTCCAATTCCCGTAAAGCAATTTCCATTTTATTGACAGAAAGCTGCGAACCCACTACATTGAGAAAAAACTTGGTGCGACCGGTAATTTTTATTTCTGCTCGTGCTACATCTGTAAATTTTATGGTATCTCCTATTAAATAACGCCAAGCACCGGAAACAGTGCTGATAATTAAAACATAATCCACTTCAGGTTCTACTTCTTCCAAGGTCAAAGAAGGAGCGTCCTGAGACAACGAACCGTCATCGAGGATATATTCCGGTTTGAAAGGGACAAATTCGAAATAAATTCCGTTATCGGTTATTAATTTTAAAGAAGTGGTTTCGGGTCTGTATTGGATTGCCATAAATCCTTCGGAAGCGAGATAAGTATCAATAATGGTTATCGGTTTTGCCAACAACTTTTCAAAACTCTTTTCATAAGGTAAAAATGCGACGCCTCCGGTGGTATAGGCTTGTAAATTTGGCCAAATATCATGAATGGTTTCTGCACCGTGATATTCAATAATTTCTTTTAACATCAGTTCTGTCCAGGATGGAATTCCGCTGATTGCACCAATGTCCCAGTCTTTTGCATTTTTGGCGATTGATTTTATGCGCTGATCCCAATCTTCAATTAAAGCGATTTCCTCACCGGGTTTATAAAATCCTTTAAACCAAAATGGAATGCGACTCGCGCTGATGCCGCTGATTTCTCCTTCTAAAAAATTACCGTTTTGACTCAATTTTGTACTGCTGCCAAGCATCATTATCTCTCTTTCAAAAAAATCTGAAGGCATGTCAAAATTTGCCATGGCTGCAACTTGTTTAATCCCTGCATTTTGAATGGCATCGACCATTTCTTCTGTAACAGGAATTCTTTTGGATGTTTTTCCTGTTGTTCCACTACTTCGTGCCATATATTTTGGAAGCCCCGGCCAGCTGATGTCTTCCAATCCTTTGTATATCTGACACCACCATTGGTTTTCCATTTGATGATAGTCAAAATAGGGAATTTCTGAAGCGAATTTTTTGCGAATATCGTCTGCTTCTAAAATTTTGGAAAATCCGTAATACTTCCCGAAGGCCGTGTTTTTTGCCTTCTCCAACAAATTTTTTAAAACCTCTTTTTGAGATTCTACTGGATTGACCTCTGAGCTGAGCGCATCATTTAAATCTATTGCAGTTTTTATAATCGCACCGAGTATTGCCATAGTAATTTTTTATTTATACCAAACTACATTTTTTCATTTAGAGAATAATTAGGTTTAATTGAAGTTTAACAATTTTTGAAATTAATTGCTGTTTTAGAATCTGGTAATCAGCAAGTTGTAAACTATATTTTTTACATTTTTATCTTGTAAGTATCTTTGAAGAAAATTGAGAGTATGACTTCGGACAAAGGTGTACGATTAAATAAAGCGATAAGCGATACAGGATTCTGCTCTCGTCGAGAAGCCGATGGATATATCGAAAAAGGGCGAGTAACAATTAATGGCGAAAAGGCAGTTTTGGGAGATCGGGTTTTTCCCGAAGATGAAATTCGAGTGGACGGAAAACTTTTAAAAGATAATGTGGATGACGTTTATATTATTTTGAATAAACCGGTTGGAATTACATGTACGACAGACAGACGATTCCCGGATAATGTCATTGATTTTGTAAAACATCCCAAGCGTATTTTTCCCGTGGGAAGATTGGACAAACCCAGTGAAGGATTGTTGTTGATGACCAATGACGGTAATATTGTCAATAAAATATTGCGTGCAGGAAATAAACACGAAAAAGAATACATCGTTCGTGTGGATCGCCCCATCACTTCCGATTTTATAAAACGTATGGGTGCCGGCGTTCCTATTTTAAATACCGTAACCAAACGTTGTAAAGTGGAACAAATCAGCCGATTTGAGTTTCGCATCATTTTGGTACAAGGTCTTAACCGACAAATACGCAGAATGTGTGAATATTTGGGTTATGAAGTAGTTGAACTTAAGCGTATTCGATTGATGCATCTTACTTTGGATAATTTGCCGGTTGGCGAGTGGCGTGATTTGACTGAAAGTGAATTAAGAATTTTAAAGGA
>LSQX01008294.1_pt1 | contig 11966 bp, 7 predicted proteins | sample 654561 | NCBI WGS metagenome assembly LSQX01 (sample SAMN04489861, study PRJNA283612) | anaerobic digester metagenome | isolation source: 4 biogas reactors fed with cattle manure at either 37C or 55C with and... | place: Denmark: Kongens Lyngby | collected 2014 | reverse complement strand
ATGTTTAAATGTATTTGGTAACTACTTTTTTTCTCTTTACTTCACTCTGTGTTTCGTTTTGCTGGGCATAATAATTCATGAGACATCCGGCTAGGATAATGTCTCTGTCTTCCTTAATGAGATCGGGCATTCTAAGCGTAATTTCCGTCCGTGACGAGCCTCGAATAACTGTCGCATTAATACTTTCTAATCCATCTTCAACCGCTTTACGAATACCTGGTATAAACAACCAGTCTCCGACGGAAAGGTTGCTCTTATCTTCAGAGGAGATGATGAATGGTATCATTCCCCAGTTTATTAGGTTGCTTCTGTATCGTTTTGTCGCATATTCTTCTGCGATATTTGCCAGACCGCCAAGTACTTTCTGGGAAGAAGCTGCTTGTTCGCGGGCAGAGCCGTCTCCCGGCTTAACGGCAACTACCGTGCTGCCAATTTGTGTATTTTTAAGGGCTTCCTCAGTTTTAGTGAGCGTTAGTAAAGCTTTAAGGTCAAACGCAATTTCTCCGTAACCTTCATTAGCTCTATGTCTGCGCCTATTTTCCAAAGCCTGAATTTCTTTCGCCCTGCCTACATATCCTGGATCTTTGCGTGACAGAGTATATTCTGCCAGTTTAAGAGGATTTGAGCGAAGAGAGGAAGTCTCTCCGGACGGAATAAGTTCATCCGTGGTCGTAACCGGGTCATTAATAACCGAGGCTATGCTTAACATCAAATTTTGCGCCAGCGGATAGACCTTAGGCCACGGACGTATATTAGGGCCGTAAACCAGTTTTACCTCTGGCTGAGGCTTACCAAAACCACGATAAACCTTTTTGTCGTATATCTCTTTTCGGAAAGAATACTCAACCTCATGGAGAAATTCTCCATATTGTTCTCCAGAGGTAAGAATTCCGCCGTTTGCTGCAGTTGCTGCTATCGACCTTGCATCCATCAGCGCAACAGATGCAAGCTGTCCCCCATCAGGCTTCGAGCCTTCTCGGTTTGGGAAATTTCTTGTTGCATGTCTAATGCTGAGCCCATTATTGGCTGGTGTGTCACATGCGCCGAAACAGGGACCGCAGAAAGCAGTCCTTATTGTTGCCCCTGCAGACATCAACTCAAGGAGAGATCCGTTTGAGGTAAGGTCCATTTTTATTGGCTGGCTTCCAGGGTACACGCTCAGAGAGAACTCGCCCAAGTTGGCTTTGTCTGTCCTTAGTATCTGAGCTGCTGCGACGATGTTATCCGGAGTGCCTCCGGCGCATCCTGCTATTACTCCATGATTTACACAAAGACGCCCGTTACGGATCTTATCTGTAAGAGAGAGTGAGAGGTTTGGATTACCGATTTGCTTTGATCCTTCTTTCTCGACTTTCTCCAGGATGTCCATTGCGTTTTCATTGAGGTCATCTATCGAATAAACGTTGCTTGGGTGGAATGGTAAAGCTATCATTGGTTTAATTTTATCAAGGTCGATTATTATAGCGCCGTCGTACCATGTCGCTTCCTCAGGTTCAAGCTGTCTATAATCATTGGGTCTGCCGTGTATTTCATAATATTTTTCTACCCGTTTGTCCGTTCTCCATATAGAAGTTAGGCAAGCTGTTTCGGTTGTCATGACATCTATGCCGTTTCGGAATTCAACAGGTAGATTGCTCACACCCGGACCTACGAATTCAAGGACTTTGTTTTTTACAAAACCGTTCTTGAAGACAGCTCCTATAAGCGCAAGGGCAACGTCCTGTGGGCCTACACCCGGACGTGGTGAGCCCTTTAGATAGATGGCTATAACCTCTGTGTGCGGAAAGTCATAGGTATGGCTTAAAAGCTGTTTTACCAGTTCCGGGCCTCCCTCTCCAATCCCCATTGTTCCAAGGGCGCCGTATCGGGTATGGCTGTCAGAACCTAAGATCATTCTGCCGCATCCGGTCATCATTTCTCGCACATAAGAGTGAATTACGGACATATGGGCTGGTACGAATTCTCCGCCAAATTTCTTAGCCGCGGATAATCCATAGACATGGTCGTCTTCATTGATTGTTCCTCCAACAGCACAGAGGCTGTTATGGCAGTTTGTCAGAAGATATGGCACTGGGAATTCCTTCATCCCGCTGGCTATTGCAGTTTCAATTATTCCCACATAGGTTATATCGTGTGACGCCAAGGCATCAAAGCGTATTCCTGTTTTTTTGCCTGTCTTGTCAACGTTGTGGGCTTGCAGAATTCTCGAGGCGATGGTCCCCTCAGACGCCCTTTTCTTATCGGACAGAATATCTTTCATGGGCTTTAGGCCTTCTTTTGCCAAGCGGCCGTTGATTTCATCCATGTTGATTTTATCTGTCTCTTCTACCAAAAGGGTTCCGTGGAGTAAAAATGCGCCGTTTCTGATTAATTTCAACACTGCTACCCACTCCTTTACATTTTTTAGCCTTATTCGTGCTGTACAGCAAATCATGGCCAATATTCATACTTTACTGAATGTTTAAGACAAAAAGAAAAGAAAGAACGTTTTTTGCTAATTTAAAACAGGCAGACTCTCTACCACCTCCGGCGTAAAACCTTTTAATAAAGCCATACATTTATTAAATGTTAACCCCTAAAATTACTTATAATAATGAAGATAGACTTTTGCTATGATAATTTTAAATTAACGCTCTCATTTTACAAATGGACCGCTATAGGTATATATAACTTTCGTAGAAACGTCAATGTCATTATCACAATTTATCTCATATTTGGAATAGTAAGATAATTACCGCCAAATCAACAGGGTGGATTTACTACTTTGTATGAACGATACCGCCCCGTGAAGAAGATATCATTTTTCTGTTTCCGAGAGCTAAAGAAAAGGGCTGAAGGATTTTTATATCCTCCAGCCAGCTAATATTTATTTTTTTGATCGTCCCCGATCAGGTGCTTACAAATCTTTTCTTCTCTTCAGAACAAGCTTTAATGGCCCAGAGTGAGCATAGATGGGAACAGGGATTTTTTCAAACGATCCCTCTTCACTTGTTGATTTCTCTGCCTGTGATTTATCCTTCTCGTCTTCTTCTTTCCTGTACAGGACCTGCACGGATTTTGAACCGTCCCGATAGATAGTGATTCCCTTGCATCCAAGCTGCCAAGCCATTACATATGAATCGAGAACATCCTTTACAGTACTTTCGTGCGAGAGGTTTACTGTTTTTGAGACAGCCAGATCTGTGTATTTCTGGAATACCCCTTGAGTGCGGACATGAGAGAGAGGTGAGACGTCGTGGGATGTAATAAAAACAGATTTTATAACTTCTTCCGGTAAGCCCTCTTTTTGTGCGTCTGCATAATGCCTGTTCACCTGTTTCATAATGACCTTGGTTCCGTCTATCTGAGTGCGCACACGTGTGTGCTCAAGTGCGAAGAGGGGTTCTATGCCGGAAGAACAGTCTGCAAGAAGAGCAATCGTTCCAGTTGGAGCAATACATGTTAGGGTCGCATTGCGGCGTCCTAAATGTTTAAGCGCCTCCGGTATGCCCTTTTCGACCCCAAGCTCGACCGATATTTTGTGAGCGGTATCTTTTATGGTTGACATTATTTTATCAGCCAGAATAAGCGCAGACTCGCTGCCGTACGGTATTCTGAGTTGGAAAAGAAGGTCGGCCCAACCCATTACTCCGAGCCCGATCTTGCGTGTCTGTTTAACAGCTTCTGAAATCTCCGGCAGAGGATAGTGATTTACATCTATCACACTATCAAGGAACCTAGTCGCAATTGCTGCGGTCTCTTCCAGGAGTTTATAGTCGAACTCGCCGTCCTTCACCATTTTAGCCAAGTTGATTGATCCCAGGTTGCATGCTTCGTTGGCGTAAAGGGGTGATTCTCCGCACGGATTAGTACTTGTGAGAGGTCCGAGGTCGGGGGTAGTGTTGCCCCTGTTGATCGCGTCAAGGAAAATAATTCCCGGATCGCCTGTTCTCCAGGCTGTCTCTGCTATTTCGTCCAGAAGCTTGGCCTCTTCTCCCTGAGGGTCAGCTTGAACTTTCTCCATAAAACTGTCGTAGACACCTACAGAAATATTAAAATTTGATATTGTCCCGTCTTTATCTTTGCAGTGTATGAAGTCGCGGACATCGGGATGATCAACATTAAGAATTCCCATGTTAGCGCCCCTGCGCATTCCGCCCTGTTGAACTGTCTCCGTCGCCTTATCAAAAAGGCTCATAAAGGAAATGGGCCCCGATGCGCGTCCGTTTGTGCTGTTTACTTTAGCACCGCAGCCCCGAAGCTTTGAAAAATTAAATCCGGTGCCGCCTCCGCTTTTATGGATCAGCATCTGTTTCCTTATTGCCTCGCATATGCTTTCCATTGAGTCTTCGATGCCTATCACAAAACACGCCGCCAACTGACCATGGGGCGCGGGGCGTCCCGCGTTCATAATAGTCGGGCTGTTAGGCAGAAAGAGAAGCTTGACCATAACATTATAATATTCATCAGACCATATATACTGAAGAGGGGTGGTTTTTTCAGCAGATGCAACATGATCTGCCACCCTCATAAGCATCTCTTTCGGTGTTTCAGAGGGGTCTCCTAAATTGTTCCTCCACAGGTAACGGTCGTTAAGTATCTCTTTTGCTGCCTTATTAAATTCTGGTTTTAGTAACATGATGATACTAAGCCTCCCTTTATTTTTCAGGGAAAATAATCCCAGCCAAATTATATTATTACATTAATCATAATAACATATAAATTTAGATATGTAAGTATCAAAACACTATATGCAAGAGCAGGTTATGCACCAAACGCTACATATTGTGTGGTTATCTATGTGGATATCAAGTGGATGAAGATGAGGGTAGAATTTAAGAAGGTTGTTTATCTGTGCCAGGTATCTCTTGTAAAAAGCACCAACACTGTATAGAGCTCCAACCTTCCACATAGCATACAGAAGGAGTATATCCACTTTGCTGTGGTAGGCTGTGAGGCGAAGTTATTAACTGGGCCTACAGCCCCAAATCCGGGGCCGGTATTCCCAAGTGTGGTCGCGACAGCGCTGAAAGAGGTTATCATATCTTGTCCGGTAGCTGAGACTGCGATAGAGGAAAAGACAAAAATAAGAACATAAAGGACTATAAATGATGCTGCAGATGCTGCCATACTGTTTTCTATTTTCTGGTCTCCAACTCTTATGGTTAATGCAGCATGGGGATGGACGCATCTCTTTATCTCGGATCCTATTTGTTTAAATACCACAAGAATTCTGATGCATTTGACGGAGCCTGCGGTCGAACCTGCACATCCTCCCACGAACATTAAAGTGAGAAGAATGACCTGTGTTAAAGGAGGCCAGAGAGAATAATCTGCGGTGACAAAACCGGTTGTAGTAATTATGCTGACTACCTGGAATGTTCCATATCGGAGAGCATGGAGGACCGTGTTCGAAAATCCGTGGACATAAAGATAAAAAGATACCGCCAGGGAAGCTGCCAAAACTATTTTCACGTAAAAGCCAAACTCGGGATCCCTGTAGGGAGAGAAAGTTTTATTTCTTATCGCAAGTAAATGGAGGTTGAAATTAGCTGCAGACAAAAACATTACGAATGTGAGAGCCCAGTCAAAATACGAGGAATTATAAGCCGCTATGCTCGCATTTCTTGGAGAAAAACCTCCTGTTGATACAGCAGTGAATATATGGCATATAGACTCGTAAAAGCTCATACCACCAGCGAATAGAGCGACTATCCCTAAAAAGGTAAGCCCCATATATACCTTCCACAGCATTATGGCTATATCCTGTATCCGGGGGCTGATTTTTTCCAATACCGGACCTGGAGCCTCTGCTTTAAAAAGCTGATTTACACTGATGCCAAGCATGGGAAGCAAGGCTATTGTCAGTACAACGATACCCATTCCTCCAAGCCATTGGGTTTGAGCCCTCCACATAAGGATTCCTCGGGGATTGGCCTCAATATTGGTGAGTATTGTTGCTCCTGTTGTCGTAAATCCGGACATTGCTTCGAAATAAGCATCTGTGAAGGATGGTACGTAGCCTCCCAAAAGGTAGGGCAGACAGCCTTGGAGTGAAGCGAAGACCCACGCCAGTGCTACAGCTGCAATAGCTTCTCTTGTGCCCATATCCTTTGCCTGGGCGTTATAGCTGAATGAAAAGAGTAACAAGGAAAATAATGAACCTAAAGCTATCGAACCGCCGAAAGCAGCTATGTCGCTGCTGCGGTCTTTTACAGCCCATGCAAGTGGCATTAGCATGCACACTGATATAAGGAAAATTATTACTGCAAGAAATCTCGCTACTACTCTGAATTTCACTCTATTTTTTCTCCAAGTCCTTCTATCGCAAGAGGCATGGTTTCCATAGATGAGAAGAGGACTATTTTATCTCCCCCTTGGAGCTCTGTCTTTCCAGTAGGAATGAGAACTTCCTCTCCTCTTTCAATGAGTCCAATTACTGACCCAGCCGGCATATGCAGATCCATTAATGTCTTGCCGGCAACAGGGGAGGTATCGGATAAAGTAAGTTCAAGGGCTTCGGAGCTTATTTCTTCAAACAATGTAATAACTCTTGAAGAACCGGGGTAACGCACATATCGTATGATGGCCTGTGCAAGGGACTGGTTTCTGTTAACTATTGAATCAACCGGGATATGTTCTGTCATTCCGAGATAGTTTGATCTTTTAACTACTGCGATACTCTTTGAGGCCCCTAAAGTTTTCCCTAGGACAGCCAACATTAGGTTAGTCTCATCTTGTTCTGTTGCGGCAACAAAGCCATCCGCGTTGTCGACACCCTCAGAAAGAAGAAGTTCCGAATCAGCACCGTCCCCGCATATGACCAGAACTTCGGGGAGTTCCGATGCGATACGCTCGCTCTTGGCTTTATCCTCTTCCACTATACAGATTCTTAGTTCAGGAGATCTTCTGATGAGGCGTTTCGCTGTCTGGAAACCAATTTTGCCTGCTCCTATTATGAAGACCCTCTTCATTTTTTTTGAAAGAGATGGTTGAAAGAGCGATTCAAGTTGGTGGACCTGGTTGCGATAGCACATTGAATAGCAGATATCACCTGCCAGAAGGGTATCGCCAGCCTTTGGGACAAAGTTTCTTCCTTCCCGCTGAACTGAAACTATAAGAGTTATCAGGTTGGGGTTTCTCTTTCTAACCTCAAATAGAGGGATATTCTTTATCTTCGAGTCCTCAGCAATCCTAAAGACATATATGCCTGCTTTTCCTCCTGCTATCTCAACAGCATGGAGTGCTCCTCTAACTTCAAGGAGTTCTTCCATTTCTTTGGCAACGGATCTTTCCGGGGATATGAGCATATCAATGCCTAGGTCTTTTGCCCACTCTTCGCTATCTGTGAATTCCAGGCCTACCGCTCTTGCTATTACATGCTCTACGCCCATCCTTTTAGCGATCCAGCATGCCATTAGATTGACTTCATCTTTGTTGGTACAGGCTATCAAAAGTGACACGTTTTCAGATTCAGCCGTTATTCCGGCCTTCTTTAGCACGCTTGGTCTCGCTCCGTTGCCCCGTACGACAATAACATCCAAGTCGTTTTCAACACGGATGGCTCTTTCTTCACTTTCTTCAACGACAATGATGTCGTGCCCATCCGTAGAAAGGTCTTTAGCGACGTTATAACCTACTTCTCCGGCACCAACAATAACGATATTCAAAGCTATTCCGCCCTTCACTCTAAACCAAATATATGACATGTAACAGGCAATATTTTATAGCACTATTTACGATAAAAGCAAGTTTATAATGAGCGTGGTTCTTATTAAGAGAAAACAAAAAGCGGAGGCGGCATATAATGCCGCCTCCGCACGATTCTATATCTGCAAGGTTTTAATACAACCTAAGCGTTACCCCTTTTTTGTTTCTCGGCATCCATTGTCTTCCAGAGAGCCCAGGCAAAACAACCAAAAGCGATAACTAGACATGCTACCATATTTAATTGCCACATCTCTATTTCCTCCTTTTTACATTAAAGCCCAAGCTAGTCTAACTTATTAGCATGGACAAGGTTTTTAGACATAATTCCGTTTAGGGAGATGAGAATGACGGCGAGAAGCACCCACTCAACTACCATGACGCCGGGAGTGTAGGGATATTTCTGAAGAGGCCAGAATTTGAACCATTCTCCGGGATACCATGTTGCAGACTGATATACCCACCAACCCCACACAAGTGCAAATTGGATTGGGAAGAATTTAATGACTGTCCATAGCCATTTTACCTTCATGTCAGAACAGGGTTTGATGTCTTCTTCCCATAGTTTTTCAACGCCGTACTTCAGAGCGGCGATTGCATATAGGAGCCCAACCATTAGAAGTCCTACTCCCCACACCATGTCTTGGTTTTCAAAAATCATGTTGTCAAGAGCCGACCAGCTTCCAACGATGATGAAGACTATCGTTGTATAAATTGTACCCTTCGGACGGCTGAAGCCCATATCCATAAGGTTGCGGCATCCAAGTTCCATCATTCCAATGACAGAACTTGCAGCAGCGGAGAAGAGCGCGATGAAGAAGAGGGCTGCCATTACGAATCCTCCCGCAGTATTAGCGAAAAGATTAGTCAGGTTGACGAAGGTTAGTCCGTTAGCTCCGGATTTCATGACCGCTATAGGATCGGGGGCAAGCGCGAAAACTGCGGGAAGGACGACCATACCGGCAAGCATTGCAGCTGCCATATCTCCAAATGCTACGGTAAAAGAGTTGAGCATGATGTCCTCGTCCTTAGCAGCATAGACGAAATAGACATGGAACATTCCCCAGCCTGCTCCGGACGACCATGCTGCCTGCGTAAATGCCGCTAGCCAGATTTTGGGATTTGCGAAATCTGCTCCGCTTATATGGAACATGTACTCCAGTCCTTGCCATGCATTTGGAAGCATAAGGACACGAACCAGCAAGACAGCTAGAATGACAAATATTGCAGGAATCATTATCTTATTTGCCGCTTCGACACCGTTCTGTACAGCGCGCAAAATGATAGCAGCGATGAGAAGTATGCCAATTACAAAAAACACCCACGCTTGGACCGCAGGGGGAGTCGTTGCAAAATCGGTCCAGACTTGTTGGGTGAGTTCTGCACCGCCTCCTGAGCCTACCTGAGTAAGGAAGCCTGTAAATATTAAAACCAGATATTTTATGACCCATCCGAGAACTACGACGTAGTAGCACCCGACCATGATGCAGACCATACCGCACCAAGCACCCACCCAGGTCCATTTATCCCCCAGAAGTACTTTGAATGCGCCAGCGTTGGCCATACGAGTTTTTTTACCGAAAACGGATTCAGCGCAAATGAGGGGAACCGCCCAAATAAATAATGCTATAAAAACTATGATAATAAATGCGCCACCATTGTTGCTTGCTACTTCACGCGGGAACCTCCAAATATTTCCCGTACCAACTGCCATACCGAGAGCTGTTGCAATAAGTCCCCAGCGACTTTTAAACTGATCGCCGCCCTGTTTGATTTCAGCCATACTTTTGACCTCGCTTTCTTAATCTAAAATCAGATTTTTGATAAAGAATAAAAAGCAAATTCTTTAAATGACGCTTCTCGGGCCTGAATCTTTACAAAAAAGCTTCTAATCCTCCCTTCGCTGTTACAGCCAATGAATTTAGATATATATACGAAATAGATATTCAGAACCCTACATTAGTAGCTTATCATATATGAACTTTATTTTCAATAATATTTATTTTGAGAAGATTCTTGTTTTTTTAGAAAGAACATTAGTGAAAAGTTTATACAATTTACCGTTATTGGAGTTTATGAAAATCAAAAAACAGAATCATAGAGAGGTTTTATCGACTATGGCGCTAAAATTTCCCATGCCCAACATTAGAAAACCAGGTCCTAATAATCAGGATATTTCTTTTTTTACAAAAAATGATGCATATAAAACGGTGCAGTGCAAGGTATATTTCCCCAGAAAAATCTAAAAATTTAGGCATTAGTTGACCCGGTTACTTATTTTCAGGGGAAACTTTCATTATTATGGATGGTTTTTTGTCGCTATGGTATAAAAATAATTTTTTAATAATGATAACATTGCATGAAAAACCTGATAATTGTCGTTGTGTGCTGAAAGATAGCAAGGTCGTAAGGTATAAAGAACAATTATCCTCTAGCAAAAATGATGTATATAGAATCTATCGATATTCATTATTTAATTTTTGATTTTAATTCACATTTTTCTTTTATGCATTTTTCAAGTCGGAGGAGCTCGTTCCTTGAATCTGAATCTATGTTTTTCATTATTTCGTTCCTGTACTTCATGCCTATCTTATTTCTGGAAAGTCCTGGATGAGATTCCAATTCTGTATATGCGCTAATTTTCTTTTCGTTAAAAAAGACATCAAAGTCTGCAAAACGCTGTCCCATATCATCGTACTCCAACCCCATGGCAATTTTTTTTATCTCCTGTACCTTCATTGGGGTAAATATTTTCACAATGTATGTGGGGACGCTCATCATAACCATAGCCTGGTCTTTACCCCATTTCTCAGCAAGGACCACTCCTATCTGCAGACCCTGAGTAGCCATCCAAAGCCTCTGCCTGTGAATATCAAAAAGTCCGTTTGCATCGTATATTTTTATCTCGACGTCATTCCAGTCAGGGGTTCCGAGAGCATCACCCAGATATTCAGTGCCCCTTATACTCAGATACTGTATTATGGCTCCTTTTGATTTATCATGGATCAAAAGTGCTTTTTCAAATATATCATTAACGCTGACAGGTTTGTTGAGGGCTTTTTGTGTGAACTGGAGAACGGAGGATGTTCCAGGTATATCGTTTCTGAACAATGGATCTCTATCTATTATTTCTCCCCCAAGATCGGTGTGTATTGATCTTATACCGTTTTCTATGTTGCCCATGAGACGCATCATGATATATCCCGGAAGTATTCTCACCTCTTCAACGCCGGCAATTAATCTTTTATTGATCAGATCGCAGAGAAGAAGTTCGATAGAGTTTTCCGATACAAAAGTCTCCTCTATTTCCTCTTCGGTTAGCAGATCCGAAGAAGATACAAAAAATATAAGCCTTCTGTTATTTCCGTATATTGCCAAAGCTTTTTCAGGATCAAGTGGAACCAGAGAACCCCAGGCATTAAGGTATTTTTTGATTTCCGCAACCTTATCGGTAGCATGAAGCAGAAGACTTTCAGGACCGCTTCTGACAAGAGAGAGCATGGACAAGACCTCCGTTCGTGATTATCAAAGTGATACCCGTTTGCGTTCAAGCCGGGCGTCGTTAGTTCCCGGTGGGTAATTAAATGGGATAACATCTCCCGTCTCCATATGTATAAGGTGCATGCTTTCGAGTCCGTTTAGGAAGAATCTTCCCGATGAATCAATTTTTGTGGAATATTCAAGGCTGTGTCCAAAAAGATTGTATTCTGCTGCATCGTTTATTACGTCTTCATAAGTGTGCCCAGCTTTAAAACTGAAGCTTCCTATATAGAAACGACCCGGTTTGCTCCAAACCTGAATTGAAGTATTTTCGGTCATTTCAAGCAAGGTCTGGAGATGGTCATGGTTTCCAGTGAGAAGTATAGTCCCACATGTTTCTTCTGATAACAGTTCCAACAAAACTCTAAGCTTTTTTTGGTACAAATCCAGCATCCCCGGTCTGAATTCTAGCTTTACGTCATCAACCAGGTCTCCTGTATGAACTACCCATGTCGGGCGGAGCCGTCGTATCGCTCTGCGAATATAGGAGAACATAGTTGAGGGTGTGTCTGAGAGATGCAGTATCATATCCCTTCCATCTATCAAAGGAGGATTGAGTCCGGTTTTAATAGCGATATTGTCAATCCTGCTTCTTATAGGACAGCTTCTTATCTCCTCTAATGTTGGTTTGGGTAGGTTGCTCGGTATGTGCAATGTGCCCAATCTTCTCACCTCCTTCAGAATAAAGATTGATTAGGTTTAAATGCGTCTATCTCAATGTAAATTCGGAAGATAACTCC
>LSQX01337288.1_pt1 | contig 11968 bp, 8 predicted proteins | sample 654561 | NCBI WGS metagenome assembly LSQX01 (sample SAMN04489861, study PRJNA283612) | anaerobic digester metagenome | isolation source: 4 biogas reactors fed with cattle manure at either 37C or 55C with and... | place: Denmark: Kongens Lyngby | collected 2014 | reverse complement strand
TACCTGTATGGTCATTCAACCTATTACAATGAAATGAAAAAGGCAAACAGATTAGATTTAATTAAAAACCATATTGAAGAAACAGAGATAATGATAAAAGTTGAAGACGATCCAGAAGCAGAAAAACAAATGGTCGATAAAAGATCAATTGGCGAAAACATAGTAGATAAGGAAGAGGCAATCGAACCAACAGCAGACGAACCAACAGCAGACGAACCAGTGGCAGACGAACCAACAGAAGATGAACCAACAGCAGATGAACCGGTAGCAGATGAACCGGTGGCAGATGAACCGGTGGCAGATGAACCGGTAGCAGACGATACGCCAATATTAAATGACCCAGTGCTGGATAAACCTGCAGCAGATAAACAAATGCCGGGAGATATTATTAAAGAAAGCCTTATTGCATTGGCTGCTAATGCCGCGTCTACTAAAGAATACTATAACACCCTGGTCGGCCCTTCAGCCATGAACAACCTGAATAATACCCAGTACTCGTCCTGGCAGGACATACAGGAAATCATATCCCCGGAAACCGGGGATTTATCATTGAAAATAACTGATATCAGTCTGCCCGGCCGAAACGGATTGAATTTGGACCTTGCCCGTATCTACCAAAGCAACCAAAGTAGTTACGGCGACAAGAAAATTGCCGGTGATCTGACTTATAGTTATACAGACTATTCGACTTACTACATAAACCGCTACAATCTGGGCATGGGCTGGATGTTTGCTTTCCCCTCGGTGCAAATCGAGCAAGAAAGAAGCACAAAAGAAATGTACTATCACACGGGTGATGGCGCTGTTTATCGTGTGAAATTCACTTCTAATACTTCAGATAGCAATTTGGAGAAATACTATAAAAAAGACGCAGTCTTCGATCCTGACACCAGCTACAGCAATGGTCAGGCTACTTCAGCCTATGTGTTCAAAACCGCGGATAAGACCAAGCGTTATTTTGCCGATGACGGTCGTTTGCTGGGAATAGTAGATCGTTTTGGCAATGAAATTAAATTCGAACATATTGAACGGGCAGTGAGCAACCGTGCACCAAACAATGATTTTGAATATCCGGAAGCCAATCAGGTGTGGACGACCAACAGCTATTACTCCTATGACAACAATTTTGGCAAAGACGATAGTACATCCTACCGGTTCTATCGTCCCTCTACCGCTACCCAAAGCGGTATGTCCAAATATATTGAAGCTCATCCCCATACCCAATATTACCTGGGGGGATATATCAATGACCAATTGACTTCAGGCACTGCTTCCCTTACCTGGCAGGAATATGATTATAAATACGACCTGGTACGCCAGGGCACACTAAACAGCGCCACCATCAAAAACGACTGGGAACATGTGGAACAGTACTTTACCACTCGCAGCAATACCCGATATATCAGACTGGAATTCAGGAATACCAGTGCCCAGGGGAACTCTTGGGTGGACAAGATAGTATTTGACCAGGCTTGGCCTTTGATATCGAAAATAACCGATACCCTGGGACGGGAAATAGATTTTGCCTATACCAATACCCTTTATGAGGAATATCCCGATGAAAATGTAACTATAACCATTAGCGACCCTGCCAATTCAGACAGCATTACATACACTTACGAAAAAAGCTATTGTTATCTGGATTTCACCTGGAGATTTACAGGAGCAGGCAACTGGACAGAAGAAAGAAAATCCCCTGACCTCTGGTCATTTTCAAACGGAGTTGAAAGTCAGTACTATTACACTACTCTTTATCCTACTGGAGAAAATGATGCTGAATATTATTCATTCTGGGAGAAAACTCAAAGTTCCCGCAGTGGCTGGATGTGCAGTCCCTTGCTGAGCAAGGTTGAAATGCGTAACTCCTCCATTTATTACGATTATGCCAAGAAAACCAACCATTTGGGGACGGAAGGTTTTATCCAGACCCATAGAGTTGTGGAGCGTTATGAAAAACCTCGCATATCCGGCGGCTGGTCCACTGAAAAGCAAAATCGGCAGCAGTTCAGCTACAGCGGGGTAAGCGGCACAAAGACTTTTAACAACGAGAGCGGCTATCCCCATACGAATATATCCCCTAACAACTCATCATTCTATTTTACCTGTACCATGCAACAGGACAACGGACTGCAAACCGAGCAGCAATTCCGCGGCAGCAGCATAGGCTTACGCAAGCACAGCGATCGCTCCATCCTGGCTTCCGGGGAAGAAAAAGCCAGATATTATGATACTTATGACAGTACTTATCCTAATCAGCCCACGCTTATACGAACCGCCGACATCACGCCGGGATCCGGCACCCAAATACTATACTACGGCAGCACCTACAACACCTGGGGCGGGCTGGCCTCAGAAACCCGGCCATTAACTCAAACTGAATGGATCAACTCCACCACCAGACAAAAGAACTCCATTTCCTATACTTATGATCCCACATTCAAATTTCTAGTTTCTAAAAGCTATTACCAGGACAACAATACCCTATTGAGCAGCAGCAATAGCTATGATTCCCAGGGGCGCCTAACCTCTACCACCAATGAAAAAGGCGAGATTACTACATTTAATTATCAGGACAGCAGCCACCCGGGCAACCTGACCAAGACCACTGTCAACCTTTCCGGCAACAAAAACAGTATCACCGAATATGCTTATAACGATCCCAGCAACACATGCGCTTATCTGACTTCCCTCACCCGTTACTATACCGAAGACGGCAGTGCCACTAGCAGCACGGAAGTTAATCAATACGAGTATCTTTTCGGCAATATCATCAACCGGCAGGACGGGGAAGGCAACCAAACTGTTTACGAATACGATGTCATTGGCAGGTTGATCAAAGTTACCTTCCCGCCCTCCGCCGGTGAAAATGGATCGTATACAATTCAAGACAACTATGTATACAGCCTCTCCAAGTTTCCCACTGAATTAGGCGGACGCAGTGCCTTTGAGGTATATTACTACCGCAGCAAGATCATCGGAGGAAATTCATCTGCCATTGCCAAACAATACACCTATTACGACGACCATGGCAACTTGTTATTGAGTAAACGATACAATTATGAAACCGCTTCCTACATGGTCGATAAATATGCGATGAACAATTATGGGCAGCTAACAACTTATCAAGATGCCCAGGGCAACTACACCACCTGGGATTCCGACGCCTGGGACAGACTGCATAGCATTACCGACACCCAGGGCAACCAGCAACTTTATGAATATAACAACTACAACCGCACCGTCAGCTCCCGTTTTGTTCCCCAGGATACAGGGATTCCGGAAAATCACCATTTGGTAACATATGACAAGTGGGGCCGGATCATATCCCAAAAAGGTTTTCCCGCCGGTACGGGTCAGGCACCCATAGTAGTAACCCATAATTATGATCTGGTTGGGAACCTGACAGCAACAACCGATGGCCGCGGCAATACCACCAATTATCACTACGATCAGCTAAACCGCCTGCTGGGAATAACCGATGCTCTGGGCCAAAATACCAACTACCAATACCACCGATTGAGCCAACTGGAACAGGTTATCCAGTATGAAGGACAGGAACAGTTTATTACCGCAAAAGAATACGATGAAAGAGGATTGGCCACTCAATACAGCGAACCTGGCGGCGAAACCATCTTGTACAGATATGATGCCAACGGCCTCCCGGTGCAGATCACAGACCCCTCCGGAAAAACAACCACCATAGCCTATGACGGCAATCGGCGGCTCAGTCAAATAACCTCGGGAGATCAACGAATAGATTATTATTACCATCCCTTGGGAGGAGCAGAAAAATACGATGTTCTAGGAACAGTTGAGGACCTCTGGTATGATTACTATTCCACCGGCCTGACCAAACAAAGAAAACTAGGAACCTTCCAGGTAAACTTTGCTTATGATACTTTAAACAACCGGACTAAAATAACTGATCCCTTCGGTCTGGCAGTCAATTATCAATACGATAGCCTGGGACGCGTATCCAATATTCAAGCGGACAGCAAGATCTTTAGCTACGAACATTACGCAGACGGCATGATCAAAGCGGTCAATTATCCCAACGGTTTGAAAACCGAATATACCTACGACAACATGAACCGCTTAACATCCCTGATCAACAAACGCAACGGCACGGCCTTATCCCAATTCAGCTATCAATATGACGGCTGCAGCAATATTATATCCGTAAACGAAAACGGGCAGGTTACTACCTATCAATATGACGCCTTAAACCGGCTGACAGGAATAAGCAGACCCGGCGGCGAAATCATAACCTATCAATACGATAGCCGGGGCAACCGCACCCAGATGACCGGGACCGGCATCGAACGGAAAAACTTCAATCCCGGTGAATTCACCTATAATCAATGGGATGAGATGAATAGTTTCACGCCTGCAGGAGGTGATGCCGCTAACTATGAATACGATCCCGAAGGTTTAAGAACTAAAAAGACTGTTTCCCAATCGGTTACCAGGTATCACTGTGACGACAACGGACTGGTCATAGCCGAATCGGATGAAAACAATAATGTAACCGCCCAGAATATATGGGGGCATCGGCCATTAGCCAGGAAGATAAACGGCAGCTATTACTACTATGTTTATAACGGACATGGTGATGTTATTCAGGTTCTGGATGAAAGTGGAAATACGGTTAACACATACCAATACGATGAATGGGGAAATATTCTAAGTCAAAACGAACAAATCGCCAATCCCATCCGCTATGCCGGGGAATACTACGATGAGGAAAGCGGACTGTATTACTTAAGAGCCAGGTACTATGATCCCCTGTTGGGCAGGTTTATATCCAAAGACAGTGTGGAAGGAGATATAACCAATCCGTTAAGCTTAAACCGCTATGCTTATTGTGCCGGGAATCCCATAATCTATATTGATCCCACAGGAAACACAACCGAATGGGATTATAGAAATGTCACAAACCCTCAAGACCTGGCTTTTATAGATGCGTTAGGAAAGGCTTGGCAAGATGCAACAAATCAAGAAACTAGAGATTTTGCCCATGCATGTGCAGAGTTTATTCGAGATAAATATAGAGGACCAAATGAATACGGATTGAAAGATGGCAATACCATAACTATCAATAATAAAAGCAATGGAATCTATAATACTGGTGCCTATAAATGGTTTGAAGAACAGTCTCCAGTTGTACAAACAGCTTTAGCAGTTCCGGCGGCTTTTGTCGTCGCAGGGGTTACACTTGGTGGGATAGTAGGAGCGTTGGAAGTTGCTCCAGCGGTACTGGGTGTTAGAACTGCTGCAACGATTGAGGCAACTATATATAGTACCTCTTCTCGCCTTCAACCAATAATTGGTTCAGCTTCAAAAGCATTGCCGTTTTCGTGGGAATTGACAAAAAAGAAAATAAATACACCTCCAGGGGGAAAACCGGGTCTTATTGGCAGTGTTAAAATGGTATTCAATACTGTTAAAAATAAAATTGTTGAATATTTTAATTAAGGGGGTAGGCGAATGCAGGGTGGCCAAGTGATATCCTTAGTAAAACAGTATAACAATAACCAGCACCAACTAAATCAAATTACATTTTGTTCACATATTGATGAGGAATTATTAAACCAGGTCAGTGAAGCCTTTCCTGAATTTAACAGGGAGGCGGAACCTCCGCTGCTTTTTTATGTAGATGCAAACGAGTATTACCAGATGCCTAAGTGGATCATGCTAAGCGAAATTAGGCTCTACTATTCAATGTACTACTATCCTTATCAATTCAGGGTTATTAACTCTATTGCATTAAATAAAATAAATAGCTTTGAAATAATAAACCGTAAATGGCCCAGGGACTCCTTTGTTAGAATCAACGGTAAGAAGTATTATTCGATCGAGGTTAAGAGAAAAAAGGAAGCGAAGATATTATCTGAGTTTATCAATTCGGTAATAGACCTGACTGACAGAACAGAAAAGATAGATTCCCCGGGGGAACCTACTGAAAAATTAGAGAATGCAGCATTACTTACCATTGCCAAAGAATATTTTGATGAGGAAAACCGAGGTGGTCTTGTTTGGGGATTTGAATGCTTTTATTATGGTCCATTTATCCCCAATAATAAGCTTGAAATAGCCAGGGCGGATTATGCTAATTATGATGATCAGAGAGAAAAGGCAATCATTTATATTGATAATTCCTGGGTGGGCCGAATAGGGCATGTTGAGCCATCCGGATTAATAATAACCAATAAGTACCTTTACTACAAATTATACAAATCTTATAAAGATAAAAAGTTTAGTATAGGTAAAATACCCCTTATAGACATAAAATCATTCCAGATAAAAATCAGGTTTTTCAGTTGGATAGTTATAAACAAGGGAAAAGTAACATTTCAAATGACTCGTTTTACAAGGTTAGATAAATGGGATATAAGAGTCCTTGAAGGACTAATGCTTAGATTCATTCAACATTTAAATAAGTGATAATTTCCCCAATCCCATCCGCTATGCCGGGGAATACTACGATGAGGAAAGCGGACTGTGTTACTTAAGAGCCCGGTACTATGATCCCCTGTTAGGCAGGTTTATATCCAAAGACAGTGTGGAAGGAGATATAACCAATCCCCTGACTTTAAACCGCTATGCTTATTGTGCCGGGAATCCCATAATCTATATTGATCCCACAGGAAACACAACCGAATGGGATTATAGAAATGTTACAAACCCTCAAGACCTGGCTTTTATAGATGCGTTAGGAAAGGCTTGGCAAGATGCTACAGATGACACGATCCGAAAAACTCTTCATAATATGGCAGAATACACTCGGGATAAATACAGAGGACCTAATGAATACGGATTGCCTGATGGCAATACCATAACTATCAATAACAAAGGAATCATTTCTGCGAGCAGTAATAATGGAATCATCCCTGCGAGCAGTAATAATGGAATCACCTATGCCGATAATAATAAATCAAGCTCCGGGCTAAATATATCACCAGCAAACTGGGAAAAAGGATATATTATTGCAAACAATGTTTCCACATTTCTAGGGGTGGCTGCGGTAGTTGCTGGTGTATTCCAGTTATATCCAGTTGCTGGGTTTTTAGGAGCAGGAGCTGTTGTTGTTGATTTATTAGCAGTTGGAATTGCCGGCTACCAAGGGAAAAAGGGCTATATCAGTAAGGAGAAAGCTGCAGGCAGGATGACATTTAGCGGTCTATCCGCAATAACAGGCGGTGTTGGCCATAAAGCTGCCCTAGTCAATGATGTTGCAGTAAAGTACGCTGCCGATATTATTAATTTCTCATCATCTGTATCAAGCACATTATTCAAGTAAAAAATAATGATTAGTAAAGGAGAAAAGTGATGGATGGATTTACCTTATTTTGTATTAGTTTGGGTATCATGATAATAGTAGGCCTGCTGCATTCTATTATTATTCATGTAAAGAAAATACCTATGAGAAGCAAAACGTATAAAATTCCCCTATTTATTCTTTTTGGTCAGTTATGGTTTGTAACAATGGCATTCCTCTTAGGCATTTCGTTATGGCTTTCGCTATTAATCACGGTAATTGGGCTGCTGCTTTTTATACCAATTTTCAATTCCATCATACTTTCGCTTGAAATTACTGAAAAAACTGTGAATGCAATAGAAACGAAAAATCCCCGGTTCAAATTTGTAAGATATACAGTGGCTATAATCGCCGTAATCTACCTGCTTTTCAAAATATATTGGGACTTTTTCGCATAGGTGTTGTCATAGGGACGGGGTTACCGACACCCTGATCAACTCGACCGCATAACGCAAAGGAGAAAAAAGATGGATCCATTAACCATATTTTGTATTAGTGCGTGCATTATGCTTATAGGGGGTTTATTTCATGGTATAGTTTTTCAAGGGGAAAAAATGCTAGTGTCCAACAGGGTCTATAAATATTTAGTTTTAATGATCATGGGCCAATTCATTTTTGCAGTTACGTATTTTTTATTCCAATTTTCATTGGTGGTGGCAATTTTGATTACCGCTCTGGGAATGAGGGTATTTCCCCCGATCTTTAACCTTATGATCTTTCCGGCAGGTGCTGTTGAGAAAGCTATAAATGAAATAGAAGCGGAAAGCCCGCAGTTCAAAATAAGCAAATACATATTTGTAGTGGTCGTAATTGTTTACGGAGTGATAAGACTATACGTAAGAAACTATATGTAGAATTCGGTGAATTCCTTCCTGGGACGGTGAGCGTGTAAAAACTTACGCTGACTAGATGATGTCATCGCCCAGAATATCTGGGGGCATCGGCCATTAGCCAGGAAGATAAACGGCAGCTATTACTACTATGTTTATAACGGACATGGTGATGTTATTCAGGTTCCGGATGAAGGTGGAAATACGGTTAACACATACCAATACGACGAATGGGGAAATATTCTAAGTCAAAGCGAACAAATCGCCAATCCCATCCGCTATGCCGGGGAATACTACGATGAGGAAAGCGGACTGTATTACCTGAGAGCCCGGTACTATGATCCCCTGTTGGGCAGGTTTATATCCAAAGACAGTGTGGAAGGAGATATAACCAATCCCCTGACTTTAAATCGCTATGCTTATTGTGCCGGGAATCCCATAATCTATATTGATCCCACAGGAAACACAACCGAATGGGATTATAGAAATGTCACAAACCCTCAAGACCTGGCTTTTATAGATGCGTTAGGAAAGGCTTGGCAAGATGCAACAAATCAAGAAACTAGAGATTTTGCCCATGCATGTGCAGAGTTTATTCGAGATAAATATAGAGGACCAAATGAATACGGATTGAAAGATGGCAATACCATAACTATCAATAATAAGAAGAATGGAATTGATAATACTGCACAAGTTGTCAAAACGGTTGTTGATAAACCTGGTGCTTGGGATGATTTTTGCAGAATACCAAGTACTTTTAAAGAATCTGTCTCAGATACATGGGCAGAACCGAATACTAAACAAGCTATTAAAAACACCGGGATAACCTTGTATGATATAATAGACTCTGCTGTATATGGCTTTCTACCTAACATCTCATCTGGAGACCCTGAATTTGATGAAGCACGAAAACGAGTTGCGGATGCTACTTTTTATTCACCAAGTAATGCTATAAAGTGGTTTGATTTTGGAAAAGGCTTAGGTCGCTTATCTAGAAGATAATAGGGGAGTGCTTTTTATTGGAATATTTGTTGACGCTCCTTAAGGTAATAGTATCAATATTGACTATGTTTGTTGGAGTAAGTTTTTGGCTTAACGGTTTAACTGGGTGGGGCGACCATGGACAAATAAAAAAACTATGGGTAGTTTCCGGTGTAGTAAGCGTAATATTGGTAGCTTCTTATTATTTAATTTTTTCCTGAATACTATGGTTTATATAAGGGCAAGGACAAAAGTTGAAGATATATGATAGGAAAAGGGAAAGCCATATATACCTAGACGAAACAATTTTTAGTTAATTTGTCAAACATCTGAACGAATGGGGGAGGAGAATGTCTTAATGGAATTGGAAGTAAAAAACGAAATAGTGCCGGAAAAACTATATGCTGGATTTTGGCCCAGGGCTGGAGCTTATATCATCGACTGGATCATTTCAACCGTTTTAGCCTTAATTATTGCAGAAGCTATAACGTTTATTTCTTTGACGATTTTAAATATGAAAGGTGTAGACACTCATTATTTCGTAATGGTCAAGAATTATCCGGCACTTATAGGTGTTTGGGTTACTGTCATTGTTTATATTTTATATTTCTCTTTAATGGATAGTTCAAAAAAACAAGCCACATATGGAAAAAGAATTTTCAAAATACAAGCAGTGAATATGGAACTTGGAAGACTATCGTTATTAAGGGCTGTTATCAAGTATTTGATTATGTGGCCGATTTCGTTTCTCATCCTTGGCAGCCAGTTTTTTCTCCCCATTATGCTATTAATGGCAATTCCAATTATCTTTACAACGAAGAAACAAGGCCTGTATGATATGATTTCCGGATGTCTGGTGATTAATAAAAATGCCGTGGAAGGTATTACCGAAAGCGAACCAACTGATAACGAAGAAAAACTATAAACAGTTTGGTCTGGGGAAAGACCCAAAAGGGAAACAACATGATAGCTGCCACCGAATACTTTTGCAACACCAACGGCAACCAGACCGGCAAACTGTTTAGTGACTTAACAGACCAGACCGGAGCAGCAGCCAGTATTAGCTTGGACACCCAGCCTGGAACTGTAAATTACGAATACTACCAATATGACGGCTTTAATAGATTAACTGCCTACCATACACCAACTACTGCAGCAGAGTACACCTACAATACCCAGGGACTTAGAATCATAAAACAGTCAACGGCCAGGAAACCAAACACATTTGGGATGACAGCAATATGGTCATGGAGTTAAACGGCAATAATCGGGTAATAGATAAATACATCCGGGGCAGCCAGTTGATCAAAAGTGATATAAACGGTTATTATCTGTATAACGCTCATGGAGATGCCCAGGGACTTCTTTGTTAGAATCAACGGTAAGAAGTATTATTCGATCGAGGTTAAGAGAAAAAAGGAAGCGAAGATTAATGTTGGGGGTGAAAATGTGAGCAGTACCGAATTAACATTAGCGGTTCAGCAATATAAAAAGTCTAAACCTGCAGCAGAACAGACCATAGTTTATCCGAATATTAATGCGGAAACCATAGAATCAATAATGCAGATATTTCCAGAGTTAAATCCAGAAATTGAAACAGCTTTGGTTTTTTACAAAGACTTTCCATATCGAGACAGAGATAATTGGTTAATGATAAGTGACAGCCGGATATATTTTAAACTATTTTGCTATCCGTATTCGTTTGATGCTATTGACTGTATCTTTTTCAATGAAATTAATGATATTGAAATTAAATATTGTATCTGGCCGAATTTAGATTATATAAATTTTGATGGAAAAAGAATAGGAACACTAATGCTAAAAGCAAAATATGAAGCTGAATATTTACAAGGACTTATAAAATTGATTCACACCAGTATACTGCAAGGACAAGATAAACAAATAAAACATTACAATGATGAAAACAAACGAGAAGGGTATGAAGAATTGGAAAATGGTTTCTTAATTGAAATTGCCAGTAATTATTTTAAAAAACATAATCTTGGGAGGCGTATCTGGGGTTTTAACGATTTTCAATATGGGCCTTTCATTAATGAGTATAATTTATCTGCAGCTCAAAAAGAGTATGCGAATTATGATAATAAAACGGGAAAACCTATTTTACTAGTAGATGATTCATTTTTAGGCAGGTTAGGTACAATACCTATTTCAGGAATTCTTGTGACTAATAAATATTTGTATAATGAATTACAAACATCTTTTTTCAGCAAATTTAACACGAATAAGATTCCAATAAAGGATATAAAAATATTTAACATAAGATGTTCATTTAAAGGAAAATTAATCATAAACAATAAATACAAATTTTCGCTAAATAAATTCGATTATTTAGGCAAAAGGGATGCATGAATATTTCAAGGAATTATGCAGGAATTCATTAAAGTTTTAAGATAAAGACAAGATCAAACAAGTACGATTCTGGAGCCAGATACTGTGACCCAACCACCGGACGGTTTATCTCCAAAGACAGCAATGAAGGCAGTATTGTTAATCCCCTGAGTCTGAATCTTTATACTTATTGCGTTAAATTATCCCATTATATTTGTTGACCCGTGGGACTCACAGCCTGAGGAAAACTTTTGGATATTGGGCTTTTAAAGGCGGTGCCGATATAACCCGTATCCAAAAACTACTTAACCACTCTTCCCCAGGAATTACACTGGCCTACATTGGCATCACCCGGGATGAACTGGATGATGTCTACTTGAACCTGAACCTATAAAGCTTAAATAAAACATCATATTTGATATCACATGGGGCCATCTCAAACAATGAGGTGGCCCTTTTTAGTGCGCCCGGCATGGGCGCAGTCTAATGG
>LSQX01026328.1_pt1 | contig 11968 bp, 12 predicted proteins | sample 654561 | NCBI WGS metagenome assembly LSQX01 (sample SAMN04489861, study PRJNA283612) | anaerobic digester metagenome | isolation source: 4 biogas reactors fed with cattle manure at either 37C or 55C with and... | place: Denmark: Kongens Lyngby | collected 2014 | reverse complement strand
TTAAAAATCCATCACTTCTAAGTGGTCAATGGAATGACAATCACTATGAAGCAGTTCATGTAGAAATTGGTTCTGGTAAGGGTCAATACATTGTTGAAATGGCTAAACTGTATCCCAATAAACTGTTTATTGGGATTGAGATGATGCCGCTTATTGGTTCATACATTTTAAAGAAATTAAGTGTCGAAAACTTAAATAATGTGAGAATCATCATTGATAATGCTGATAATATTAAAGAATGGTTTGAGGCAGGGGAGATTGATGTTATTCATTTAAACTTTTCAGATCCATGGCCAAAAAAATCTCACGCAAAAAGACGCTTAACCTATCCAACTTATTTAAATGTATATAAACATTTATTAAAGAATCATGGACAAATTCATCAGAAAACTGATAATATCGGATTCTTTGAATATTCAGTTGAGCAATTGAGTCAAAATAAATTTGTTTGTCTTGATTTTAGTGCTGATTTCAGAAGAAATGATCACCCTGAAGATGCCGAAACAGAATATGAGGAAAGGTTTATGGGATTTAATCAACCGATATACCGCGCTGTGTGGTCATATAGTCATGATTAAAGTATTAATGGTTATTACAAGTTATCAAACTTATGGTATGATTATCACAAATTAGTAGAAAAGGAAATGATCTATGTTTGAAAAATTAAAGAAACTTATTTTCGATGAATCTGTAGAATTAGGCCCTGATGAGGACCTTTATGAAACTGAAATTGATTCACTTGAAAGCAATACAAATTTAGTTAAAACTCAACCAATGCAACGTCCGGTTGAACCCAAAGAAGATGTTATTGCTGAGACTAAAGAATCAGAATTTGTTTTTAAACGTATTGATCTTGAAGAAGTTAAAGTTGAGCCTTTACCAACTCAAGAAAAACCAGTGGTAAAACCTGTAACTAAAACACAACCAGTTAGAAAACCAGTTGAGAAACCAAAGAAAAAAGCTAAGAATCCAGCATATTATAAACCAAGACCTGTGATTAGTCCTATGTTTGGAATTAGTCAAGAAGACAATGCCAGAACTCAACAAATAGATGAACTAACAAAACCTGAAGCACCATCGGATGATGATAAAATAATTTCTCCAATGTATGGTGTCGTTACTGGTGAACAAGAAATTGTCACTAAACATACAAAACCATCACCTCGCAAACGCAAAGCTCCTGCTGTAAATATAAGCTTAGAAGAGATGTTGAATATGCCAGCAAATGATGAACTTGAATTTACACTCTTTGATGTTAAAGTTAATCGTGATGAGTTTCAAAGTCGTGAAAACAAATTAGTAGATGATTCTAAGGAATAATCAATGAACAAATTATATTTTATCGGCATTAAAGGCAGTGGTATGTCTGCCCTCGCTTTAATCTGTCAAGATTTAGGATATGAAGTTAGTGGAAGTGATGTCCCTCAAGTTTTATTTACACAAAAGAAACTTGAAGAACGTAATATTCCAATTTTTGAGTTTTCTTCAGATAACATAAAAGGGGATGCTGATGTTATAATCGGAGCATCTTTTGATGAAACACATGCAGAAGTGGCAGCTGTATTTGCTAATCCTCAGATTAAATATTGGTATTACTATGATTATCTCGCAAAACTAATCAGTGAACATGTCAGTATTTCAGTGGCTGGTTCACATGGAAAAACAACAACTACAGGCATGCTTCAAACCTTATTGAATGCGAATGCATCAACTGGATATTTAATTGGCGATGGAAATGGTCAACTTTTTCAAGAATCAGAATATTTTGTGGTTGAATCATGTGAATACAAGGACCACTTTCTTCACTATGAACCAGATTACGCCATTATAACCAATATTGATTTAGATCATGTTGACTATTTTAAAGACATCGATCAGTATTTTGATTCATTCCAACAATTTGTTAAACAAGTTAAGAAAGGGGCAGTATTATATGGAGATGACCCTTTAATTCAAAAACTTGATACTCATAATTTAAAGGTTCTTTATTATGGATTAAATGAAAGTAATGATGTTTATGCTAGTAATATTGAAATTGATGCTCATCAAACCCATTTCGATTTAGTGATTCAAACTCAGAATAAAGGACGAATGTTTGTTAACTTTGTCGGGCTTCATAATCTAAAGAATCTACTTGGTAGCGTCGCAATTGCTATTCAATTAGGATTTAGTGATGAACTAATTAAAGATCATATTAATGATTTTAAAGGTGTTAATCGACGTTTTGTTGTAGAGGAATTTGAAAATCATGTGTATATCGATGACTATGCCCATCATCCGACTGAAATCAAGGTCACAATAGAGGCGGCACGTTTGAGATTTCCAGAAAGTAAAATTGTGGTTGTCTATAAACCTGATCGAGTTTCAAGAATTCAATACTTTGAAGAAGCCTTTAAAGAAGCACTTGAAACAGCAGATCGTGCCTTTGTCTTAGATTTCCCTAAAGATGCTTATAAAGAGAATCCTGAGTATTCCCTTGAAAAATTCTTAAAAGCGATGGGGAACAAGATTACATATCTGTTTGACAATGAACTTGGAATTGAGACATTAGCAAAAGAAGAAGAAGCTGTATATTTATTTGTTTCACCAAAGGATATATATAAATTTAAAGATAAGTTGAAAGAGCATTTAGGTGATTTGTCCTAATTGCTTTTATTTTTCTGATAGCGTATACAATTAGGTTGAAAACATTTTCAGAAATCATTATAATAATAGTGAGGAGATGAATTATGGAACAATTTAAATTATTCTTTAATCAAGTAATGCCATTCGCGATTGTGCTAGTATTACTTGCGCTTGCGGGAGTTTTATTTTATTTATTAAAAATGTTTAAAGAACTAAATACAACTGTCAGCAAGGTTAATACTTCAGTCGATTTAGTAAATGTAGCTTTAGATGATGTTAACCATAAGCTGGCTGATTTAAATCCTACAATCGAAACGGTAAAGACGATTTCCAACACGGTTGATTCAGGCTTTAAAGCAGGCAATAAGGCCGTAGGTTCTGTTGTTGGATTTGGTAAGAATACTGTTTCTTCACTTAGAGGTGCCTTAGGAAAGGTAACCGGAAAGACGCCTACACAAGAATGAAAACCCTAAAAGAAGAAGTTACTTCTGTTTTTAATACAATTCAATATGATAGTGAAGTTATTATGACATCATTAGATGTATTAGGACATTCATCACAAGCTCGTGAGTTCATTAGTATTTATAGTGGATATTTATTGAATCGATTAAGATTGACGAAAGAGACTTTGTTGTCAACTCAAAATCGTGAAGAATTAAGTGAAGTACTTAAATTAGCTGAAGCTGATTACCAAATTTTATTTGAGACGATGAATAAACAAATTTCTCGTTTAAAAAACTCTGAAGATATTTCAGATTATTTATTTCAATTAAAACAAGAGTCAAAAGATTTGTCTCCTTGTTTTGTTGATAAAGTTAAGTCTTTGTTAAGTAGAAAGGTGTAATATTATGAAACGTGTAACTATTTATGATGTAGCAAGGGAGGCAAATGTATCGCTCGCTACAGTTTCGCGTGTCATCAACGGTGTTGATGTTGTTAGAGCAGATACTCGTGCACGAGTTGAGGCTGCGATTGAGAAATTAGGCTATAAGCCAAATGCTTTAGCCCAGGGTTTAGCATTACAGAAAACAACAACGATTGGTTTGGTGGTTCCAGAGGCAAGTTTTAGCTTTACTGGAAATATCATTAATGGTCTTTTAGATGTTGCTCGAATATATAAGTATAATATTATGCTACAAACTACGACTGAGGGAATTTCTGACATAACTGATATTGTTGAAACAATTATTAAATCAAGAGTTGATGGAGTCGTGATTTATAATGATCAACTTAATGACAAAATTACCAAAGATCTAATTGAATACAATATTCCAATGGTGGTAATTAACCATAAGGTTTCAGCTCCACAAATTACATCGGTTTATGTTGATATTGAAAAAGCAGTCTATGAAAGAGTTACAGACTATCTAGTTAGAGGCTTGGATAAAATTGGTATCATTCAGGATAGAAAGAACAATCAAGCATGTAAATTAATGGTGCAAGGTGCGAAACGTGCCTATAAAGAAGCCGGCAAAGAATTTGATGGTTACTTAATGATTCCAAGTGAATACCATACTTCTTATGCTTATTTATCTGAACATTTTAAGGAAAATCAATATGACTTAGTTATTGCGTATCGTGATTCTCAGGCTTTTGCGACAATCAATGCCGCCAAAGAAAACAACATTAATATTCCTGATGACATGGAAGTTATCTGCGTAATTGATACAAAATACAACTCAATGGTTAGACCACAAGTCTCATCATTCTCATTACCTTCTTATGACTTAGGAGCTGTTTCTATGAGAGTTCTAACTAAGATGTTAAAGAATGATAATACATTTGATCATGAGATTGAATTGTCGTATTTGTACACACCTCGTAAATCTACGAAATAAGAGATATTTTTTGATTTGACATCAATTATAAAATTGATACAATATTATTGCTATGAAAAGAAGCGAATAAAGACCTAATTTTTAGAGACATGACGGTTGGTGAAAGTCATGAATTAGCTTTATGGATACAACTTTGAGCATTTCTATGAAAATAGAACGTGATTCATCGATACTGAAATTAGAGCGGCAAACCAGGGTGGTACCACGCAATATGCGTCCCTGGAGAGCCTTTTTTATTATATAAGGAGAAAATAGTATGAATTTTTTAGAAGAATTAAAATGGCGTAACCTGGTTAAAGATGTGATGGATGAAGAAGCATTACTAAAGCGAATGGAAACAAAGATGACTGTTTACTGTGGCTTTGATCCAACCGCAGACTCACTTCATGTCGGGCATCTACAACAATTAATCTTGTTAATGAGATATCAACAACAAGGACATCACCCAATTGCCTTAATTGGAGGCGCAACTGGAATGGTAGGTGATCCCTCAGGCAAATCGAGTGAAAGATCTCTACAAACCTTAGATGTAATTAGTCACAATGTTGATTCAATAAAAAACCAAATTGAAACGGTTTTAGATGTTGACAATAAAGAAGTTACTGTTTTAAACAATTATGATTGGTTATCAAAAATATCAATGATTGAATTATTAAGAGATTACGGAAAACACTTTAATGTCAATACGATGCTGGCTAAAGATAATGTTGCCTCAAGACTTGAGACAGGTATTTCATTTACTGAATTTTCATATACCATCTTACAAGCGATTGATTGGTTAACACTTTTGAAAGAACATAATTGTGAAGTACAAATTGGTGGCTCTGATCAATGGGGTAATCTATTATCAGGTTCTGAGTTAATTCGTAAAGAATTAGGCCATGAAACCCAAGTGTATGGAATTACTTCACCATTAATTACTAAATCAGATGGAACTAAATTCGGTAAATCTGAAGGTGACAATGTATGGCTTGATTCAAGTAAATCGGATTCATATACTTTCTATCAATTTTTTATCAATACATCAGACTCTGACATTGAAGACTTTATGAAACGTTTGTCATTAAAAGCTGTTGATGAGATAAAAGAAATAATCAGTCAACACAATGAAGCACCTGAAAAACGATTGGCTCAAATAGAATTAGCTAAAGAGCTAACAGAAATTGTACATACTCAAGAAGGTTTAGATAATGCTCTAATGATTACTGATGCATTATTTAATAATGATGTCTTCTCTTTATCTGTACCTCAGTTAAAACAAGCCTTTAAGAATGCATCAAAAGTAAGTGTTAATGAAGATCAATTATTAATTGATGTTTTAGTTTCAAAGAAATTAATTCAATCAAAACGTGAAGCAAGACAACTAATAACGCAGGGAGCACTTGAATTAAATGGTCAAAAAGTTGAAACTTTTGATCAAATGCTACTCAAAGAAAATGCCTTAGACAAATCTTTAAGCATTGTTAAACGTGGGAAAAAGAATTATTATTTAATCGAACATAATTAAGAAAGACTTAAGAATTTCTTCAGATTTGTGCAGTATATTATGTTTAAGGAGGATTTATGCCTAGATTAGACAAAATATTAGCCAATTATCAATTCGGTTCTAGAAATGACGTAAAAAAACTGATTAAAAATAAACAAGTCAAAGTTAATGATGAACTAATCCTTAAAGACAATTACATTGTTGAGGAGAATGATTTCATTAGCGTTGACTCTTTTAAGTTTAAGTATCATGAATTTGTAACAATAATGATGAATAAACAAAAGAATAGAATTTGTACTCATGATTCTAATGACATAACCATCTATGATGACTTAGACTTAATATATCCAAGTAATTTATCCAGTATAGGTCGACTTGATAAAGATACAACAGGATTAATTATTCTCACTAATGATGGTCAATTAAATCATAAAATAACATCCAAAAATAACAATTCGATCAAGCGGTATCTAGTCACTCTTAGTAAAGCATATCAACAAGAGCCGTTAGTAAACATTGATTTAGGTGCTGATGGAATCGTTAGTGCTAAGACAATAGAAGTCATCGATGAGTATAAAATTATCATTGGTATTACTGATGGAAAATATCATCAAATTAAACGAATGATTCATTCTATCGACAATGATGTTAAGGAATTACATCGTTTATCAATCGGAAGTTTAAAATTAGATGAGTCTTTAATGTTTGGTCAAAGCCGTCCTATGACTCAAGAAGAAGTAGGGTTATTGTATGGGTAAAAGAATTCTTAAAGTTATTTTCAGAGTATTTTTAGTTCTTACAATCATTGTTACTGCTTACTTTGGTTATAATTTTATACAATATCAAAGAATCAAAGATGATAGACCAATTGAAACACTGGTGGATGATATTAGAAATAATCCTGACTTTTTAACAGTCGATGAAATAAGCGAGAAGTTTCTTGACGCTTTGGTTGCGACTGAGGACAGACGGTTCTATGATCGTAAGGGATTTGATTTTAGAGCCTTAGCGAGATCAATTGTAACTAATATTAAAGAAGGGGAGTTTGTTCAGGGGGGCTCAACTATTCCTCAACAAGTAGGTAAACTATTATACTTTGATCATGATCAAGACTTAAATGAAAAAGTGATTCAGGTATACATCATGTATGACCTTGAATCACTCTATTCTAAAGATGAAATATTGGAACTATATGTGAACTCAATTTACTTTGGTTCAGGCTTTACAGGTATCAAACAAGCTTCTGAAGGATACTTTGACTCATCTGCTTTAGACCTTAGTTGGGCAGAATCTACTCTTCTGGCAGGTATTATTCCTGCTCCTAGTGTCTATGATCCAACAATTAATTTTGATTTGGCTAAAGATAGACAATATGCTGTATTGTTAAGTTTACAAGACACAGGTGTAATAAATGAAGACCAAGCTGAACGTATTTATAATACACCTCTAGTTATTTATTAAACCAAGTATCAATTAATTCATCAAGGCGTCCGTCATCTTTTAGTTTTTGAATGGCGGTATTTATCTTTTTCAGAAGTTCTTCATTATTCTTAGGAATCGCAACCGCATTTCCTGATAAATTGTCAAGTTCTGGCGCCTCAAGCTCAAACATCACTAACTCTTCATATTCATCTAAGTACTCTTGAGCAACCAAAGGTTCCATTATTAAGAAATGAATACGTCCTATTAATAATTCTTGAACCATGACATTATAGGCATCACGTGTATCAAGTATTAGCTCATACCCATCCATAAGTTCCTTAGCTGCCGATTCTTGAATTGTCGCAATTTGAACACCAACTTTTCTACCATGAATGTCTTTCGTTTCATTAATGCCTGAATCATTCTTAGTTACAATATAGAATGGACTTTCAGCGCTATTGTAATAAGCATCAGAGAATAATGCATCTCTACTTGGGTCTGGTGACAGTCCAGCAATCGCCATATCTGCTGTGTTGGCTGATAATGAAGCAATTACACCATCAAAGCTCATATCCATCCAATCAACTTCCATTCCCAGTTCTTGTGCTATTAGCTCACCAAAATCAATATCAAAACCGATTAGTTTATTGTTAATTGGATCAATCATTTCATATGGTGGGTATCCAGATGAAGTAGCAATTTTTAAAACATTTGTGTCACTTTCTTGTGAGTTTGAACATGCAACTAATAATAGTGCAATTAATACTAATAATATTTTTTTCATACGATTTGACTTTCTATGTAGCGTTTCGCTATCTCTGTAATTGGAGAATCAAAGAATTGTTCTGTTGATTGGTGTTCCACTATTTGTCCTTGATCCATTAAATAAATTTCATCGCTTACTCTTTTAGCGAAATTTAGATCATGGGTGATAATAATGATACCTGTCGTTTTTTTGATTTCTCTTAATAATAAAACAAATTCTAAGACCGTATCAGCATCTAAGGCCGAGGTTGGCTCATCTAGTAATAAGAAACTAGGGTTTAAGGCTAATGAGCGCGCAATCGCAACTCTTTGTCGCTGACCTCCCGATAGTTGAGAAGGATATTTATCTGTTTGATCTAATAAGCTAAACTGTTCTAATAGGACATGTGCTAGATCTGAAGCTTCTTTTTCTTTTAGATTTTTTACTTTTTCTAATGAGTATGTAATATTTTTTAAGACAGTCATATGTTTAAATAAATGAAAATCTTGAAACACAACACCCAATTCTTGACGATAATCTAATAGTTTATTTGTCTCAAACTCTAATTGTTTATCGTTTACAGTTATGGAACCATTTTCAAATGACTCAAGACCTAGAATACATCGCAATAAGGTTGATTTACCTGTTCCTGATGGACCAATGATTGAAGAAATTTGATTCTTTTTGAATTCAACACTTACATCTTTTAGAACTTGTACATTTGAATAAGATTTGTCTAAGTTTTTAACTTTAATCATACTTGAACTTCCTTTCTAGGTTTGAACCAGCTAAACTAATGGTTTTAGTTAATAAGTAATAAGTAACACCAACAATTATTAATGATTCAAAATACCTAAAGGTTGTTCCCTGAACAATTGTGCTTCGTCTCATTAAATCAGTAAGTCCAATAAAGGAAACAATCGACGTTTCTTTAATCAATGTGATAAATTCATTAATCATTGCTGGTAAGATATTAGAAATTGCTTGAGGAATGATGATATCTTTTGTGATATCACTTTGGCTAAGGCCAAGGCAATGAGCTGCTTCTATTTGACCTTTTGATATTTGGTCAATCCCGGCTCTAATAATTTCTGCCATATAGGCTGCTGAGTTTAAAATAAACACAATTGAGGCACTCACCCATGGTGAGAATGTCAGAATTGGGAATAATTGGGGAAGCGCTAAGTGTAAGAATGTAAGCTGGAAAGCAACCGGCGTTCCTCTAAATACATCAATTATTTGTTTGATAATTTTTGAAAACACAGTCTGTCGTCGCATAATTAGTGCATAAATAAAGGCTAATAAGATTCCACCAAGACTGGCGATTAATGCTAAACCTAATGTTGTCCATACACCATTGAGTAAGTAGGGAATATACTCTGATATTTTGTTAAAGTTAATGTCCATCATGACCTCCTAAAAATAAAAAAAGATGACCCAAGGGCGTCTAAAAATAAAAAAAGTCCATTCAAGGACGTTATAGACGCGGTACCACCTTAATTTGTAACAATCAGTTACCTCAACTCTTTAACGCAGAGTTACGTTATGACCTCAAAAATTTGGCCACACTGCTCCAAGACACGTTCAATCTCTTCTCTAAATGACTTGCACCAACCGTCATCTCTCTAATAGAAAGGGTAGATTTACTACTTCTTTTCATAGCTTTAAAATGTATTATACTCATATTTTTTAAAAATGCAAGAAAAAAACTAAGCAGTGCTTAGTTTACATCCAAGAAATTTTACTTTCGGTTCCTTTTCTTATTCGATCAATATTAGCTTTGTGACGATATATAATAAATATCGCAACAACTAAGAGCGCAATTGAAATATAATATTTATCTCCAACAAAGAAAAATGAGAATAATGCGGCAACAGTTGTTGATGTCATGGAAGCTAATGATGGCATCTTAAATAATTTTAGCATCAGAAAGAATAATGCGACTGGAACAACAAAAACCCACACATTTTGAATTAAAAAGACTGTAGTTCCTAGTAAAAAGCCATAGAATGTCGCAACTGATTTACCACCTTTGAAATTAGCAAACAGTGGAAAAGCATGTCCGATAGTCGCGAAGAATCCAGCCAATAAAATAGCAGTCACATCTTTTGTAAACAACCAGATAACAAGCATCGCAATAAAAGCCTTTAGAACATCTAAGACTGTGACAGTGGCTCCAGCAACCGGTCCTAAAACTCGACCAGCATTTGATGCTCCTAAATTACCTGAACCAAATTGACGGACATCTTTTTTATAAAATACTTTCCCAATAACAAGGGCGAATGGGATACTTCCAAATATATAACCGCCGATAATGGCGGCAAAGTTCATAAGATCTAACATTTTATCTCTCCTTATGAATAGATAATAGCACAATTCAGTGAGTTTTTTAAACTTTATTTAGTGATCGTTTTAAAGTATAATAGACAAGGAAAGAGGTGGCAATTTGAGTCAAAAACATTATGATGGATCTGCAATCCAGATTCTGGAAGGTTTACAGGCTGTTCGTAAACGTCCAGGAATGTATATCGGATCAACTGACAATCGCGGTTTACATCACCTCGTTTGGGAAATTTTAGATAACGCGATTGATGAATCCATCAATGGTTATGGAAAAGAAATTAGTCTCACAATCGAAAAGGACAATGTTATAGAAATTATCGATACCGGTCGAGGAGTACCAATTGATAAACATACTTCTGGTAAATCAGCGGTTGAGGTTATATACACAGTATTACATGCTGGAGGAAAGTTTTCCGAAAGTGGTGGATATAAGACAGCCGGAGGCTTGCATGGTGTCGGAGCCAGTGTCGTGAATGCTTTAAGTGAATGGTTGGAAGTTACCTCTTATAAAGATGGTTATGAGTACACGATTAGATTTGAAAATGGCGGTTCTAAAATAGGACGCCTTAAAAAAGGCGATAAGACAAGTAAAACAGGAACAAAGGTGCGATTTTTAGCAGATCGCTCGATTTTTGAAAATCCTCATTATTCCTATTCATACATTAAACAACGGATCATGGAATCCGCATTTTTGCTTGCAGGAATTACATTTAAATTAGTCGATAAAAGAAATGATGTGTCTGATACTTTCTTGTATCAAGATGGGATAGAATCTTTTATTAAGTATTTAGCTGAGGATCATACATCCATAGGAAAACCAATTCTTATTAAAGATGATCATAGTAAAATCCATATTGAAGTCGCATTACAATATACTGATGATTATAATGAAGCTGTTTATTCATATGTAAATTTAGTTCGAACTAAAGATGGGGGAACCCATGAGGTTGGCTTAAAAACAGCTTTGACGAAAATTATTAATGAATTTGCACGAAAAAATGGTTTATTAAAAGATAAGGACAAAAATTTTGAAGGTAATGATGTACGCGAAGGCTTAACGATGCTCATTGCTTTATCAATCCCTGAAAACTTATTGGAGTTTGAAGGTCAAACAAAAGGAAAACTAGGGACACCAATTGCTCGGACTGCGGTTGAGTCTGTTGTGTCGGAACATTTAACATATTATTTAGAAGAAAATCGTGATTTTACCATTAGTGTCATTAAGAAGATTCAAAAAGCGGCTCAAGCGCGAGAATCGGCTCGTAAGGCTCGAGAACTGGCTAGACAGGGTAAGCGAGGTCGTAAACAAGATGCTGAATTATCAGGAAAACTGGCGAATGCTCAAACTAAAAATGCTAAGCGCAATGAACTATTTTTGGTGGAGGGGGATTCAGCAGGCGGAAGCGCCAAACAAGGCCGAGATTCAAGATTTCAAGCTATTTTACCTCTGAGAGGGAAAGTTTTAAATGTCGAGAAAGCAAGCGTTGAGAGACTCTATAGTAATACAGA
>LSQX01156748.1_pt1 | contig 11969 bp, 6 predicted proteins | sample 654561 | NCBI WGS metagenome assembly LSQX01 (sample SAMN04489861, study PRJNA283612) | anaerobic digester metagenome | isolation source: 4 biogas reactors fed with cattle manure at either 37C or 55C with and... | place: Denmark: Kongens Lyngby | collected 2014 | reverse complement strand
GACCTCGACATCCTCGACCTGATCGAGCCCGAGGACGTGGTGGTGACGGTGTCGCAGGCCGGCTACGCCAAGCGCCAGCCGGTCAGCGCGTATCGCGCCCAGCGACGCGGCGGCCGCGGCCGCAACGCCGCCGCCACCCGCGACGAGGACTTCATCTCCCAGCTGTGGCTGGTCAACACGCACGACACCCTGCTGGCCTTCACCAGCCGCGGCCGCGTGTTCTGGCTGCCGGTGCACCAGCTGCCCGAGGCCGGCGCCAATGCGCGCGGCCGCCCGCTGGTCAACTGGATGCCGCTGGACGAGGGCGAGCGCGTGCAGGCGGTGCTGCCGGTGCGCGAATACGCCGAAGACCGCTACGTGTTCTTCGCCACCCGCCGCGGCACGGTCAAGAAGACCCCGCTGACCGAATTCGCCTACCGCCTGCAGCGCGGCAAGATCGCGATCAACCTCGAGGAGGGCGATGCGCTGGTCAACGCCGAGCTGACCGACGGCCAGCGCGACATCATGCTGTTCGCCAGCAACGGCAAGGCGGTTCGCTTCGATGAATCCGCCGTGCGCGCGATGGGCCGTACCGCCACCGGCGTGCGCGGCATCCGCCTCGCCGAGGGCGAATCCGTGGTCGGCCTGCTCGTGGTCGAGCCGGCTGCCGATCCGTCCGAGCACGAGGGCGACGACGAGCCCGCGGCCGAGGTCGCCGGCGACTCCGCCGGCGGGGTCGACGTGCAGGAGCCCTGCGTCCTCACCGCCACCGGCAACGGCTACGGCAAGCGCACGCGGCTGTCCGAGTTCCCGCGCAAGGGCCGCGGCACCCAGGGCGTGATCGGGATCCAGACCACGGACCGCAACGGCCCGCTGGTCGCCGCGGTGCTGCTGGGAGACGACGACGAAGTGCTGCTGATCTCCGACGGCGGCACCCTGGTCCGCACCCGTGCCGCCGAGATCTCCGTGGTCGGCCGCAACACCCAGGGCGTCACCCTCATCCGCCTCGGCGAGGGCGAGCGCCTGCAGGCGATCGAGCGCATCGATGGCTCGATCGGCAACGGCGACGACGATGGCGAGGACGGCGTCGACGACGCGGATCCCGCCGCGGACGCCGCCGCGGATGCGCCCGCTCCCGCCGGGACCGGAACCCCGGACGCCGGCTGATCCCGTTGCCGCCGCGCGCGCGGCGGCGCGGTCCCTGCGCCCCTGTCCCCGACGCGGCCCGGGGCAGGGCGCCAGTGTCTATACTCGCGGCGATCCGGGAGGAAGGACACGGGGCATGAAGGGAGTCGGACGATCGCCTGGCCTGCGCCGGGCCGCCGCGGCGCTGCTGGCGCTCGCGATGCTCGCCGTGGGCTGCGGCCGCAACGAAGGCGGCCAGTTGCCGGCACCGAGCGGCGAAGCCATCGTCGCCGAACGCGATGCGGTCGAGGGCTTCGCCCTGGTCCGCGCATGGCCGGACCAGGAAGACGGGACCCTGGCGATCGCGCTGGAGTTCTCCCGGCCCCTGGTCGGCACGCAGGACTTCGACAGCCTCCTGGGCTTCGCCGAGCCGGTGGCCGGCGACAGCGGCTGGAGCCTCGACGAGGACGGCCGCGTACTCCGATTCCCCTTCGTCCAGCCGGACCGGGAGTACACGCTGCGCGTCTCCGCCGCGCTCGCGGCGGCGGACGGCAGCACGCTCGGCCGGGACATCGAGCAGAAGGTGTACACCGGCGAGCTCGAGCCCGCGGCGGGCTTCGCATCCCAGGGGAGCGTGTTGCCGGCGCGCGAGTCGCGCGGCCTGCCGGTGGTCTCGGTCAACGTCGAAGAGGTCGACGTCGAGTTCCTGCGCGTGCGCGAATCCGAACTGCCCCGGTTCTTTTCCGAATACCAGCGCGGCGGCCGGCGCAGCGGCTGGGAGCTGGACAACCGCTACCGGGGCCGGCGCAGCGTGGCGCGCATGGCCGAGCCGGTGTACGTCAACCGCTTCGTCCTCGGCGGCGGCCGCAACGAGCGCGCAGTGACCTACCTGCCGCTGCAGGACATCGACGAGCTCCAGCAGCCCGGCCTGTACTTCGCCACCATGAAGCGCGCCGGCAGCTTCGAGGACATGTACGACACCGCGTTCTTCACGGTGAGCGACATCGGGCTGCACGTGCGCGCCTACGCCGACCAGCTGTTCGTGCACACCGCCTCGCTGCAGCACGGCGGGGCCCTTGGCGGCGTCGAGCTCCGGGTGCTCGACGCCGGCGGTGAAGTCGCGTTCAAGGCGTCCACCGACGCCAACGGCAACGCGCTCCTCAACCACCGGCTGGACGCCGCCCAGGTACTGGTGGCCACGCGCGGCAGCGACGTCTCGCTGCTGCCCTTCAACCAGCCGGCGCTGGACCTGTCCGAGTTCGCGGTCGCCGGGCGCAGGCAGGCCTGGTTCGAAGTGTTCGCCTGGTCCGGTCGCGACCTGTACCGGCCCGGCGAGGCCGTGCGCGTCTCGGCCCTGCTGCGCGACGCCGACGGCAAGCCGGTGCCGGCCGCGGCCGGGGGCAAGGCGCAGCCGCTGTTCGCGCGCCTGAAGCAGCCCGATGGCAAGACCTTCGTCGAGTCGCGGCTCGAGGCGGGCCCGCAGGGCTACTACCGCTTCGAACGGGAGATCCCGGCCGAAGCCCCGACCGGTCGCTGGCAGGTCGAGTTCCGCACCGATCCGGCGAGCAGGGAGGCGGTGCAGGGGATGGCGCTGCGCATCGAGGAGTTCCTGCCCGAACGCATGAAGCTCGAGCTCGCCGGCCCCCAGGAGCGGCTCCGCACGGGAGAGCCGCTGCGGGTGGAGGCCACGGGCGCCTACCTGTACGGCGCCCCGGCGGCGGGGAACCGCTTCACCGCGCGCCTGTCGGTGGCGGTCGAGCAGCACCCGGTCCAGGCGCTACCCGGCTACTTCTTCGGCGATCCCACGGTGTCGCTGCCGCGCGAGGCCAGCGACGTGATCGACGCGGCCCTGGATGCGGAGGGCCGGCTGGAGCAGGCCGTGCCGCTCCCGGCCGAGGCGCGCGGCGACACCCCGGTGTCGGTGGTGCTGGCCGGCAGCCTGTACGAAAGCGGCGGCCGCACGGTGAACCGCAGCCTGAAGCGGGTGCTGTGGCCGGCGGACGCGCTGGTGGGCGTGCGCCCGCTGTTCGACGATGGCGAAGGCAGCGACGCCAATGCCAACGCCGGCTTCGAGATCCTGCGCGTGGACGCCGCGGGCAGGCCGCGGCCGCAGGCCGGGCTGGAGCTGCGGCTGGTCCGCGAGCGCCGCGACTACCACTGGACCTTCGACGAGGAAGGCGGCTGGAACTACAGCCACACCAGCCGCTTCGAAGTGGTGGAGACGCGCGGCATCGACGCGGGCGCCTCCGCGCTGCGCGTCGACCTGCCTGTGGAATGGGGCGAATACCGGGTCGAGGTGAGCGATCCCGCGACCGGCCTGGTGACGCGCTATCCGTTCCGCGCCGGCTGGAGCTGGAACGACGACAACCGCGGCCTGGACGCGCGTCCCGACAAGGTGAAGCTCGCCCTCGACCGCACCGGCTACCGCGCGGGCGACACGCTGGAAGTCACGGTGACGCCGCCGCACGCCGGGAAGGGGCTGCTGCTGGTGGAGAGCGACCGGCTGCTGTACGTGCAGGAGATCGATGCCCGGGCCGGCAGCCGCTACCGCATTCCCGTCACCGCGGACTGGGAGCGCCACGACGTCTACGTGACCGCGCTCGTGTTCCGTGGCGGCAGCGCGTCCAGCAAGGTGACGCCGGCGCGCGCGGTGGGCGTCGCGCACGTGCCCATGGCCCGCGGCGACCGGCGGGTGGCCGTCGGCCTGTCGCTTCCCCGGCAGGTCCGGCCGGATGAACCGCTGCGGGTGACGATCGCGGTCCCGGAGCTGGCCGGTCGCACGACGCGCGCGACGGTGTCCGCGGTGGACGTCGGCATCCTCAACATCACCCGCTATCCGGTGCCCGACGCGAACCGCCACTTCTTCGCCCAGCGCCGGCTGGGCGTGGACGCATACGACGTCTACGGCCGCGTGATCGAGAGCCTCGACGGCGGCACCGCCCGCCTGCGCTTCGGCGGCGACCAGGGCCTGGAGGCGCTGCCGCAGGCCCGGCGCCCGACCGCGCGCGTGCAGACGGTGGACCTGTTCTCCGGTCCGGTGCAGCTCGACGCGCGCGGCAACGCCACGGTGGAATTCAGGCTCCCCGACTTCAACGGCACGCTGCGGGTGTCGGCGCTGGTGTTCAGCGACGAGCACTACGGCAACCGCGACGCCGAACTGCTGGTCCGCGCGCCGCTGGTGGCCGAGGCCAGCATGCCGAGGGTGATGGCGCCGGGTGACAGCGGGACGGTCACCCTGGACCTCGCGAACTTCACCGGCCGGGCCGGCGAATTCCGCGTGCGCGTCGAAGGGGTCGGGCCGCTGCGGGTGGAAGAAGGCACCCGCGTGGTCGCGCTGGCCGCCGACGGCCGCGGCACCCTGGCCTTCCCGCTACGCGCGCTCGATGGGCACGAAGTGGCCAGGGTGCGCGTGCGCGTGGATGGACCCGGCGTCGCGGTCGATCGCAGCCATGACCTGCCGGTGCGCGCGCCGTGGCCGCAGGTGGTGCGGTCGCGCAGCCTGGTCATCGACCCGCTGGCGCCGGTGGAGTTCGACGCCGCGCTGGCGGCGGACATGCTGCCGTCGTCGGTGGTCGCACGCCTGGGCGTGTCCGCGACGCCGCCGATCGCCTTCGCCGCCGCGCTCGACGGCGCGCTTCGCTACCCCTACGGCTGCGCCGAACAGACCGCCAGCAAGGGCTACGCCGCGCTCGTCCTGGACGCGCCCACGGCCGGGGCGTGGGGCATGACCCCGCTGCCGCCGGACGACCGCCGCCGCCGCATGGAAGGCGCGCTGGGGCGCCTGGCGGCGCTGCAGGCCGGGTCCGGACACTTCCACATGTGGGGCGGCGGCGGGCAGCCGGAGCCGATGCTGACGCCCTACGTCGCCGAGTTCCTGCTCGACGCGCGCGAGGCCGGCTTCGACGTGCCCGACGGGATGCTGCAGAACGCGCTCTCGCGCATGTCCGAGGACCTGCTGTCCGACGCGCAGCAGTTCTATGGCCGCGACAACCGCAGCCACCTGCGGCTGGCGTACAAGGCGCACGCCGGGTACGTGCTGGCGCGGGTCAACCGCGCGCCGCTGGGTACCCTGCGCGCGCTGTACGACGGCGATCGCAATGCGGCGCGCAGCGCGATGCCGCTCGCGCACCTGGGGCTGGCGCTGACGCTGCAGGGCGACGCCGCGCGCGGTGGCAAGGCGCTCGACGAAGCCTTCGCCTGGTCCCGCGACCGGGCGGGCTGGCTGGGCGATTACGGCACCCCGCTGCGCGACGCAGCGCTGATGCAGGCCCTGGTACGCAAGCACGACCTGGCGACCCCGGCCCGCGGCGCGGGGCTCCGTTCGCTCGGGCTGGAGCTGGACGCGCGGCGCAGGGCGCGCTGGTTCCACCTCAGCACCCAGGAGCAGGCGGCGATCGCCCGCCTTGGCCGCGAACTCGCCGGGACCCCGGGCCGCACCTTCTCCGGCACCGTGTCCGAAGGCGGCGTGGAGGAGGCGCTGCAGCCCACCCGCCGTTTCTCGCGCGCCTACGGGCACGCGGCCCTGGCGGCCGGGGTGCGCCTGCTGCCGCGTGGCGAGGCGCCGCTGTACGCGAGCATGGACGTGGCCGGCATCCCGCGCGAAGCGCCCGCGCCGGAGGAGGACGTCCTGAAGGTGGAGCGCCGCTGGTACACCACCGCAGGCAAGGCCTGGGAGCCTCGCGCCCTGCGCGAGGGCGAGGCGCTGGTGGCCCGGGTCACGGTCACGGCCGATCGCGACATGCCCGACGCCCTGCTCACCGAACTGCTGCCGGCCGGTCTCGAGGTCGAGAACATGAACCTGGGCGACGCCTCGACCTGGGCGGACGTGGTCGTCGGCGGGATCCGCCTGAGCGAACGCGGCCACTCCGCCGAGCTGCTGCACGAGGAATTCCGCGACGACCGCTACGTGGCCGCCCTGAAGCTCGACGCCGGCCGCGCGGCGGACGTGTTCTACCTGGTGCGCGCCGTCACCCCGGGCGAGTACGCGGTGCCGCCGCCGCTGGTCGAGGACATGTACCGTCCGCAGCTGCGCGGCGTCGGGCGCGCCCGGCCGGCGCGTATCACGGTGGTGCAGCCGTGAGCCGGAGCGCCGCGCCATGGAGCCTCAGGTAGGCCGCCGACGGCGCCTGCCGCGCGCCCTGGGGCTGCTGCGCTGGGGCGCCGTTGTCCTGCTGCTGTCGCTGCTCGGACTCGATCTCGCGTTTCCGCTGCCCCTGCCCGCGGCCCGCGACCACGCGACCCTGGTCACCGCGCGCGACGGCACGCCGCTGCGCGCCTTCGCCGACGCCAACGGCGTATGGCGCCATCCCGCCAGCGAGGACACGGTCTCGCCGCTGTACATCGAGGCGCTGCTCGCCTACGAGGACCGCTGGTTCCGGGTGCACCCCGGCGTCAATCCGTTCGCGCTGCTGCGCGCGGCCTGGCAGGCGGCCACCAGCGGCCGGATCGTGTCCGGCGGCTCCACCCTGACCATGCAGGTGGCGCGCATCCTCGAGCCGCATCCGCGGACGCCGGCGGGCAAGCTGCGCCAGCTGCTGCGCGCGCTGCAGCTCGAGGCCCACCTGTCGAAGGACCAGATCCTGGCGCTGTACCTCGAACGGGCGCCGTTCGGCGGGACCATCGAAGGCGTGGAGGCGGCGAGCTGGGCCTATCTGGGGAAGCCGGCGGCGCGGCTGTCGCACGCCGAGGCCGCGCTGCTGGCGGTGCTGCCGCAGGCGCCGACGCGGCTGCGCCCCGACCGCCAGCCGGACGCGGCGCGGCGGGCACGCGACAAGGTGCTCGAGCGCATGGCCGCCGCGGGCCGCTGGACCCGGGCCGAGGTCGACGACGCGCTGCTCGAGCCGGTGGTCGCGCGCGCGCTGCGCCCGCCGATGTCGGCCGCGCTGCTGGCCGAGCGGCTGCGGGCGCGCGCGCCGGACGCGGAGCGGATCGGGACGACCATCGACGCCGGCCTGCAGCGCACGCTGGAGGAGCGCCTGGCGGTCCATGTCGCACAGCTGCCCGAGCGGACGTCCGCCGCGCTGCTGGTGGTCGACAACGAGACGATGGAGGCGCGCGCCTACCTCGGCACCGCGGAATTCGGCGAAGCGGCGCGGCTCGGGCACGTCGACATGGTGCGGGCGTGGCGCTCCCCGGGCTCCACGCTCAAGCCCTTCGTGTACGCCATGGCGCTGGACGACGGGCTGGTGCATTCGCAGAGCCTGCTGGTCGATGCGCCGCAGTCCTTCGGCGGCTATCGCCCCGCCAACTTCGATTCGGCCTTCAACGGCCCGGTATCGGTCGCCGACGCCCTGCGCCTGTCGCTCAACGTGCCCGCGGTGGACCTGCTCGACCGCGTCGGGGCCGCGCGTTTCGCGGCGCGCCTGGACCACGCCGGCATCGCGCTGCGCTTCCCGCGCGGCGCGCAGCCGAACCTCACCCTGGTCCTCGGCGGCACCGGGGCGCGGCTGGAGGACCTGGTCGGCGCGCACGCGGCGCTCGCGCGCGGCGGCATCGCGGGCCGCGTCCGCTACACGCCGGACGACCCGGTCGTGGATCGCCGCCTGATGTCCCCCGGGGCGGCCTGGATCGTGCAGGACATCCTCGCCTCCAATCCGCGCCCCGGCGAGCGCGTGGGCACCTTCGATACGGGGCGTCGTCCGCGCGTGGCCTGGAAGACGGGGACCAGCTACGGCTTTCGCGACGCGTGGGCGCTGGGCAGCACGCGTCGCCACACCGTCGGCGTCTGGGTCGGCCGCCCGGACGGGACGCCGCTGCCGGGGCAGTACGGCGCGGTCACCGCGCTGCCGCTGCTGTTCGCGGTCGTGGACAGCCTGCCGCGGCGGCCCGGCGACGCGGTGGCGCTCCCGCCGCCGCCCGGGGTGTCGGAGCGCGACATCTGCTGGCCACTGGGGACGGCGGCCGCATCCCAGCCGGATGCGGCCTGCCATCGACGCGCACGGGCCTGGGTGCTCGACGGCGCGGTGCCGCCGACGCTGCCGGAGCGAGACGCGCGCCGCTGGGCACCCGGCCTGGAGCAGGTCCAGGTGGATGCGCGGACCGGCCTGCGGCTGACGCCGGACTGCACCGGGCCACACCAGCGCGAGGAACGCGCCATCGCCCGCTGGCCGGCCCTCGCGTCGCCCTGGCTCAGCGCCGCCGAGCGCGAGGCGGCGCGCCTGCCGCCGCTCGCGCCCGGCTGCGCCGACGACGGTCGCGGCGCGGCGGTGGCGATGCGCATCGACGGGGTCGACGACGGCGCGCTGCTGCTGCGCGCGCCGGGAGCGCCGCGGCCACCGCGACTGGCGCTGCGTGCGCTCGGCGCCGAGGGCGAGGTGCAGTGGCTGCTCAACGGCCGCTGGATCGGCCGGACGCGCGGCGCGCAGCCGCTGTGGCGGGACTTCGGCGAACCGGGCCGCCAGCAGCTCACCGCCCTCGCGGAGGACGGTGCCTGGGCGAGCCTGGCCTTCGACGTGGGCCGCCAGCGCTAGCCGGTGATGGCTGCGAGCACGTGTTCGGCCGACGAGACCTTGAACTCGCCCGGGGCCTCGACGAAAAGCTGCTTGACCACGCCATCCTCGGCATAGAGGGCGAAGCGCTTGCTGCGCAGGCCCATGCCGAAGGCCGTGGCGTCCATCTCCAGGCCGAGCGCGCGGGCGAAGTCGGCGTTGCCGTCCGACAGCATGCGCAGGCCCGCGGGCACGTGCTGGGCCTCGCCCCAGGCCTGCATCACGAAGGGATCGTTGACGGCCATGCAGGCGACCTCGATGCCGCGCTCGCGGAAGTCGTCGAAGCGCTCGACGAAACCGGGGAGATGGCGCTCGGAGCAGGTCGGCGTGAATGCGCCGGGCACCGCGAAGAGCACCACGTTCCTGTGCGCGAACAGGGTCGGGGTATCGATCGTGTGCACGCCGTTCTCGGAGATGTGCTTCAGCGTGACCTCGGGGATGGCGTCGCCGGGCTGGATGGGCATGCGGTGCTCCTGGTTCGCGGGGGAGGGGGCGGCCGCGGCCGCCGGGTCCGCCCATGGTGCCACGCCGCGCCGGCGAGGGTTGCCTTGCGCCGTGGAGCCCCGATATTGCTACCCTGCCGCCGCCGGCGAACCGCCCGCGCCGGCACCAGTGGAGAGCCCATGCAGTTCAAGGACTACTACGCAATCCTCGGCGTCGAGCCCAGCGCGGGCGACGCGGAGATCCGGACCGCCTATCGGCGGCTGGCGCGCAAGTACCACCCCGACGTCAGCAAGGAGGCCGGGGCGGAAGACAAGTTCAAGGCCGTGAACGAGGCCTACGAGGCGCTGCGCGACCCGGGGCGCCGGAAGGCCTACGACCAGCTCCGTGCGCGCGGCTACCGGCCGGGTGACGACATCCACCCGCCGCCAGGCGGCTTCGGCGGCAACGGCGCCGGCCCCGGCCCCGGCTTCGACTACGAGGAGGTCTTCGGCGGCGGCGGTGGCGGCGGCTTCAGCGACTTCTTCGAGAGCCTGTTCCGGCGCCAGGCCCAGCAGCGGGGCGGCCCCGGCTTCGGTGCGCCGCCGCGCGGCGACACGCGCGCACGGCTGGCGGTTCCGCTGGAGTCGGTCCATGGCGGCGGCGCCATGCGCATCACCGTCGGCGGGCGCACGCTCGAGGTCAAGGTGCCCCGCGGCATCCGCCCCGGGCAGGTGATCCGCCTGGCGGGGCAGGGCGAGCGCGGCGGCAACCTGCTGCTGGAGGTCGAGTACGCCACCCATCCGCAGTTCGAGGTGGATGGTCGCAACATCCTGTACTCGCTCCAGGTCGCCCCGTGGGAGGCGGCGCTCGGCGCCAGCGTCGCGGTGCCGACGCTGGGGGGCACGGTTCAGGTCAAGGTGCCGGCCGGCTCCGAAGCGGGGCGCCGGCTGCGGCTGCGCGGCCGCGGACTTCCGGGCAGCGGCGGGCAGCCGGACGGGGACCAGATCGTGGAGCTGGAGATCGAGGCGCCCGCGCCGCGCGAAGAGGCCCAGCGTGCGGCCTACGAAGGACTCCGGGATGCGTTCGCGGGGCAGTGGCGGCGGGGATAGCGCCGCAGCGCCTCAGGCCGCGGCCGGGGGGGTCGGCTCCGGCGCGATCGCGCCGGCGATCGCCTGCGACAGCTCGGCTTCGGTGAAGGGCTTGGTGAGGTAGGCACGCGCGCCCTGGCGCATGCCCCAGACCTTGTCGGTCTCCTGGTCCTTGGTGGTGACCAGGATGACGGGGATGTGGCGGGTCTCCGGGTCGCGCGTGATCGAGCGCGTGGCCTGGAAACCGTTGAGGTTCGGCATCACCACGTCCATCAGGATCAGGTCGGGAAGCTCGCGCTTCGCGGCCTCGACGCCGGCGGCGCCGTCCTCGGCGGTCAGCGCCTCGTGGCCGAGACCTTCGACGATGCGCCGGATGCCCATCAGCTGGGAGGGTGAGTCGTCGACGATCAGGATGCGGGCCATGGTGTCCCCCATTGGATTCAGGGCGATTGTAGCGGTCGCGCAGGCGGCTGCAAGCCGGCGCGCGGGATCACAGCACCACGAGCGTGCGCCCGAGCGAACCGCCGGCGAGCATCCGGTCGAAGGTCGCGGGGAGTTCGTCGAGCGTCACCTCGCGGCTGCAGATGCGGTCGAGGTGGCGCGGCTTCCAGTCCGAGGCCAGGCGCCTCCAGACCTCGTCGCGGATGTCGCGCGCGGTCCCCGCGGAGGCGACCCCGAGCAGGGATACGCCGCGGATGATGAAGGGCATGACCGTGGCCGGCAGGTCGTGGCTGGCGGCCAGGCCGGCGCTGGCGACGTTGCCGTAGGGCACGGTTTGCGCGAGCAGGCTGGCGAGCATCGGTCCGCCCACGTTGTCCAGGCCGCCGCCGAAGCGGGCCGACTCCAGCGGCCTCGTGGTGCCCAGGACGTCGCGCGCGACGACGCGGGCGGCGCCGATCGATTCGAGGTACGCGGCCTGCTCCGGCTTGCCGCTGACCGCGTGCACTTCGTAGCCGGCGCTGGAGAAGATGTCGACTGCGAGCGATCCGACGCCCCCGGTCGCCCCGGTGACGGCGAGGGGGCCGAGCCCCGGGTGCTGGCGGTTCTCGGTCATGCGCAGCAGCGCCAGGGCGGCGGTGAAGCCGGCCGTTCCCAGGACCATCGATTCGCGCAGGGTGAGGCCCCTGGGGAGCGGGATCGCCCACCGGGACTCGACGCGGGCGTACTCCGCGTAGCCGCCGTCGCGGGTCTCGCTGAGCCCGCAGCCGGTGACCAGCACCTCGTCGCCTTCCTGGAACGCGGGGTCGCGCGAGGCAACGACGTGGCCGGCCACGTCGATGCCGCCGACCAGCGGGAAGCGGCGCAGGATCCTGCCGCGCCCGGTGCCCGCGAGCGCGTCCTTGAAATTGACCGAGGAGAACGCGGTGCGCAGCACGATCTCGCCGGGGGCGAGCGCGTCCAGCGACAGCATTTCCAGCCCCGCGCGGTAGCCGGCTTCGTCGTTGTGGATGCGGAAGGCGCGGAAGGTGTCGGGAAGGGTCATGGGTCCGGTCTCCGGTCTCGGGGAGGGCCGCTCGCGCGGCTCAGCGCAGCTCGCGGCTGCGCTTCTCGTCGAGCCACTTCGAGGCTTCGGCCGGGCGGTAGCCGCGCATCCAGTCGAGCATGGCCCCGATGTCGCGGCCGGTCCAGAGGTCGTCGCGCTGCGCGGGATGCAGGAAGCGGTCCTCGACCATGCGGTCCATCATCGCCACCAGCGGAGTCCAGTAGCCGTCCACGTCCAGGAGCGCACAGGGCTTGGTGCCGATGCCGAGCTGGCGCCAGGTCAGCATCTCGACGATCTCCTCCAGCGTGCCGAAGCCGCCGGGCAGGGCGACGAACGCGTCGGCCAGGTCGAACATGCGGGACTTGCGCTCGTGCATCGAGCCCA
>LSQX01130332.1_pt1 | contig 11969 bp, 10 predicted proteins | sample 654561 | NCBI WGS metagenome assembly LSQX01 (sample SAMN04489861, study PRJNA283612) | anaerobic digester metagenome | isolation source: 4 biogas reactors fed with cattle manure at either 37C or 55C with and... | place: Denmark: Kongens Lyngby | collected 2014 | reverse complement strand
AGTGAGGTTGACCTCATTTACGCCGACTTTTCGGTAGCGTTTGAAGAACAGTATGTTTCGCAGGGTTTTGATGTAAATCGAAGTATTGAAGAGACGCTCGCGATTGGCTGGAAGTTATTGTCAATGCTTCCGACCAACGAGTTGAAACGCGTCCATCAAGAATTTATCGATCAGTACTATCAACCTAATGAGGGAGAGGTCGACGACTAATGGCAGTCATGCGTGTCAATCCCAACAGAATGGAGTTGCTCCGGCTCAAGGAACAGCTCCGAGTCGCGCGCCGCGGACACAAGCTGCTAAAGGACAAGCGCGATGAATTGATGCGTCAATTTTTGTCACTGGTTCTCGATGTAGACGAGCTTCGGCGTGAGGTTGAGAAGCTGATCGAGAGGGCACATGCCGAGATGCTTTTGGCACGCGCAGTCAATGGCTATCACGTTGTTGATGAGGCGCTGATGTCAGAAGGTTCGACGCTCTATGTGACCGTGGGAAGAGAAAATACGATGAGCGTCCGGACACCTGTTATCTCAGTTCCGGAACAAGAAGATCACTCCGAACAACAGATAACGCTCCCGTACGGAACTACAACAGTTTCTGGCGAACTCGATGAAGCGATTGCCTCACTTCATGAAGCACTGCCTTTGCTTATGAAACTGGCGACGCGCGAACACAAATCTCATCTCATGGCAGCTGAGATCGAGCGAACCAGACGCCGCGTAAACTCGCTTGAATACGTTATGATCCCCTCGCTTGAAGAGACGATCCGGTCGATTACCATGAAAATGGAAGAGAATGAGCGGGGCAATCTGATGCGTCTCATGAAAGTCAAAGATATGATCGTTGAACAGGAGATTGAAAAACGCCAGCGCCAGGCGGAAGAGCGCCGTCAGCAGAGCCTGTAAATTTGGCCGTTTCAATGCTTGTATCACTTGCATAATCGCGAGAATAATGTTTAGATTAAGATAATTCAATGGGCCTTTTGTCTGAGGGGGAATTTGACAAAAAGCTTGTTTGTTCGTTTATTTTCCTATCCCTCTCCAGTCGTGTGTATAGACCGGAGGTCTTTGTGGTTGATCCTAAGGGAGTAAAAATCTATTCCGAAATTGGACCACTGAAGCGAGTCTTGCTTCACTGTCCGGGTAAAGAATTGGACAATCTTACGCCTATTTACATGAAGAGTCTTCTGTTCGAAGATATTCCTGACCGCGTGGCAGCCGCCAAAGAGCATCACGCTTTTTCCGAAGTTTTGCGCAATGCCGGAGCAGAAATCTATTACGTCACTGAGTTGCTTGCCGATGTGCTCAAGGACGAAGAGGTACGGCGAACTTTCCTGGTTGAATTTTTGAAAGAAGCACGTGTTCCAAGTCATACGAGTCCCGAAATATTCGAATACCTCAACTCGATAGAAGATTTGTCGCAACTTGCAGAAGTAGTGATGTCGGGCTTGCGGTGTGAGGATTTTGTTTTTAATGACACTCAGCTCGACTGGAAGAAAACACTTCTTTTGGAACCCATGCCAAACCTTTATTTTACACGGGATCCGATGACTGCCGTGGGGTGCGGAATCTCAATCAATTGTATGTGGGCGCAGACGCGAAGGCGTGAAGCGCTCATTTCGCACTTCATTACAAAATACCATGCCCTTTTTAAAGGTGTGCCCCATTATTGCCGGCGCGGTGAGAATGCGACTCTGGAGGGTGGCGATGTTCTCGTCTTGTCGCCTCAAGTTATTGCAGTCGGTGTCTCTCAACGCACAGAGTTAGCCGCAGTCAAAGCTTTCGCAAGAAACGTTTTAAATTCGGGGGACAGTTTCAAACATATTCTTGTACTATCTATCCCCGAGATCCGCGCGTTTATGCATCTCGACACGGTCTTCACAATGATTGACCGCGACATATTTGTTGTTCATCAAGAGATTGAAGAATCACTTGAGGTTTCTGATATTACGATTGACACTCAAGGCGAACTCTGTACAAAGAGTATCGTCGATAATCTTGAAACTACTCTCAAGCGATACTTGGGCCTAAGTGCTGTGGAACTGATTCGGTGCGGAGGCACAAGTCGTGTCGATGCTCAGCGCGAACAGTGGAATGACGGCTCAAACACACTCGCGATCGCGCCCGGCGAAGTGATCGTTTACGATAGGAACCGCGTAACCAACCGTCTTCTCAGGGAAGCCGGAGTTGTTTTGCACGAAATTCCTTCGTCTGAAGTGTCGCGTGGGCGGGGTGGTCCACGCTGTATGTCGCAGCCGCTTTGGCGAGAAGACGTCAATTGAACTCAATAAGCGCGTCCACAAAGGACGCGTTTATTTTTCGCGCCGATTTCTTTGTAAAATGCCCTCATTTGGGCTAATCTTATAACGGTTATTGAAAGCAAAAGGAGACCCAATATGGCCATTAATCTCAAAGGCAGACACTTTCTCACACTCAAAGATTTCACACCTGATGAAATCATTTGGCTTCTCGATCTCGCGAGTGATTTAAAAACAAAAAAACGCCTTGGAATACCAGGCGATTTGCTGGAAGGCAAGAACATTGTCCTGCTCTTCGAGAAAACATCTACCCGCACACGTTGCGCCTTTGAGGTGGCAGCGATGGATGAGGGAGCAGGTGTGACCTTCTTGGGGTCAGGTGATTCCCAGATCAATAAAAAAGAGTCAATCGAAGATACAGCCATGGTTTTGGGGCGGTTCTTCGATGGCATAGAATTTCGAGGTTTCGCGCAAGAAACGGTCGAAAAACTGGCGCAATATGCCGGCGTCCCTGTGTGGAACGGTTTGACGGATCTCTATCATCCGACGCAAGTTCTGGCGGATATCATGACGATTCGCGAGTATGTTCATAAACCACTCACTACGATCAAATTTGTTTATGCCGGAGACGCGCGAAATAACATGGGCAACTCTCTTATGATCGGGTGTGTCAAGCTTGGGATGCATTTTGTCGCGCTCGCGCCACGAGAGCTCTGGCCTGATGAGGACTTGGTACATGAGATGAAACAAGTCGCCCGTGAAACGGGTGGTTCCATTGAGTGTTCAGATCAACTTGACGCCGTTAGAGGCGCAGACGTCCTTTATACTGATGTATGGGTATCCATGGGCGAGGAAGCAATGTTTGAAGAGCGGATTCGTCTGTTGAAGGATTATCAGGTCAACGCGAAGATGGTGGAGATGACGGGCAATGATGATGTTATTTTTCTGCACTGCTTACCGGCATTCCATGACCTCAATACGACGGTCGGGAAACAAATCCATGAACAGTATGGCTTGACGGCGATGGAGTGCTCGGACGATGTATTCCGTGGCACTCACTCGCGCGTCTTCGATCAGGCTGAAAATAGATTGCATACGATTAAGGCGGTAATAACCGCCACAATCGGGCGCTAATAACGACACCTGCGGGTGTCCCTATCTTATTAAACGGAGGCATTTATGAAAAAACGTATCGTCGTCGCTTTGGGTGGCAACGCCCTCGGCAACACAGCACAGGAACAGCGTGAACTAGTCCGGCAAACAGCCGTCCCCATTGTGGATCTCATCGTGGAAGGCCATGAGGTAGTAATCGCTCACGGCAATGGACCTCAGGTCGGCATGATCAACCTCGCATTTGATTGCGGCGATGTTCCCCCCATGCCTTTCCCTGAATGCGGAGCCATGAGTCAAGGGTACATTGGATACCACCTGCAAAACGCGATCCGAGAGGAATTACTCGTTCGTGGGCTCAACAAACCGGTCGTAACGATTATCACGCAGGTTGTAGTTGATAAGGAAGATCCCGCTTTTCAAAATCCGACCAAACCGATCGGATCGTTCTACAGCCAAGAACAAGCTGAGAAAATTGCCGAACAGACGGGCTTTACTATGAGAGAAGACGCCGGTCGCGGTTACCGACGCGTTGTCGCTTCTCCCAGGCCGACCGCTGTTGTTGAAGACAGGACAGTCAAGGCGTTGATCCGCGAAGGTCAGGTAGTGATCACAGTTGGCGGGGGCGGGATTCCTGTTATCCGTGAGGGCGACCATCTCGAAGGCGTAGCCGCGGTAATTGATAAGGATTTCGCTTCCGAAGTATTGGCCGCAATGATTGATGCGGATTATTTGATTATTCTGACTGCGGTTGAGAAAATCGCTTTGAACTACGGTAAACCCAATGAAACATGGCTCGATAAAGTCACAGTCGCGGAGATGGAACAATATATGGAAGAAGGCCATTTCGCGCCGGGTTCCATGCTGCCTAAAGTTGAGGCGAGCGTGGCGTTCGCGAAATCTGGTCCCGGACGGACAGCACTCGTTACATCATTGGAGAATGCAAGAGACGGCATCGCCGGTAAAACAGGCACACACATTAGCATGTAAGAACGTTATGACATGACTGGCGAAATAATCGCCGGTGGGAGGAGGGGGAGACGTATGCGGGACATTAGGGTTGCACTGTGGGGCTTTGGCGCTATGGGCAGCGGAATTGGCAAGATGATTGCCTCGAAGGAGGGGCTTGTCATTTCTGGCGTCTGTGATAGTTGGGATCGCCTTATCGGGCAGGAAGTATATACCTATCTTGGCTTAGAACAGGCCGACCGTGAACCGGTGATAATCACAGGAGATGTATCGGAAGTCGTACGCAATGATCTCTGCGATATTGTTATTCTGGCGACTGACTCGTTTGTTGCCGCGCAATTTGAGAAAATCATGTTTTGTCTCGAACAGGGCGTACACGTGATCTCCACTGCGGAGGAGATGGCCTGGCCATGGGCGCAGAATGAGGAATTGGCGGATAAAATCGACGCGGTCGCAAAACAAAGACAGGTGGCTGTACTTGGGACAGGCATCAATCCCGGATTCGTCCTTGATTATCTGATTCTTGCTGTGAGTGGGACGTGTGACCACGTCAACTCGATTGACGCCTCGAGGGTCAATGACCTCGCGCCATTTGGTAAAGCCGTCATGTTGGAGCAAGGTGTTGGCATATCCGTTCAAGAATTTGAGCGGCGGATTGCCGAAGACAGCCTCGCCGGCCACGTCGGATTCCCCGAATCGATGGAGATGATCGCCGCCGGAATGGGAGTTGAGCTCGTTGGTATCGAGCAGACTCGTGAGCCTATTGTCACGAATGTTGACCGCAAATCGGCATACGGTGAGGCAAAGAGTGGTCACCTGGCCGGTATCCGGCAGCAGAGTTATGGTCGTACGGCCGACGGAGAAGTCTTTATCCATCTCGACCATCCGCAACAGATTTGCCCGGAGGACGAAGGAGTCAATACGGGCGACTATGTCACAATTCACGCTGACGGTTACGACATGAATCTTTCGATCGTCCCGGAAACGCCGGGCGGAATTGGAACGATCGCGATGGTCGTCAATATGATTCCACACGTGCTCTCGGCAAAACCGGGACTGCGCACCATGCTCGATCTACCCGTTCCAAGAGCTATTCTTGGCAATTACGCCGAACAGGTTGAACGTGATAAGAAGAAATGGTTCAGTCAGGGAGATTTGGCTGTCATTGAGATTGTCGTCTTCCCTGTTGGGAAACGCGCTCCTCAGGTTCCGGAAGACACGAAAAATACTCCGCTTATTGCCTTTACGAAAGGCTGGTTGATCGACCAAAAGGCAAAGGTCGGTGACACTGTCACGGTCCGAACGATGACCGACCGTACAGTGCAAGGAACTCTAACGAACCGCGGTCTCGCACCCGTTCACACCTATGGTGGGTTTGTACCGGAATTGCTGGAAATTCACAAGCAAGTTCGAAGCGTGCTGTTTGGAGGTGACGCATAATGAAAAACATGTCTTATGAAGCCGTCATGGCCCGACAGAACGAGATTATGAACCAGGCGCTAGGGATTGATTACAACGACTATGAGCGCGGGGGGATTGTGTTCGACTACGAAGCGATGATGGCCGATATCGGCATCCCCGTCGAAGAGGTCGTCGCGATTCAGCGCGACATGGGCGTCGGCAATACGCCGCTCATGGAAGTCAAAAATATCACAGCGCTATCTCGCAAGCTCGCAAAACCCGGTTATGGCGCGAGAATTCTCATCAAGGACGAAGCTGCCAATCCGTCCGGAAGTTTTAAGGCGCGCCGCGCCGCGCTCTCCGTTTGGGACGCCAAGCGTAAGGGATATCAAGGAGTCATTGCCGCAACATCGGGTAACTACGGCGCTGCCGTCGCGAGCATGGCGGCCCGTCTTGGGCTGAAATGTATTGTCATACAGGAATGTTATGACAGTGACTTTAAAGGGCAGCCGGAGATTCTGGAAAAACAACGAAAATGTGAAGCGCTTGGAGCTGAAGTCATCCAGACGACAGTGGGTCCCGAACTCTTTTATTATGCGCTTTGCTTGCTTGAAGAAACAGGTTTCTATAACGCTTCCCTTTATTCGCCTTCTGCTGTTGCCGGCATTGAAACGCTTGGGTTAGAAATCGCACATCAATGTCGTGATCTTTATGGACTTGTACCTGATGTTGTGCTCGCGACGCATGCCGGAGGAGGCAATCTCACCGGGACAGCGCGAGGCTTGATAAAGGCCGGTCTTTCGGAGACCAAAGTTTACGCTGCCAGCGTTGATTTATCGGGACTTTCCATGGCGTCAGATCGGGATTTCAACCGCAAATCCTTTACGACGGGACACACTGGATTCGGGATACCGTTCGCGTCATTACCTGATCGCTCTGACGTTCCGAGAAATTCGGCTCGCGCGCTGCGGTATATCGATCGGTATCTTGTGGTAAAACAGGGCGAAGTATTTTACACAACGGAAATGCTCGCGTCACTCGAAGGCATCGAACGGGGACCTGCCGGAAATACATCGCTCGCGGCCGCCTTTGCTCTTTCTCGTGAACTGCCAGAAACAGAGACAATTGTCGTGCAAGAGACGGAATACACAGGCGCTGGCAAGCACCCTATGCCGCAGTTGACATTCGCGAGGCAAAATGGCATTCACGTCTACATGGGTGACCCGGAAGAAGAGATTCCCGGGCGCTCAATTGTGTTGCCCGCCCATCCCTCCATGATTCGGATGCGGGACTATGATATGAAACGTCTGCGTTTATCCGCACTGCGCAGGCTCACCGAAAGTGGCGGCAAGTGGACAGACGATGAGATTGCTTATATGGCGGCCGAGATCAATCAAGACATCGAAGCGACGAAATCGTTGCTTCAGGAACTATAGAACCAATCAGCACCGGAAGAGGAGACAAGCCGATGACAGATACTAACAAGCAAGACACAGTTAAGGACAGCCTCTTTGAAGAGCGCCGCAAGCATCTGGTACGTCTTTCAGACGAAGAACTCTACACCTATTTTTGGGAGCTCGCAGAAAAAATTGTCGACCCGTTGGTCGAAGCGGGCAAAATATACACAACGCCGGCGATCGAACGCAGCGTGCTGCTCCGCATGGGTTTTTCGAGCCTGGAAGCACAAGCGATTGTCAATGGTGTTATGGAACACAACTTGATACCTCATGGTGCGGGCAACGTGGTTTGGAGACTTTCGGACAAACTCGGCCTTAGTGTCCGAGATGCCGGTCTCGCGTTGACGGAGGGCAAGTATTGGGAAGACGCTGTCATCCTGTTCGAGGAGGTGGCGTCGTGAACAAGTACCCTGAGAAATGCTGCAGTGATAATACGCTCAATCAGCTGGTTGGAAATGTTGTGCCGGCACGTGAAACCAAGATCGCGCTCAGCCCGGATGAACGGCTAGATATCCGAAAAATCCTTGACGGACTTGAAAATTACCATTCGCCAAGACGCCCATGGCATTGGCGTGAGGAGAGCAATGAACCGAGAAAAATCGGAGATTTCACGTATTATGAAACGTCAAAACCACTGGAGCAGTCAGTGCCTCTGCCTGGAAGTCGCGGGTTTGGATTTATCGATCCACAGCCTGACTGTGTCATAACGACGGAGATCGCTTCGGGGCGTTTCGAAGACGATGTCCGCCGCATGAGGATGGCTGCCTGGCATGGAGCTGATCACATCATGGTGATCCGGACGGCCGGTCAGTCGCACATCGACTCCCTGCTTGAAGGGACGACGCAAGGCATCGGTGGTATTCCGGTTACGCGCAAACAGTGCCGCGCGACGCGCAGGGCGCTCGATCTAATTGAGGATGAAGTCGGCAGGCCGATTAATTTTCATTCTTATGTATCGGGTGTCGCGGGTCCGGATATTGCCGTAATGTTCGTCGAAGAAGGCGTCTCCGGAGTCCATCAAGATCCACAGTACAACGTGCTGTATCGCAACATCAATATGCTCAGAAGTTATGTCGACGCGTGCGAAAGCAAAGCGATCATCGCGTATGGGGGACAGCTCCAGATTGATGGAGCACACAACGCCAACGCGACAGCGATGGAGGCATGGAAAGTCATGCCGGAACTGATGGTGCAGCATGCGATCAACACGATTTTTTCTGTCAAATGTGGCATCAAACCCGAAAATATCGCGCTGTCAAGCGTGCCTCCGACTGCGCCGCCGGCTCCCTGTATGCGTCTCGATCTGCCGTATGCCGTCGCGCTTCGCGATTTCTTCCGCGATTACAAAATCCGGGCACAGCAGAACACAAAATATATGGAATCCGAAACGCGAGAGGCAACGGTCACGCACACACTGAACATGGTCATCTCAAGGCTTACTTCAGCCGATATCCAGTCGACGATCACACCCGATGAAGGGCGCAATGTTCCGTGGCATTATTTCAATGTCAACGCGTGCAATACCGCTCGTCAATCACTAGCGGGCCTTGACGGAGTTCGTCAAATGTTGGAGGTCAAGCGCGATGGTCCCCTGGGCGAACGTGTCCGCGAGATCAAAGAAAGCGCCGTTTTGTTCATGGAGGAAATCATTGAAACGGGAGGCTATTACAGTGCCGTCGAACAAGGGTTTTTTGTTGACAGCGCAGAGTATCCCGAACGGCGAGGAGATGGTATCGCAAGGCAAGTTGACGGCGGGATCGGAAACGACAGCCTGTATCTTCGTGCCAACGACTACTTCGCGCCTGTGTGCGTCCATTTCGGAAATAACAATATACCGCCGCAATTTGAGTGTGCAAGTGAGGCAATCGGCGGCGATACGTTCCAGGACCCGTCGAAGATTCAATTTATTGATGAACTTGATGAAAATGACAACGTTAATGTTCGGATTGAGGAGAAAAGGAAATACTATGACCATCCGAACTTGATTCGTCCGGAAGTGGAGTTTCTTGCGGATGGTGTGATCGTTCTAACGATGATGCTTGCTTGTGATAAGCGTCATGCGGAGGTTGCGGCGCTCGCCATCGGGGAGAAGATGGCGCTTGCCGACTGTGAGGTCATACACAGCCAAGTCATGCATCCGTCTGAAGGCACTTACATCGAGATGAAGGGTAAAGTCGGGTTTGATATCGATTTGGAAAAACTTGAGCTTCCTGAAATTATCGAAACGCTGTCCGAAAAGGAAATACGTGCGGACATCCATGCTCGGCCGATGACGATCGTCGCGGCGACGGTTGGTGAAGACGAGCATTCTGTCGGACTCAAAGAAATTATTGATATCAAGCACGGCGGTATTGAGGGGTTTGGGATCAAATATCACTACCTTGGCACGTCATGTCCTATCGATAAACTCGTCGACTCGGCGATCGAAACGCACGCGGATGCTATTCTGATCTCGACGATTATTTCTCACAACAATATCCATTACGATAATATGCAAAAACTCGCTAACACCTGCATTGAAAAAGGTGTCCGCGATCAGTTAATCCTCATCGCCGGAGGCACGCAGGTTGTTCATGAAACAGCTGTTGAATCTGGCATGGATGCAGGATTTGGCCGCGGCAGTTCAGGCATAGATGTCGCAAGTTTTCTTGTCAATAAACGTCGCGAGATGCAAGGGGAATAGTGCGTCGATGAGAATTGATCTAATTGTCGCTGAAATTGGCAGCACAACAACGGTAGTTAACGCCTTTACCGGCTTGAAGAACGGGCGACCGCGCTTTTTGGGGCAGGGGATGGCCGCAACATCGATTGTCGAAGGCGACGTGACAATTGGACTGCGGCGCGCAGAAAATAATCTTGCTGTGACACTCGGTGTCTCCTCACTTGAGGCAGATAGCATTCTCGCGACAAGCTCAGCAGCCGGCGGACTGTCAATGACTGTACACGGCCTTGTGCCTGACATGACGGTCAACGCTGCACGTGAAGCGGCGCTCGGTTCGGGTGCCGTACTTCGCATGGTGTCGTCGGGCAAACTCCGTCCCCATGATCTCGAGCGCGTCCGTGACGTCAAACCTCGCATCATTATGGTGGCGGGAGGTGTTGACGGGGGTGAGCGCGAAACAGCGCTTTTCAATTTCGAACGTTTGACAGAGGTGCTTCCCGGGACGCCCATCCTTTATGCGGGAAACACCGACAATATCGGTGAAATCCGAAAAATTGCCTCCCAAAGTGGAGTAAAGCTGTATGTGACAGACAATGTTTACCCATCGCTGGATTGCCTTAATGTTGAGCCAGCGCGGCAGGTCATCCAAACGATCTTCGAAGAGCACATAATCGAAGCGCCGGGCATGGCGCGTATACTCGAAACAGTGACAGGGAGGATTATGCCGACACCAGGCGCGGTGATGGCGATGACGGAGAAAATGTACGACATCCTGGGTGATCTCGTTACGCTAGACGTCGGCGGGGCGACCACTGATGTCCACTCGGTGACACAGGGAAGCGAGGCACTCCGTGATTTTCAGCTTAACCCGGAACCGTTCGCGAAACGCACGGTTGAGGGCGATCTGGGTGTGTTTGTCAATCGCGAGCACGTCATCAAGGCCATGACTCCCCAAGAGCAAGCTCAGTTACCGGAAGGTTATGCAGATGCGCTCCTTTCTGTACCTGAGATCCCTGAAGATGACGAGCAGGCCAAACTGATCCGTCCTATGGTAGGCACGTGCTGTCGTGAAGCGCTTTCCAGGCACGCCGGTCGGATGGTTGAACTCTTCACAGCACGGGGGCGACGCACAGTTGTTCGGGGACGCGATCTGACGGCCGTTCAAACAATCATTGCGACGGGGGGTGCTCTGACCAAGCTTTCCGGTATGAGCAATGTGATACATGAACAACTTCAGACAGTGGGAACAGAGCGCCTCTATCCTCCTGAAAATGTGCGTGTTATGATAGATCGAGATTATCTGATGGCTTCTTGCGGCGTCATGGTAAAGGCTTTTCCGGAGGCTGCTGTTCAGCTATTATCGGAATCACTCATGCAAATATGACAGGAGGTAAGAATGTCTTATCCAGAGCTACTAGTTGATCGGGTCAAACTACAGCACAATGTGAAAACATTGCTCGCGATGGCGGCCCCATCGGGCCTGCAGATTCATTTTGTTACTAAATGTATTTGCGGATGGCGTCCCATAGTGGAAGCAATGAATGAGGCGGGAGCTGATTATTTCGCAGATTCGCGTGTTGAGAACTTGGCGAATATTCAAGACATTGGGCTGTCACGTATGATGGTGAGAATCCCGATGCAATCTCAAGCCATGGACACTGTCCGCTATTCTGATCTCAGTCTTAATTCAGATCTCAGCGTCATTGAATCACTGTCTGACGCAGCGCTTGCGCTTGAGCGAACGCACGGCGTTATCCTCATGGTAGAGATGGGAGATCTCCGCGAGGGATTCATGCCTGACGAGCTGATCGACGCAGCGTCTCGTGTACTTAATCTTCGTGGCGTTTGGCTTGCCGGCATAGGCGCCAACTTCAACTGCTACGGTGGGATTATCCCAGAGGAAAAACAGCTCAAACAACTCATTGAGATGGCGGAATCGATCCGACGCCGATTTGGCATACCGTTGCCAATCGTGTCAGGTGGCAATACTGGTTCTCTTTATCTGCTTAAAGAAGGGCGTATGCCTGAAGGGATTACACATCTGCGCATCGGGGAGGGTTTCTTGATTGGTATCGAGACATCATTCCGAAGAGCCATCGGGGATCTTTATACCGAC
>LSQX01273142.1_pt2 | contig 11970 bp, 7 predicted proteins | sample 654561 | NCBI WGS metagenome assembly LSQX01 (sample SAMN04489861, study PRJNA283612) | anaerobic digester metagenome | isolation source: 4 biogas reactors fed with cattle manure at either 37C or 55C with and... | place: Denmark: Kongens Lyngby | collected 2014 | reverse complement strand
CCACCATTGATTTCAATAACTTGACCGGTTAGGTACGAAGCATCATCAGATGCTAAGAATAATGCACCATTAGCAATCTCGTGTGGTTCCCCCAACCTTCCTAGCATTGTTAATGCTGCGAATTTATCTAATAAATCTTGTGGAACAGTCTTAAGAATATCAGTCATGATATAACCAGGTGCAATTGCGTTTACACGAACATTGCCACCCTTCATAGCGAATTCCTTCGCCCATGTCTTAGTTAAGCCGATCACACCAGCCTTAGTGGCTGCATAGTTAGCCTGACCAATGTTTCCATAAACACCAACTACGGAAGAGATGTTAATAATTGAACCTCCACCATTAGCCTGCATTTGAGGTCCAACAAGTTTTGTTAAATTGAAAACACCCTTAAGGTTAACATCAATTACAAAATCCCAAGCTTCCTCAGTCATTTTGCGAGTAAGTGCATCTTTAGTCACTCCAGCATTATTTACCAGAATATCGATGCGACCATATTTCTCGATAACATAATCATATACTTCTTGTACATTCTCAACATTTGTCACATCTAATTTAACGCCCTCTACATTTTCATTGCTATAAGTTAAATCTGACATATCTGCTGCGATTACTTTTGCGCCTTCTCTAGCAAAAGTTTCTGCCATTGCTTGACCTAAACCTTTTGCTCCGCCGGTTACTAATGCTACTTTTCCTTCTAATCTCATATTATAAATTTTCCTTTCTCTTACAAGGGTACTGTAAGCCCATTCATAGTATACTACAAAAAACGACAAATATGAATACCCATTCACCTTTGTTTTGCAAAAAACTTTGTTAAAAATTAACAATCAACCACATATACTAATAATAAGATTAAGAAAGTATAAAGCCAAAAGTAGAAAATAAAAAACAAAATTTGAATGTGTTTTATCACTATCCAAGACATACTCAAGGCTAGAAATCATCATAGGTTTTAAAAACAAAGTCAGCCCAATAATATAAAGAATAATATCCCACATCAGACAAGTTCCGATTACGAAGTCTCGATAACTCTCAAAAAACTCCCCAATACAACATCAAATATAAACTGTATTAAATTGACAAAACCGTTTTGAAAGAACACACCAAACCAACAATAATCAACGCCAAAATATGTATACTAATCAATTTATTGATATAACTATTAACAACGTTATCTGGTGTATCAGATTTTGAATATCTTGATGTAATCTATAACCACCCAATCTCAATTTCAGCCAGAACAACAACCGATTTAACTAGAAAAAAGCGAGTTTATCAACCCGCAAATTATAGTTCTTCATTAATATTACTCCTAGGCAGCCGACTCATCATATGGGTCAAGATCTCATACGGAATCGTATTCAATGCTTCAGCCATTTTAAAGACATCATGCTCGTTATTTAAAAACTCAATAACATCCCCCTCTTTAACATTATCGACATTAGACACATCAACAACACATTGATCCATCGACATACGCCCAACAAAAGGACACGCAACACCACCAATGCTAGGCGTAAAGTCAGTTTCAGCCAAACGCCTCTCCAACCCATCACCATAACCAATGGTTACAGTCGCAACCCTCATATCTCTAGGCACAGTGTTCTCTGCACCATAACCAATCTGCTCATTCTTTTTAATATCCTTAACCATCGCCACACGAGCCTTCAGTGTCAAAGCATTTTGGAAGTTCTCAGCATCAGGACACCCAACAAAGATTAAACCAGGACGAACATAATCATATTGATACTCTCCATAATTTAAACACCCATACGAATTATGAAGATGAGCAAACCCCACACCAACATTATGGGACTCTAAAAAATCAATCACTTCATCCATTCGCTGAATTTGCAGCTTAGTCACATCTCTACCTTTTTCAGTCAATTCATCACTCGCTAAAAGATGAGAAAAGACACCAGAAATTTCTAAACGATTATATAAATCTAAAATCTTTTCCCTCTCCTTATAATTAACACCTAGACGATTCATACCAGTATTAATCTTCAAATGAGTTTTAATCCTCTCATGAAAAGTTTCAATTTTCAAACCATAATCATAAGAAATAATCGTTTGATGTAAATCATTCTGAACCAGCTCAATAAAACGAGAAGGGTGCGTATACCCCAAAACTAAAATATTTTTATCAATCCCAGCATGACGCAATTCCAAAGCCTCACTAATCGTCGCAGTCGCAAAAAAATCAACACCATGCTCCTGAAGTGTTAAAACAGAATCAACCCCCAGTCCATAAAATACATCCTTAACCACAGCCATTACTTTCGAACGACCCACACGATTTTGGATTTGTTGATAATTATTCAAAAGTGCCTGCGCATCAATCTCCAACCAAGCGCGATCAATCATTACGATTCACCGCATTCTCAATAAGGGTAGAAATCACCTCTTTAAAAGACACACCAACCTCCTGCATCATTCCAGGATAACGTGATGTCGAAGTAAACCCAGGAATTGTATTAATTTCATTAAAATATAAAACATTATCATCAGTAATAAAGAAATCAATACGCGAGAAATCACGACATCCTAATAATTTAAAAACACGAAGCGAAGTTTCCTTCGTTAAATCCGAAATTTCATCAGAAATACGAGCCGGACAATGGATCTGAGACCCTTTATGTTCATACTTAGCCTCAAAGTCAAAGAACCCAGACTGAAGCTCAACTTCATCAACCTCGCCAACCATCAGCTCGCCATCTTTCTCTAAAACAGCACACCCAATCTCAATCCCTTTAATATATTCCTCAACAACAACCTTAGAATCATACCTCAGTGCTTTCTGAACACCATCAAAGAAATCGGAATAGTTATCAACAATCGAAATACCATAAGAACTTCCCTCACGAGCCGGCTTAACAACAACTTTCTGCCCAAGCTCCTCAACAAGTTTATAGTAATCAGCCTCCTTAATTAAAGAAGTAAGCGTTCTATACTTAGGTTTTTTAATATCAGTTAAATCCAACAAGCGATACGTAATATCCTTGTCATAACACAAGATAGACGATTCTTGATCGCACCCAGTATATTTAATACCACCCGTCTCAAGCAAAGCCTGAAGAACACCATCCTCACCCATTTTGCCATGAATCATATTAAAAACAACATCAACCTTAAAACTCTGTAAATTATCTAAATAGAAAAACTGAGAATTATTCCCAGGCTTAACATAAACCTCTCTAGTAGTTGGATTATTCATCCATGTATCTGATTCAATTTCATCCAAAGAAAAATCACCACGATAAAAATGACCATCCTGCGATCCAATAATCTGAATTAATTCATAATCCTCATGTGGGAAATTCTGTAAAGTCGAATAAGCCGAAGACAGCGAAACTGTATATTCACTGCTCTTTCCGCCAAACATAATAGCAACCTTCATTTTCTTAACCTCTTTTCTAAGTCTATCAACCACATCATATAATCTAATGGAATTAGACGCTTTAACCAATATCGTCGAAGGTTGATTAATCCAAGGCTTCAAACTATTAAATAATTCATCCTGCGAATCAAAATGCTCCCCAATAATATTAGTGTAATCATGGAAATGCCTCGACAAATGCCCAATCGTGTAAATTCGATTAATATTTAAGTCATTCAACAACATGCTTATCTCCTGATGAAACCTTACCTCATTATCACCAAGCTCCAACATATCGCCCAATACCGCAATCTTAGGCGCATCATATTGATAAGACGACAGAAGATCCAAAGCACTCTTTAGTGCCTCAGGATTTGATTTATACGAATCATCAATAACAACAGATTCATTCACAAAATGAATCTCATTACGCTTACCAGTAATCTCTAAATGCTTCAAAGGCTCAAACAGCTCCTCCATCTCAATATCAAATAAGTTGGCAGTGATACAAGCCGCAACCACATTCTGCGCCTGAAAACGCCCAAGAAGATTCACCTCAATAATATCCTCAGTCAACCCCTCACACGTAAAGACAATGCTATCAATAAACTGAGACACACTCGAAATCTGATACTGATTATGCGACCTCGATCCATACGTCAAAACAGGAAATTCAGGACTCAATTCCCTTACCTGCCTCATAAGATCAGGATGGTCTCCATTAATAATCAAGACACCATCCTCTTTTAAGGTCTCAGTAATCTCAAGCTTCGCCTTAACAACATTCTCAACAGATCCTAAATCCATTAAATGCGCACTCCCAATAGAAGTAATAACCGCAACATCACAAGGTGCAATATGAGCCAATTTAGAAATCTCACCAAGAGCCGACATCCCCATTTCCAAAACAGCAACCTGAGTATCCTGCGGCATTCTCAAAATAGTTAACGGTAAACCAATCTCATTATTGAAATTACCCAGTGTCTTCTGAACTCTGTAATGAACCGACAAAAGACTTGCGATAATATCCTTAGTCGAAGTCTTACCATTACTACCAGTAACCCCAACAACCTTAGCACCAATAAGCTCCAGATAACTCTTAGCCAACTGCCCCAAAGCCTCAGTCGTATCATCAACTAAGATAAGGGGAGACTTAAACATTGAATAATCATAATCTTTCTGAAATAAAGAAACAAGAGCTCCATGACGAAAAGCCAAATCAATAAAGGAATGTCCATCAAAGTTTTCTCCAATAATAGGAATAAATATTTGAGCATCATCCATATTACGAGTATCAATGCTAACCTTGCTCACGCTAAAATCTTCCTCAGTATTAATCAATTGCCCCTTACACATTCTAGCAAGTTCATTTAAAGTGGTTTGAATCATTTTGTCCTCTTTTCTCTTTTCTATAAGTATTATACCTCAAAATAGTACACATGTAGAAACAATGTAAACTAACAAAAAGTGACTAAATTGTCATTTAACTTTGTGTGAAATTTTGGACCGATACAGTTTGTAAATTAAAAACTATGGATTATAAGGAAGAATGTGTTAAGAATGTGTGAAGTTGTGGGTTTGACTCTTTCGAAAGTTGAATTAATTTTGTAACTTAGTATAATCACTATGTATTCGTAAGAATTGAAAGTACGAGGTTTATATGAAAACACACAAACTCATTCTGCTTTTACTAGCAGTTATGATATCGACTGGTGGATGGGTAATACCAACTCAGGATGTTCAAGCAATTGACCCAGTAGAACCAGAAAAAGTCGAATTAGTTTTAACTAGTGCTGATATTAGAGTAAAACAAGACGACAATGTAGATCCTATGAACTATGTTGTATCAGGAACATTTGACTCAATCGACTACTCGATTATTGATACATCAGAAGTAGGACCACAGTTAGTAGTCTACGTAGCAACTAAAGGTCAAGAAACAATTAAGCTAAGTAAGATTGTTCGAGTAGTAGATATCTATGGACCAGTAATCGAAGGAGACGATGAACAAGTCTTATCCTTTGAATCAGAATTTGTAATTGAATCAGACTATGTCGCAATCGATGAAGTCGACGGCGAAGTAGAAGTAGTTCTAGTAGGAGACGTTGATCGCTCAACTCCTGGTGAGTATGCGGTTCAAGTTCAAGCAACTGACTCATCTGACAATACAACAACAAAAGACATCACTGTAATTATTAGTGAAGATCCAGAAGTTGTCGCCCGCAGAGAACGCAATGCTGAATACTCAGTCTTAGTGGTCGATGCACAAAACTTAATAAACACACTATTAGAAGATACAAGCGTATCAGAAGTTGAAGATATGTTATACCGCGTATACGACGCAAAAGATTTAGACTCTGACTATCAAGTTGAATTATCAAATTTATACTCAGAACTAAATGCAAAACTAGACCGTGTTGAAGATTACTATTATGTACCACCAGCACCAGTCGCAAGCACAACATCATCAACCTATGATCCAAACCCAGTATACAATAGTTATTCACCAGGATGGTGTACATGGTGGGTCGCAACCCAACGATATGTACCACATGGCTGGGGAGATGCTATTAACTGGTTAGGAAGAGCACAAGGTGCCGGAATGGCAACAGGCTCAACACCAACAGTTGGATCAATCATGACATGGCCAGGACAAAACCACGTAGCATACGTAGAAGCAGTTCACGGCGATGGCACAGTAACAATCTCTGAAATGGGAATTGGATGGCAAGCATGGGGCTTCCAACGTCGCACAATGTCCACTTCTGGAGCAATGTTCATTTATTAAAAACACAAAAGGAACGCAAAATACGTTCCTTTTTTTAATCAACCATAAGCCACCTATTGTTAACTAAAAATCTTAATTCACTTCCATATTTAATTTTGGTATAATATTTGAACAAGGAGGACCTTATGAAAAAATTATTATTAATCTTAGTAACTATTTTACTTGTAGCATGTTCATCTGATACCGGAGAACCTGGCTCAAAAGCTGGTACATACGAAGGTGTAGGTCAAGGTTTCGGCGGCGAAATTACAGTTGAAGTTACTTTAGATGAAGAAGGTACGATAACAAACGTTGAAGTGAAAGATCACAACGAGTCTGTTAACGATATTGAACAAGTACCACTTGCTTTAGAAGAAGTACCTGCTAGAATCGTTGAAAGCAATAGTGCTGAAGTAGATATTACTTCCGGAGCCACCGCAACTTCCAACGGAATTATGGAAGCTGTCGAAGACGCTCTATCAAAAGCTGAGTAAATAACAAATCATTAACAAAAAACATCAATTAAGTTTGATGTTTTTTTAGGACTTAAATATTAAACAACACTCGATACAAGAAATACTTCACCGAATTACTCTGCACAGACGATGCCTTCTCAACTCTAAAATAAAGCTGTGTTAAAGCATTAATCGATAATGGATGAGACGGCTTATCACTATAAAGCGCATCATTAATCGCCAGAATGGCAAACCTCATTTGCTTATTATCAAGGATATTATGAGCCTTAGTTATCTGGTAAATACTCTGAGAAACAGAATTTGTATTAAGACGATATTGATGATTCAACCCATAAATCTTCTGTAAGTCTTTATAGATTTCTATAATAGTCTGTTTTTCATTCTCACTAAAACGCTTAGCTAAATAATCTGGATCATGACGATTATTGAAACGACGCTGTTGAATAAAGATAATTAACCCTAAAATCACAGCAACAATCAACAGTGAGTTAATAAAACTTGATTCCTCTTCAGGCGACTCAGGGTCCTCAACAATAGGCTCTTCCACCTCAGGCTCAATAACCTCTTCAGGCTCATCGATCTCAGGCTCATCGATCTCAGGCTCATCAGGTAAATCAGGCTCCTCAAAATCATCTGGGTTAGACACGTCAGGAGCAGGCTCAACTAAATCAGAAATATGTGCAGAAGGAGTCGCATCAACAATCACCCAACCAAGTTGAGGAATAAGAACCTCAGTCCATGCATGCGCATGATTATTTCTAACAACACGCTGATCTATTGAAGTAATATCATCCGATTGAGAACTCTCAACAACAAAGCCCTCAACATACCTAGCCTTTACCCCAACATCCTGAAGTAAAAGAGCTAAAGCACTCCCAAAGTAAACACAATAACCCTCCTTATCCTCAAAGAAAGTACGAAGTGTATTACTAAACGAAGGATTATTAATCCTATAATTTCGTGGTGACTCAACCTCTAACTCATAATCATAAGTACTCTTAAAATGATCAACAATCAACGCCAGATTCTCAATCGACGGATTATTATCAAACTGTTCATACACCAAAGTAAAAAGTTCATCATCAGCACTCAAGGTCCCACTATCCCTAAACTCATAACCAGCCTCAACTCTAGGAAGACGATAAGTAGAATCAGTCAGTATCAAGTTAGAAAATGTATTATTAGACACAGGCTCAATCGTCGAAATCATCCGATACGGGGCACTATTGGTCGGCTCAGAAGTAATCATCCCATCCAAATCAAAAAACACATCAACATCATCCGACACAATTATACTAAACGGCTTCCCACTCACAAACAGTGACCTAACAGGCGCCACAACTGGCTCAACATAAGACTCAAAATAATTATCCATAGCTAGATAATTAAGCTCGTCAACAACCATATCCTCAGGAACACTCAAATTAATATAAAAAGCCTCTCTCTGTCTTCTAGACGGAAGCTGATTATTAAACAAGAAACGCTCCTTATTCGACTGAGCTAACCAAGTTTCATCCTCAAACTCACTAAACGCATTACCTCTTAAATAAAAAGACATCGGCGGACCACTCACCACCATAAACGGATCATCATTAATAGTCACCGGCCCCCCAATTTGAGTCGACCCAGTATCATAACCAACCTGTCTTAAATTAAACTGCCCAAAGGAATTTCCCAACTGGTCGCGATTAATATAATGATTCAAAGGTCGATAAAAGAAAGTGCGCGGCTGAACCACTGCCCCCAAGACACCCACCACTACCAAAATCGTTAACAACAAAGGCGTATTAGGTAGTAAGTAGTCATGATCATTATAAAAGAAAAGCACCGCACCCAAACCAATAATCAAAGGTACAAACCAATTAAATGTCGTTAAGTCATCAATAAAAAACAAAGGTAAAACCAATACTACAGATGCCAATAATTTCAAAGGATTAAACCAAATAATAAAAACTGAAAATAGAGATAAAACAGCAACATACACAATCATATAAATCTCAGGCACTTCAAATTTAAACTCAGGCAGCATCAAAGCCCAACGAACTGAACTACCAATTTCATTAGCCAAATCACTATACAACCAATCAATCACAGCATCTCTAAAAATAAAACCAAAAACCAACAGCACCAATAAAACAATAAGTGTGTGTTTAGGAAAGTGGTCCACCAGTTCAAACAAACCAATCCAAAACAAACTCATAATTATAAGAAAAGCTACATCACCAAGCGCAAAAGGTGATAGTGTCAACTGCGACACAATCACTGATAAGGAATAACTAAACGCAATAGCAGCTAGTAATTTTAAAGGGAGTTTAAATTTCTTCATCTTGTATAATTAGTAAATTGTTATAAGTGGCAAGCTCTAAAAGAGCTGGATCTTCATTTTTATTAAATAAGTAAATAATAGGCTCATTCCTTAATAAGATAAGCTGCGAAATAATTTGTTCAGACAAACTCTCAATAAAAACAAGCACAACCGATTGATCAGACTCCGGTCTCAATTCAATCGAATGATCAATCTCAATCAGAGCAAAACTTAAACGAGCTTGATTTATCTGAGTGATGTCCGTATAATCTGTTCCCATAAACACAAGTGATAATTTCTTATTCAAGAAATAAGCAATCTGACTCACCACGACCTCTAAAAAATCATCACGATGATCCAAATCAGACGAACCCTTGTTTGGATAAACAATCAATTCAATCTTAGGCTGAGGACCACTCTCCTCAGTCCGAACAAACCAATCCCCCAACCGCGCCGACAATTTCCAATGCATCCGCTTCATCGAATCCCCAGGCTCCATCGGACGAACCATCTCTAAATCCTCAAGCCTTAACAACGAAGTCATCAATGCTGACTGTGCTCTTACTAATAATTGATCAGTAATCTTTAAGTTTAAAAGGGGACTCTCTAATCGAGGCAAAACAATAATTGAATCAGTCACAATATGTTTATAATTACTCTTCATCAAGCGAAATGAATCCAAAACCTTCAAACTAAACAAAGGCGGACTCAACACCCCAATATGTTCACTCTTTTTAGTCAAACTTAGATTTAAAGATTCATAAGGATTCGTGAACAGATTCATCATCCTCTCATTCTCTTGTTTGATTTGAGTCATCGCTGGCTGTGTTTTAGAATTGTTATAAATCGTTAAAACCCACTCACCCATCTCTTCTTTATCAATCATTCTTGTCTTTGGGTTAATCGATACTTTTAATTTCTTCTTAAAGAAATGTAAGAAAATAAAACTAACAATGGGAATTGCCAGTAAAAAGATAATAAGTACATGCGGAAAAAGTCTAAGTTTAAAATGGGCCGTTATAATCGCTAGGATAAGCATCACTAGCCACATCAGAAACCGAAGAGTAATCATACTTTAACGTTTTTTATTAAATCATCTAAGACTTGTTTAACTGAATGTGCCTGAATTTTCTTCTCTGGTTTAATATTTAAACGATGCCCCAACAAACTAGGAATTAAACGCATCACATCATCCGGAATGACATAATCACGACCAGAAATAAGCGCCTGAGCCTTACTCGCCTTCAACAAAGACTGAGCCGCCCTAGGCGAAGCTCCAATCACTAAATCGGGATGATTACGCGTCGCATTCATAAAATCAACAATATATTTCTTAACCTTCTCATCAACATAAACCAAAGATACTTGACGCCTCATCCACATCACATCATTCTTGGTCGCAATCGGCTCAAGTTTATTAAGCTCAAGGCCTGCATCCTCAATATCTAAAATCGATAATTCTTCCTGGGCAGACGGATAATTAAGATGTAAACGAAGCATGAACCGATCTAGTTGAGCCTCAGGCAAAGGATAAGTTCCAACATTCTCAATCGGATTCTGAGTCGCCAAAACCATAAACGGCACAGGCAAAACCATCGTCTGACCATCAATCGAAACCTGGCCCTCCTGCATCACTTCAAGTAAAGCAGACTGGGTTTTAGGAGACGTTCTATTAATCTCATCCGCCAACACTAAGTGGCTCATAATTAAACCCTCCTGGAAAATGAACTCACCTATCTGAGGATTATAGTAATTAAAACCAGTGATATCACTTGGCATTAAATCAGGCGTAAACTGAATCCGCTTAAAACTTAAATCAAGACTCCTGGCCAAAGCAGACACCAATGTCGTTTTACCAATTCCAGGCACATCCTCAATCAATACATGACCATTACTACTCAACGCGATAATCAATTGATTAATAGCCTCACTCTTCCCAACAATAACCTGGTTAATATTATTCTTAATAGCTAAAGCTAATTGTTGAAACTTCTGCGGTTGAATTTCCATAATATCATTTTCCTTTGTTCTATTTTATCATAAGTTAAGGTATAATATGCTTAACAAGCGGAGGTGCAAGATGAACAGTTCAGTAAATAGTACTACTAGATAACAGTCCATCTTAACTAGCAAACAATTTTCTCACTTTGTTTTTGTTATGGATGGCAAGAACTTTTTTTATAATGGAGGAAAATATATGCTACAAATAAATAATCTAAACCTCATTAAAAGAGGCACCAACCAAATATTACTACAAGACTTTTCATTCGCCCTAAATAAAGGCGATAAAATAGCCCTCATCTCAGAAGAAGGTAACGGCAAAAGCAGTCTGCTCAAAACAATCATAAATAAAGAAGCGGTCGATGACTACTTAATCGTCACAGGCGACATCACAACCAGCCACATAGTTGGCTACCTACCACAATTCTTAGAAAATCAAGAACAAAGTATTCAAACCTATTTTAAAAACTATCAAGACTATGAATTTATCAAATACTTCAATGAATTTAAGATCGACATCAAGGATTATAACCGTCTCCTAAACTCATTATCAGGTGGAGAAAAAATCAAGCTACAAATCATCAAACTACTCTTAAAAGATCCAGACTTTCTACTACTTGATGAACCCAGCAATGACTTAGACATTGAAACCTTAGAATGGTTAGAATCATTCATCAATTCTTTTGAAGGAGGAATTCTGTTTGTCTCACACGATGAAGTTCTTTTAGAAAACTGTGCCAACGGTATTATTCACATAGAGCAACTCATCAAGAAAACCAAACCAAAACACAGTATCCATAAACTTGACTACAAATCCTATGTCTTAAAACGACAAGAACTGTACGATCGTAATATGATGATTGCCAGTAAACAACGAGAAGATTACAAAGAAAAGATGGAAAAATACACTCAAATTCTTCAAAAAGTCCATCACGCTCAATCAACTATTACACGACAAGACCCATCAACAGGCAGACTACTGAAAAAGAAAATGAAGTCAGTAATTTCAACAGGTAAACGATTTGAAAGAGAAAAAGAA
>LSQX01098797.1_pt1 | contig 11970 bp, 10 predicted proteins | sample 654561 | NCBI WGS metagenome assembly LSQX01 (sample SAMN04489861, study PRJNA283612) | anaerobic digester metagenome | isolation source: 4 biogas reactors fed with cattle manure at either 37C or 55C with and... | place: Denmark: Kongens Lyngby | collected 2014 | reverse complement strand
CCTGATGTATAATTGCCTTTTATCAATGTCGAATCTATAAATCTAAGGAGGCTCTTATAATGGGGGGAGAATCTCAGAAAGTACTAACTGGCAAGATTAAAGCCAAAGTACCAATGCTGATCAACGCGTCAGCCATCTGTATCCTGCTTCTGCCTGTACTCTTGCTTAAGCTTCTATCCAACGAAACAGTTTCGGTAAGCATGGCAGCCCAGCCTTTCAGTATCATCACTGTCTTTATTATCCTCGCTATCATTGCTGCCGCATCTCTGCTGGTGATTATTTCGAGGTTCTTCTCATCACTGGAGATCATAAACAGCCATGCGAAAATGCTGGCTTCAGGCGAACTGAACATCAGTGATATCAGGACCGAAAAAGCAAAGGGACTGCATGTGCTGGCCAGAGCCTTTAACGATATGAAATCCAATCTCCTGCGCTTTATAGAGTTGACCAAGGGAAACGTGATCGTCCTTTCCGACTCAATACACAAGCTTTCCAAGAGCATAGACATGAGCTACAAGGGCAATGAGCACATTGCGATGAACATCAACCATGTGGCTGAAAAAGCCCAGGAACAGTTGAAGATAGTTAATCAAACCATTGAGAGCATTGACGGGATCAGCAGGCGGGTAGAAGCCATCGCCGCCAGTATCGCCAACATCGAGGACTACGTGGAGGACAACGTAAATATCACCAAGGCCGGAACAGAGCACATGGACAAGTTCTATGAGCAGCTGAATACAATCTCGGAGAATATGAACAACACCTATGAGTTCTTTGAAAACCTGAATTCCGAGATCAAGGAAATTACAGAGGTAAGTGAATTCATTATCAGAATCAGCGAGCAATTGAAGCTGCTGGGGATAAACGCTTCTGTTGAGGCTTCAAAGGCTGGCGAGTACAGCAAGGGATTCACTGTGGTTGCCAACGAGATAAACCAGCTCGCTGCCAAGACCAAGGAAGGTATCGCCAGGATCCAGTCCATTGTTGGGAGCATAATCAAGGGCAGCGGCATAGTCAGTGATAGCATTGGCCGCAGTGTCAGCAGTTTTAATGAGAGCAAGGAAACCTTCAACACCGTGAAGGAGTTCTTCCATACCATAAACAGCCAGAGCACCATGCTGAACGAGGGTATGAGAGATATCTATACAGAAATCAACCAGATCAATAACTTCACCAAGGAAACCAGTTCCAGGGGAGAGGCGCTGCATTCGGCTTCCAATGAGATCTCCTCAAAAACGCAGGAAATAGCTGCGGTTACACAGGAAGAGCTTGCTGAGCTTGAAGAGATCAAACAGAACACTCAGAAACTGAACAATATGCTCACCAATATCCAGAACCTGACCCGCAAATTCAGGACATCCATTATGCCGGTTGCCCAAAGCAGTCCAAGGAAGCTCAAGATCGCCTTCATGGCACCCATGGATCATGCCTTCTGGCTTGCGGTCAGGCAAGGTGTTCTCTATGCCCAACAGGAACTCGCCGACAAGAATGCTCATGTGGAATACTGCGGATTCCCTCCAGGCTATACCCAGCAAGAATTCATGGAAGCCCTTAACAATTATATTAATGAGGGATATGACGCCTTTGCCGCACCCGGTTTTTTCGAGGACTCCTTCCCTGTTTTCAACAAGCTATCTTCAAGGGGAATACCGGTTATCAGCTTCAACCATGATTTCCCGAGGGAAATCAAGAGGCTGGCATATTACGGACCCGATACATATCAGCAGGGTGTTGAGGCCGCCAAGCTTATGTGCAACGCCCTTAACGGAAAAGGAAATGTCCTTATCGCACGCAGGGATACCGGCGTGGGAACCGGTATACACGAGTCTCGCAGCAGAGGCTTTGAAGATCAGCTTAAGAACTACAAGAAGATGAAGGTAGTTGGACGTGTATCTGTGGAGGACACTTTTGATACCGTTTATACGCAGGTCAAAAAATTCCTGGACCAGAACAAGGATGTGGATGGTATCTTTGTCGCGGGAGGCGGGCCGACGGGAGCTGCCAAGGCTATCGTTGAAGCAGGCCTGAAGAACAGGACCAGGGTAGTTTGCTTCGACCATGACAAAGATATATTCAAGGCCATCAGGGATGGCATCATATACGCGGCCATCGGGCAGGACCCCTTCGGACAGGGGCATGATCCCATTATTTATCTCTACAACTACCTGGCAGCCGGGCAAAAACCGCCCAAAGACCATATCCCCACCCGCTTTGATATTGTTGATCAGAATAATGTGGATGATCTTCTGGAAGCGTAATCCCTCCGGGCAGGTCATTACGCAGACTGTATCAATTCGAAGTTCAAAAAGTGGCGTGAAAACGCCACTTTATTACTCCTCGATATGAATGACACTGACAGGACAGCTGTCCGCGGCTTCCCGGGCTGTGTCTTCCGCCTCCTCGGGAACAGTGTCCACGTATGCTTCTGCCAGGTCGTCATCCCCCATCCTGAAAACCTCAGGACATATGGTTGGGCATAACTCACAGGCTATGCATCCGCTCTTGTCAACCCATGCTTTCATGGAAATCACTCTCCTCATAAGGTAGTATAACCTTTAAACATCATATCATATCCTTATTGCTCGATGTGTATAAGTTCAGTTGAATAATCGGTGATTTCAAGCCATCCGTCGCTTTCGATATAGTTTGCCACCGCGGCAAGCATGCTGTCGGCATGGGCAGACTCATTGGAAACGCAAGCAATGCCTATTTCACAGTGGTTCCATGAATCATGGGCGCCGGTTTCGGCGACCGAAACATTAAACCTGTTCTTAATCCGTTCTACCAGGCTTCTTACCAGCCGGCGCTTGTCCTTGAGGGACTGGGGATCGCTGGAGAATAACCGGACCTTCATAATGCCGATAACCATGGATGACCACCCCCCGTTCATCATCATGACAAAAACGTCTTACTGATCTTGTATAGATTATAATGCATATTCTGAAAATGTAAACTGTCTGCCCCGGAAAACAGCATTAAAACAACAGCTCCTGTTCCCTGGCGGCATCAGGTCCGCTTTCAGAAACAGGAGCCTGGTATTGGATGGCTGCGCGGCTTTATCCTTTTTTGAATAATTGCCGCTTGTCAATGACCCTTTTTGCCTTGCCTTCGCTTCGCTGGATGGTCTTATGCTCAACCAGGCGCACTTTAGCATGGATGCCCAGTGTAGATTCAATGTCATCTCTTATGGTTCTCTCGAGGGCTTCCAGCTTCCTGATCTCGTCAGAGAACAGGCCATTGGTCACCTCGATCTGTACCTCCATGATGTCAAGGTTGTCCTTTCGGTCCACAACAATCATGTAATGAGGCTCCACTTCGGAGTACCTGAGCAGTACAGATTCCACCTGGGATGGAAATACATTCACTCCTCTTATGATCAGCATGTCGTCGGAACGGCCTGTCACCCTGAGCATCCTCGGGAGGGTCCGCCCGCAGGGACATCTCTGCTGATTCAGTATTGTCAGGTCCCTTGTCCTGTATCGGATCAGCGGAAGGGCTTCCTTCGAAATGCAGGTGAAGACCAGTTCACCTTCTTGCCCGTCAGGAAGGACCTCTTCGGTTTCAGGATCAATTATCTCGGGGATAAAATGGTCAGCCTGGATATGGAGGCCGGTCTGGCACTCACAGTCCATGGCCACCCCGGGTCCTACGATCTCGCTGAGCCCATAGATATCGTATGCCTTTATGCCCAGCCGTTCCTCAATCTGGCGCCTCATTTCCTCCGACCATGGCTCTGCGCCGAAGATGCCTATCCTGAGGGACAGGTCCTCCTTCTTCACGCCGAGCTCAGCCATCTCATCTGCTATGTAAAGCGCGTAGGACGGTGTGCAGCATAGGACTGTGGCTTTAAAATCCTTAAGGAGCTGGACCTGGCGTTTTGTGTTCCCCCCTGAAACAGGCACCACAGTTGCTCCAACCTTCTCCGCCCCGTAATGAAGCCCGAGGCCGCCGGTAAATAGCCCATACCCATAGGCTACATGTACGATATCCTTTTCTGTCACTCCTACATTGACAAGGGAACGGGCCATACACTCGGTCCAGATCCCGATATCCCGGTCTGTATATCCCACCACGGTCATCTTGCCGGTGGTGCCTGATGATGCGTGGACCCTGACAACCTGGTCCAGGGGAACCGCAAACATGCCATATGGGTAGTTATTGCGCAAATCGTCCTTATAGGTAAACGGAAGTTTCTTCAGGTCCTCAACCCCGTTGATGTCATCCGGCGTCACCCCTGCGCGCCTCATCTTCTCAGCATAGTAGGGTACATTTTTATAGACCCTTTCAACAGCGGCCTTCAGCCTTTTTCCCTGAAGTTTTTTCAATGCCACAATGTCCATGGTTTCGATTTCGGCGTTCCAATATCCTGCCATTTGATATACCTCCACTCCTCCATATACTCTCTTCGCTGTTCTGCCAACGTCATACACGGCAAACACCACACATTCCTTGCTGCTTGTACAATTAAAAAAGCCCTTCGTCCTCTTATGGGACGAAAGGCTTTCGCTTTCCGCGGTACCACCCAAATTCACTGCATAAGCAGTACACTCTGCCAGGTACGGGATACTGCTGATCCGATACCCTCCTCCAGTAACGCGGAGATACGCATCGGCCTACCACTTCCGCTTCAGCCTATGAGCTCGGGAGCGAACTTCGGCATAGGTTGCGTGAGGGCGCTTTCAGTCAGGGCAACCCCTCCCTGGACACGCTGAATTATACCTACTTTTCTCCGTCATCGCTTGTTCATTTTTCGATAATTCTACCATCAAAAACCGGCAGTGTCAATACCTTGCCGCCATAAGGACCATCGCGTTAAGGGAATCAACCCATCGCAAAGACGCCCGTACAGAGGCTGCGCGCAGGCTCAGAGTGAAACGTCGTCCAAATAGTACCTGCCCTTCACTTTATAAACTAAGACGGCGCCTTCTTCACCATCAAATGAAACATCAACCTCATAACATGTAATGTCGCCATCCTTATCCGTTTCCCTGACCTGGCCGATTTTAACCTTCCTGATCCAGTTATCACCGTATTCGAAGGTCAACATTTCATCCATCCATTGAAGCTGTTCTTTCAAAGAGTCTGTATCATAATAAGATAACAACTCAGCCACTCTTTCCTCTTCAAAGCAGCTCAAAAACAAATCTGTATCCTGATAATCGATAGCTTCAAAAAAAGTGCTTACTACGCCGGTCGCGCTTTTATTCCCGCTGCCGCTGCCGCTGACTGAAATGAACTCGTAAACGTAATCGCTGTCCAGGTAGTACTTTCTCTTGACCTTGACAACGGGGATGGTATCATCCTCGCCGTCCAATGAAACTTCCACCTCATAATATACGACATCGTCGTCCTCATCCACTTCTTCAGCGTCTCCGATTTCAACCTGCTTTCTCCAGTTTTTGCCGAACTCATCGGTCAGCGCTTCATCCCATGCTTTTAGCAGATCCTCCAGTTCGTCTTCGTCGATATAATCCAGGAGTTCATCCGCAGCCTCCTTCTCCAGGCAGTCTATAAACTTTTCGACATCATGCTTGTCTATGGCATCAAAGAAATTATTGATTACACCCTTTATGTTTCCTCCGCTTCCTCCTCTGCCGCTTCCTCCGCAGCCTGCCAGCGCAAAAGCAAAAACAATCACCAGAATGACAGAAATCACAACGGTTTTCTTCACAGTCATTATTATAAACCTCCTGAGATTTGACCCAAAAACGAAATGACTCCCGTGCCGAGAGACACGGGAGTTATCTGTTTACCAGAATACGCTGCTCAATGATGCATCGTCGCTTATATAGAACTTGCCCTTGACTTTCTTGACCTCGAGGTAGCTTTCATCGCCATCTACATCAACTTCCACCTCGTAATATGTAACATTTTTGTCCTTGTCAATTTCCTCGGCCTTGCCAACCTTGACCTTCTTTCTCCAGTTCCTTCCTATAAATTCCTCGAACATCTCGTCGATTAGCTCAAGCTCTTCTTCCAGTTCATCCTCATCAATATAGTCCAATATCTCTTCGCGATCTTCCTTTTCGAAGCAGTTAAGGAACTTCTTTGCATCGTGCTTGTCAATGGAATCAAAGAGAGCGTTAACTACGCTGGTTGCGCCTCCAGCTCCGCCGCCGCCGCAGGCTGTCATGGTCATTACGAAAGCCACCACCAGGACAAGTGATATCGCAGCGGCTATTCTCTTCCTGTTTGCCATAATACCAAAATCCTCCTTAAAAACTAAACTCATTGCCCATCACAGGAGCAGTTCAACAAAATTGTATAACCCCGAATCCTCAAAGTCAACCACAATATTCCTGAACCATAATATGTTGACTAAAAAAAATAATAAAATGCCCCACATCGCGGGGCATGAGCTATCGGCCAATATCAGTAATGGAAATAGTCTTCATCAATATAGTACCTGTCTTTGTCATCTCTCTTGATGCCGAGATATTCGTGCAATTTGCCGTCAATCTCTACCCGGATTTTATATGTATCTCTTCCGGTTCTTTCCCTTCTGCCAATCTCCAAATCTTTAAACCATGACCTGCCGAAATCGTCGATCAGGTCATCCCTCATCTCTTCCAATGCTTCCTTGACGTATTTCTTATCCTCTTTAAGGTCCTTTTGGGTTTCCTTGTCGAACAGCTTAATCATTGCGTTAACGTCTTCTTTATTAATCGCTTCATAATAGGCCTTCGCCAGATCCTTATATTCCTTATATCCGCCCCCTCCGCCTGATAAAAGCAGAATCAGCGCAATAACAAGAACAGCAGCCACCGCAATTATTATACCGGGGTTTAACTTTTTAGCAGTGGTTGCCGGGGCTGATACTGGAGCGGTGTCCGAAGCAGCCTGTGGTGTCCCTTGGGACGGTGCGGGCGCCGGTTGTTCTGCTGCCGGCTGAACAGCGGGCTCCTGGGCAAGCTTAGTACCGCAGGAAGTGCAAAACATCGTACCATCGGCAACTTCTTTCCCACAATTGGTACAGATCATTCAAAAAACCTCCTTTTTATAATTACCGTAAGCATAAACTACCTTGTCAGACTTATTATATCCCCATAAAAATTCAGTGTCAACCTTGGGAAGCCATTATGCGCCTTTATCCATTCCCACCGGCAGTATCTTTGGCAACCTGATATAATAAAGGCATACCCATGTTATATACCATGTATATTTCCTGACACTGCCTTTCGGAGGTTTGCCATGAAGCGTATATTATGCCTGTTTGTGATCTTCCTTGCCATCCTGACCCTCATCCTTGGTGGATGCTCTGTCGAACTTGCCCGTCATAAGACAGCCGACGGGATCAACAAAGCTGTCAGCAAGACCGTAGAAGTCAGCGAGTATGATAAGGGCTCGGTCTTTATGTGGGAGGTCAAGGCCAGGGAGGGCGATGGAAAGCTGTACCTTCTGGGCTCCATTCACGTGGGGAAAGATGATATGTATCCGCTGAATCCCATCATTACCGACGCCTTTGAGAGTTCCGACATCCTTGCTGTTGAATGCGACTCCACATCGGTATTTCAGAGGCCTGATTACCTGCAGCTCATGGAGAAGCTCATGTATACAGATGGCACCGACATCAGGGATCACATACCGGAAGACCTTTACGAAAAGACCGATGCTTTCCTTAGGGAAAAAGGCCTTTCAATCGGTTTCTTCTCACTTTATAAACCTGTTGTCCTTGCCCAGAACATCACCAGCCTCATGCTGGAAGAATGGGGGTATTCTTCAGATAAAGGCATTGATGTTTATTTCATAAACCTGGCCAGGGAAAGAGGAATGGAAATCATTGAAATCGAGTCGGTTGAATTCCAGTTTGATATGCTGGGCGGATTTTCCGATGAGATCCAGATCATGGAGCTTAGGCACACACTGGAGGGTATAGAGACTTCCAGAATCATTTTGGAAGGTATGCTCGAATTCTGGAATACCGGCGATGTCAGAAGCTTTGAAGAGCTGATTTCCCAGGAGGATGACTCATTGAGTCCCGGGGAGAAAGAATTGTACAGGGAATATGAGAAAATAATGTTTGATGATCGCAACCTTAATATGGCAGATAAAGCGGAAGAGTATCTGAAAACCGGGAAAACCACCTTCTATATCGTCGGCGCGGGCCATATGGTGGGCGAAACCGGCATTATAAAACTGCTCCGGGACAGGGGTTACACGGTCGTCCAACAATAAACCTCGGTCCTAAACCGGCATGGCTTCACGGCAGTATCACTTCCTCGAACTCCGCTTTGCTGGCAGCCGGGAATCCGTTGCAGGCATAATAGTATAAGGCCTTTGACGGGCAGGCAAGATTGGCGTAAACAGTCCCGAAAGCACCCAGGTTCTGCTCCACATCAGGGTGTGAAAGGATACCGATATAATCCCGGCGGGGGTCTTCAATTCTCATGCCGGCCAAAAGGCTATCCATGCATTTCAGGCGACTGCCGGATGATGGGTCGCCATTTTTAAACCCCCTGGGCACCGCGGTTGCGACATAATGGTTGGCACCGGCTATATAGGCCTTCCCGCTTTGCCTCTTGACAAAGCCCTTGCAAGTGCACTCATATACCGCATAGGTATTATTCTTGCCGTCAACCGCAAACAGGTTCATCCCGCCATCCCGGACGGTCGCCTGCAGGAGTTTTTCCACATCACCGATGCTGCCGCAGTTCTCAAGGGCCATGCGGATAAAGACAAAGGGCGGTATGGATTTCTCATCAGAACCCGGCATATCCCAGGCAGGAAGATGATTATAATGGAGCCAGAGCTTCCGGGGATTAAAGCCAGTGTGTGAAAACAGCGCTCCTTCCTGCCCGAAGATCACCACGGGAATGCGGCCTTCTTTTTCGATGACGTTTATATTCCGCCAATGGCAGGGTCCGGCATGATCAAAGTTTCTTCCGACCCAAACCGTGCCATCCCGGCAGGCGATAAAGCTTGAGCAGCCGTCCGAAACAAACCGATCGCAGTATATCCACTGGGCTATTCTTTCAAGCTTGACCGCCGAACCGTATGCCAGGCTTTCCACTTCCAGCTGGTACTCTTCCGGGAGTCTTGACAGCAGCGCCAACGCCTCATTCTCAAGCATGCCGAAGTCAAGACGGTAAGCCCTGTCCACGGCCTTTAGAAAATCCTCGATAATGGACCTAAACCGGCCTCTCACCTGTTTGCCCATGTATAATCCAATTTCACAGCCATTGCCCCTGAACTTCTGGATCTGGTAGCCTCTCATCCCGCACCCCTCCCCCTTATACATATGCACGGGAAGTAAAAATAAAGTATGAATTTATCCGGGCAGAAAAAGCGGCCCCCTCCCCGTGATGAACGGGAAGGGAACCGCCGTCTTCCTTTGTTTTTGCTTTATGGGATTTTCAGCCCGGGAATACTACCTTATGGTGATCAGTACAACCTTGCCGCCATATCCGACGGGTTTGTCCAGGTATATGGAAATCTGCCTCCTGTTGTCCCCTTTGACAATTTCAGATGTTCCTGCCTGTACCCATTTTTCGCCATCATATTTCAGTATGGAAACATCGCTTCTGTATCTGTAAGTTGCCCCCTTCATCCTTATCCTTGAGGAATCCACGGCTTCAACCGTGCTTCCGGTTACCGTGGGCGAAATGCCATGTTCAGCACCAGTAACGGCAACACCGTTGAACTTGACCCTGAGGACCTGCCCCTGGAAAATGCCGTCATCGTCTTTATATGTATAGACATATTCATTACCGTTGATCATAATATTGGCTATTTTCAGGGTTCCGGTCACAGGGCTGTATGTGGATGTAACACTGGTCACCAAACCATATGCCACCCCCTGGTCCAGGATGTTGTCAAAACAGATTACATCAATGTCCTGGAAATCTCCGGTCTTTCGCAGGTACAGTACCCTGCCCGGCTGGATACTTCCATCGGGAAGATCTGACCACTTAATGACAGAGGCAACGCTGTCGGTGCCATAAATATTTTCGATTATGTTGAAAATCACCACATCATTTGTAACCGTGGAAAAGTCCATCATACGGTTCTCCTTGTCGATGCGGGAAACGAAGGGTTTGCTGTAGTCCAGGCGGATCAGCCTGACGGTATCGTAATCATTATGGTCCTTGCCGGCCTTAACGATCTCATAACGCGCGATCCTGCCTTTTTCCACGATTTCATTCTTTTCGGTCAGGTACGTTTTCTTAGTCCCATTGGCATGGAGCAGCGAAACATAATGGAGGGTTTCCCCGTAATCCTCTATGTCGGTGGATTTCCTGTCGTAGGCATCAAGAACCAGTACGAAGTCCCTGTTATCGGAATCGCCGTGCAGGATGATGTCAACAGCCTTTCCGTCGCTGGCCAGAAGCACCCTGGCCGTTTGATCCACCTCCACGCCTCCCGTGCCTATGATCTTCTCAATGGGAAAATCGTCCGAAAGGGGATAGCTTATACCATCGACCTCGATGAACCTGGGGGAAATCTTGTTGGGCAGTATGCCTGTGACCTCCCCCGATATGCTATTGGCGTATATGATGACATAAGGGTTTTTGTACCATATATCGGTAATCTCGTAGACCACATCCTCGCTCTCGATCTGGGCTGGGGAAATATATTTCCCTCCCCTGTCAATAGTCTTGCCCCCGTACAGTCTCTCAAGCATGCTGGCGGTCATGCCCGGGTCAATCACCCTGGGATCCGAATTCAGGGGATCAAACAGGACACCGTAGCCGGTTCCATCGCTTCTCGTCCCGATGACCACCGATGAGTTGGTTTTCAGGCTGGCATTTACAATTTCGAAGCCTGCGGGTGCGGCATGGTAATACCAGGTTACATTCGCGGGCAGGTATTCGGTCTTCCCGTCATTGGTCAGGATACTCCCGGATGAGGCATACCTTACCGAGAACTCCCGGTAGCTGAGGCCGGCCATTGCAAGCTTAACCACCTCACCGTCCTTCAAACGCGCGATGTACTGCCTGCCCGCCTGGGGTATGGGCAGCGAGGACGCAAGGTCATACACGCCCGTGTCGGTCACAATCCTTCTCTCATTGGAATTTTTGCTGATCAGGCTGTTCTCGAGGATGATCATGCGCCTGTAGACGCTGACCGTATCAACAAAGTCCCGGGCATCCCCGAAGACCTTCGTGTTAAGAAGTCTTTCGGCCATGACAGCGAGCTGGCCCCTGGTCACCGCCGACCTTGCCGAATATTTTATTCCATCCAGGATTCCCAGGCTGGCCATCAGATTGATATACTTATCAGGATATCCGCCTACAAGGCTGTAGTCATTGTAGCGCAGAAGATCGGTGAAGATCTCCGATACCTCGGCGAAAGTAACGCTTTCTTCAGGATGGAACAGCCCGTCGGGCCTTGCGCGCATATAGCCCAGCTTCACCGCGGCGCCAATATATTCGGCAGACCATCTGTTTGGCGCCACATCTGAAAAAAGGCCGGTGTTTTTATACAGCGAGGCTTTATCCTCATGACCGTTCAGCAGGATAATAACTGTCGCCAGCTGCTCCCTGGTCACAGCGCGTTCCAGATCGGCCTTGTCGGGTTCAGCGGGTGAGAAGATCCCCAGATCCATCAGCCACCGCATGCTCCGGGCATAATCAGGTTCAGGCCGGGTTGACGCATAAGACGGCAAAGCCGCTGAAAACCCGGCAAAAATGAAGGTTATGGCCAAAAGGGCCACAAGTGTTTTTTTCATTACCAACTCCCCCTGAAATACTTAAAAAGTCTATCTGAACATCAACCGGACAGCGGGTCATTACATGGCCAGGCGCTTTGCCTTCAGTTGGCTCCTGCCGCCGGGAAACCCTGTCATACTGTTCTGTCCTATAATACATGAAGAATGGCGTTAAAGTCTGATTCGGGAAGCATGTCGGTACTGCCTCCTGCACTGGTTATGGCGCGGTGTCCTCCATCAGCTTATGGGTTTCCATCCATCTTCGGTACAGCGCCTCCAGCTTTGCGGAAAGCTCATCCTTCTCAGACAGCAGTTCTTCCAGC
>LSQX01064209.1_pt1 | contig 11970 bp, 10 predicted proteins | sample 654561 | NCBI WGS metagenome assembly LSQX01 (sample SAMN04489861, study PRJNA283612) | anaerobic digester metagenome | isolation source: 4 biogas reactors fed with cattle manure at either 37C or 55C with and... | place: Denmark: Kongens Lyngby | collected 2014 | reverse complement strand
TGGGCAACACCTTTGAGGACCATGTTGTTTGATTCGCTTCCCCCACTGGTAAAGATAATCTCACTAGGGGTGCAGTGTATCAGGGAAGCTACCTGGGCCCGTGCCTCCTCAACAGCCGCCTTGGCAGCAAGGCCCAGGCTGTGGGTGCTGGAGGGGTTTCCGAAATGCCCATACAGGAAAGGAAGCATTGCCTGGGCCACACTGCTATCTATTGGTGTCGTCGCATTGTAATCCAAGTAGATCATAGTATTGCCTCCCAATGTAGTGCATCCGCAAGGGATATTTCAGCCAGTATACCATTTCTTACCGTTCAAGACACCTTCAAGTGTACACCCAAGCAACGCATCCTCTTACCATGTAGCAATATGATCTAATAGGTGTAGGTATACCTTTTTCACGTAAAAAGAAGTTGATACTTTTATAAGAAATATGAGTCTTTCTTCCTCTCGTAGAAGCGTATCCCCTTTTTGATATCCGGCTTCAACACCAGTTGTCTGAATAGAAAGTTGCCTCTTTGGATATCATCACCGTAAAACTTGATGTCTTTTGTTCTCTTGTGAGGTATCAGGGCTACATCCATCCCAATGGCTTCGGGGATGTTTGTCTCGAGTCGGGTACCGCCAGAGCAATATATTTTTGATAGTCCATTCAGCCTAAACCCGGCATTCGCCATCATTTTTCCAGTTTGTCCAAGCATAAACCCCATATCCCCAACGCTGTTTATATAACAGACCGGTACCTTAAAGGCATGTGCATAGGCATTGCAAAAGAAATCATTTGTATCTCTTTCGGCCTTTTTCTTATGTGGGTCACTTGGAGATCCGTGCGGAAATATGATCAGCGAAATAGTATGGTCTTTGATATTCTCATAAAAACTTCGTCTTCGTGCGTCATAGCAGATGCCAACGGCAACCTCGCCAAAAGGGGTTGTGATTATATTCGGGAAATCCCCGCGCTTGACAATATAGGACTCTCCCTCACTTTTTCTTACGATTCCATACACCTTGGATGCATCTGCGATCAAGTAGGAGTTATATATATCGCCTTCGGTCTTCTCTACATACCCTACCGCCACATAGGTGTCATATTTGCTGGCAATTCTCATTGCCCATGTTGATGCATCCTGACTGTTTTCGTCAGCAAATTCCCAAAGGCTGTCATTCCCAATATACCTGCAAAGCGCAAGCTCAGGCAGCGCAACCAGATCAGGGCGATCCAACGTAGCAATAAGCGATTCGATATATGCCTTTCGTTGTGCAACACCTTGTATGTCGTTGTCTAACTCCAATGCAAATATTCTCATGACGCTCATCTCCATGGGACAATCCAACAGGTAGGATCTTGTTGGATTGTTTCTACGAAATACTACAAACAGGGTTCTCAAGGGTTTGCTTTCAACTCAAAATTTCCCTGTGCTTTACCTGCTTCTTACGCTCCTATATGGGGAATAACAATCGCTCCAGCAATACAACACACTCCACATGCCTGGTATGGGGGAACATGTCCACAGGCTGGATACCCCGTACCCGGTAAGGGCCAAATCTCTCCACATAGCGAAGATCCCTCTCCAGGGTGTCCGGGTTGCAGGATATGTAGATGATCTTCCTCGGAGCCATCTTGAGGGCGGCAGCGAGGAACCTCTCGTCGCTGCCGCTACGGGGAGGATCGAGGAACAGGACGTCGCAGCTCTGCTTCTCCTTGGCCATCTCCTTGATATAGACCGAGGCATCGGCACAGATGAATTCTGCGTTATCAAGATTGTTGGCCTTGGCATTGCGAACGGCATCCTCAACCGCATCAGGGTTGGACTCGATTCCCAGGACCTGCTTCACCCCCATGCTGGCTGCAATGAGGGCGATGGTTCCGGTACCGCAGTAGGCGTCGATGACACTGTCCCCTGCTGTAAGCTTTGCCATCCTCATTGCAATGGTGTACAGGATCTCTGCCTGTCCGGGATTTATCTGAAAGAAGGATTTGGCTGAGACACGAAAGGTAAGGCCGCAGACCTTCTCTTCTATGAAGCCTTTTCCATATAGACGCTTTTCAGGGATCTCACTGAGGACCATGCTTGTCTTTTCGTTGTTCATGTTCAGGGATATGGTCGTTATCTCAGGGTGGCGCTGTCGCAGGATGCTGATGAAATCATTCTTGTTGGGGATCGGCCACTGCCCGCAGACAAGGACCACCATCGCTTCTTTCGTGAAGCGGGAGATCTTGATCAGCACGTGACGAATGTAGCCTGTCTGAGCATCTTCATCATAAGGTTCAATGCGGAAACGGTTCATCAGACTGCGTATGGTAGCTAGGATGGCGTCTGCAGTCGGGTGTTCGACCAGACACTCAATGACAGGTATTATATGATGCGTACCTTCACGGTAGTTGCCGCTGATGACTTTCCGGTTCCAGTCATAGCCAAAAACAGCCTGCACCTTATGACGGTAGTGAGTGGGATCATCCATGCCGATAATGGGAGCGATCGGACCGAACTGCCCGAGTATGTCCTCGACCAACTCCTCTTTGTACTCCAGCTGTATGGGATAAGGATAGGACATGAGGGCACATCCTCCGCAATCTTTATCCAAGGGACATTTCTTATAAGTATTCATGATTCCTACCGTGACCGCAAACATGAGGTTTGTCAATTGTCTTTCATCCTTCTCTTTGGTATGCTTACCATATGAAATACGTACGTTTCGCCTACCAGGGCACCACCAGTTACGGCCTCCTAGAGGAGGACACCATACAGGCTATCAAAGGGACCCCCTTTGGTGAGTTTTCGCCCACAGGAAAGACCTTTCCTCTGGATAAGGTCGAGCTGCTTACCCCCTGTGAATATTCCAAGGCGATCTGCATAGGACTGAACTACAGCGACCATGCCGTAGAGTTCCAGCTACCCATCCCTACCGAACCTGTGGTATTCATGAAACCTTCCACAGCGGCACTTGCCCACCTTGGAGTCATCAGATACCCCAAGCAGTCACACCGTCTCGACTATGAGGCCGAGCTGGCGATAGTCATCGGCAAGAGGGCAAAGAACGTCCCCATCCTGGATGCGGAGAACTACATCCTCGGCTATACCTGTGCCAACGACATCACAGCAAGGGACCTCCAACCCAAGCAAGGGCAGTGGACAGTGGCCAAAAGCTTCGACACCTTCTGCCCGTTCGGGCCGTTCATCAGCGACGAGGTCGACCCTTCCAACCTCACGATCGAAAGCCGGGTCAACGGCAAGACCATGCAAAAGTCAAATACCAAGAACCTCATTTTCGGTGCGACCTTCCTGGTCAGCTACCTATCAAACATCATGACCCTGCTGCCAGGGGACATCATCCTTACAGGAACACCCGGAGGTATCAGCGGGATGCATCACGGCGATACCGTAGAGATCCTGATCGAGGGCCTTGGAGTCTTGAAGAACACTATCGGTTAAAGTACTCGATGGCCACATCCCTCCCGTCAAAATAGAGGAAGTCCCCTTCAGGATAATTCCAGACCGCCTGCAGGGTGGATGGGAGGAACAACTCCCCCTGCCTCCGGTAGTCGGCAAGGATCGCTGTCCATCGGACCTTCTGCCTCGAGCCGTCCATCCCAGTCGCCATCCTGTCCTCGGTGGTAAAGCTCCGCATCGCCCCCTCCTCACTGAAAGTAAAGATACCGCTGCAAGAGAGCCCGTACGCCTCGATACTCCCCTTTGCATGGGTATCGTCTATAGCCTCCCACTTCACATACGGTTCGAGAGCCGCTGAAGGCATAAACAGGGCTTCTGCCAGGAAGGTGACCAGACAGGCGCGGTCCATATCCTCACCCCGCTCATCAAACAGGGTAAACAGCTTTGCTCCGACACCCTTCATAAAACCTTTCCCTTTCAAAAAGGAGTCAAACCCCTCAAAGGGAATTCCGTATAGCGAGGAGTCGATATATGCCAGACGCTGGGGCTTTGTAATCCCATTGCGCTGCACGTAGTCGATCTTTATGGTCGGCTTGCCCCTGCCCAAGGAGAAATCGACACCCTTGAAGGTGCCCTTCATGTGGGTCATCTTGGGCTTTCCTATAAAATTGCAGTATATGAAGTATCTCTGCACGGGAAGAGGAAGGGAGGCAATGTCCTCCAGGGTGAACAGGGCGTCACTGTACCCGGCATCATGGATGAGCAATTCACCGGCCTCTGAAAACGCCCTTCGCGTCTTCGAGCCTGGCAGGGCGAAAAAAACCAGAATCAACAAGACAACAGCGACAATACCGCCAAGCAGTAGCATCAGGGGCCTCCTCCTATGCATACGTCTCTTCCAACAGTGCAATATTTTCAGCGAGCTTTGCAAAACTTCTTGAGAGCATAGCAAGCTCGTCATAAGAAAAACCCGAGAAGAGTGTCTCTATGAAATGCTCTTCCCTCTCCTGCCTGCCCTTGCAGTGAGCAAGACATCTGGAGGTCACCCTAAAATCTGAAAACCGCTTGTCGTCCTCGCGTTTCCCGATAGTGATGAACCCCTGCTTTTCCAGCAGCTGGGCCATCTTCATCACATTCTGGCGGGAAGAGCCCATCCTCCGGGCGAGCTCACTGACCGGCAGAGCTTCCTCCTCACTCTTTATGAGGACAGCTATCAATAGCCACTGCTTGAGTGTCATCTCAGCATCCAAGCCATCGCCGGCAACCTGCAACCGGTTGGAAAGGGTAAAGAAAGAACTGAATATCTTTGCTTTCATCTCTTGCATATCCATGGGGCCTCCCTACTATGTAACCTATTGCCTAATATAGGTAATAGGTTACATAATGTCAAGCGACAATCCCCTTTTTCTTCAACGGTTTTCAAGAATTTCCGAATACGTGCCAAGGCGCCCCCATCGCTAGGACGTGGGGCGCCTTGGTAGTATCAGTTTTCAGTTTTCAGTTCAGCGTTGCAAGCACCTCATCGACAATCGTCACCGCAACATCGATCTCATCCTTGCTGATGACCAGAGGAGGAACAAACCGCAGGACATCCGACCCCGCACTCAGGACGAGAAGCCCCTTGGCAAAACACGCTTCAACAACCTCTCTGGGAGGAGTGCTCAAAACCATGCCGTTCATCAGGCCAAAGCCCCTGACAGCCTTGCATGTGTCCGGATACTTTGTGACCAGCTGCCCGAGCTTCGAGCGCAGGTATGCACCCTTCTCACTCACCTCATTGCAGAGCCCGGTCTCGCTTAACCTGTGAGTCATCTCACAAACCCCTGCCATGGCCAGGGCATTGCCGCCGAAGGTCGATGCATGATCGCCTGGGGAAAATATATCACTCGCTCTCTCAGAGGTAAGCATTGCCCCGCAAGGGACTCCTCCGGCAAGGGCTTTCGCCAGGGTGATGACATCGGGCTTCACCTCATAGAGCTGCCAGGCAAAAGGCTTGCCGCTACGCCCCATCCCACACTGCACCTCATCGTAGATCAGAAGCAGGTCATGTTTGTCGCAGAGCTCCCTCAAGCCCTGTAAAAAGGCCTTGGTTGCAGGCACCACCCCGCCTTCGCCTTGGATAGGTTCGACCAGGATGGCACAAGTATGCTCTGATATGAGGGCCTCAACACTGCCCAGGTCATTGAAGGTCGCATACTGGAAACCCTGGGGAAGCGGATCAAAGTTCTGATGGTATTTTGCCTGTCCTGTGGCGGCGACCGAGCCGTAGGTCCTGCCGTGGAAGGAGTCGACCATTGTAATGACGCGGGTCCTGGCAGGCGAACTCCTGTGTCCGAACTTGCGTGAAAGCTTGAGGGCTGCCTCATTGGCTTCAGCACCGCTGTTGCAGAAGAAGGTCCTCTGGAGATTTCCGGGAGTAACTTGGGCCAAGTTGTGGGCTAAGGCGGCAGCCATGCCGTTGAGGCTGGCCTGCAGAAGATTGGGCAGCTCCCGCGCCTGGTCCAAACCCTGCAGTACCGCCGGAGGGTTATGTCCCAAGTTCAGTGCTCCATATGCCCCCAAGAAGTCTAGATACACGTTGTCGTCTTCATCCCAGACCTCCATGCCGGCGGCCTTGACAAAGCGCTTATCGAAGTTCAACAGCCCCAGCATTTGGGCTAGAGCTGGGTTCATGTACTCTTTGTAGAGATCCCGGACATCCTGCTGTGTGAAGTTGAGGACATCATCTATGGTCAGTAATTTCATTCCAGCATCCATGGAAAATCCTCCCTCATCAGTCGGTGTATCAATTAATATCTGTAATCTTCGCTGCCGCCGAACAAAAAGGCCTTGGGTAGAGTAATTCTTAGTTGTTATGGTAATTCCTGCACCGAAGAACTGGGTGCCTTGTGAGTAGAAGTCCCGCCGGTATCCAAGGGCGCCTCTGGCGTGGTTACTCAGCTGTTACCCGGACAACTCCCCGATCCAGCCTGTTGACAGCTTCAGTTACCTTTTCCCGCAGGGATGGCTGGGGTACGGCTGTCAGGATCTGCCGCAGCAAATCGATGGATTGTCGGCATACTGCCACCAAGTCTCCGGGGTCTAGAGGATGTTTCTTGAGGACATCCTGGAGATCCATCCCTTCAGCCCACGCAGCTATCACAGGGGATATCACCGGATATACGCTGAAGCCGGCTGCCAGCCCTTGGGAATCGATTTTGTGCAGCTTGTCATAAATTAAGTCCACCACCGGTGTCCAACGGGGTGGTGAAAGAGTAAAATCAGGATCGCCGGCTTTAGGTGTATACACGATAGCTGCTGCTAAGCCTGCCAATTCCACCGGCTCAAGGTCCTGGATCAGTCCGGCTGCGATGAGCTCGGTGACCAAGATTTCCTCTACGTAAATGTTCCTGCAGATCTCTCCCTTGGCGAGGAGATGGGTGCCGTCTAGATATTCCAACTTCTGTAGTAGTACCCATTTTGCCCGGAAATCATCCATCAGCTCGGTGTCACTGCGGGTCTCAGCCACTCCTTGCTGATGCTGAAAACTGGAGAGGGTTTTCGATAAAAACCCTTCTATCTCCTGGGGCTCAAAGCGAGCCAACAGGTTGACCACCATATTAAAGGAGAGATTAAGGCGGCTGCGGATTGGTTCGACACTATCTTCATTCCAAACAGGAAGAACAGTAGGTAAGGTCTCATGGATACGGGATATCACGGTGCCTTGTTTGTCCCAGCCTCGGCGGCCGGCTCTGCCAGCCATCTGGAAGTATTCATGCTGGGTTAGGTAGCGAAGTTCTTCCCCATCGTATTTGACCAGAGTGTCAAAACAGACAGTTCTAACCGGCATATTCACGCCTACTGCAAAGGTTTCAGTAGCATAAATTACTTTCAGCAGGCGTCTTTCCAAGAGCTGCTCTGTTATTTCCCGCACCACCGGCAGGAGCCCGGCATGATGAACTCCTATTCCCCTCAGCCACTGGTTATACCACATGTCGTAATTAGGGATATCTTGAGGAGTGAGTTCAGCCTTTTGCAGTTTGCGCCGGACGTTTACCCTGACTGCCTCCTTTTCCTTCGCGGAAAGGTAATCCCGACTGCTGGCTAGTTCCCTGGCTTTCTCTTCGCAGCCCTCTCGGCTGAAGACAAAGTAAAGGCAGGGAAACAACCGGTTTCTAGCCGCGTAATGGATCAAGTCCGCATGGGTGGCCGCAGCCGCTGGTGTCTTGGTCCGGTGCCGGCGGTTGATGGGCAGTTCATACCAATCTAGAGTTCCTCCTTTGGTGTCGGCATCTATCGAGGGAGACTCTGCTACGGCCTGCAAGAGGTCCTTTCTCTCTACAGCTTGGCGGTGCTTGGTGAAATACATGTGCCGGAGAGGCACTGCCCTTTCTCCATGTTCAACAACTGCTACATCCCGGCCAATGGATTCGATCCATTGGGCTAGCTGTTGGGCGTTGGGAATAGTAGCCGAAAGTCCCAGGATCAGAGTGTCCTTGGGGATGAACAAAATGGCCTCCTCCCAAACAGTGCCCCGCTCCGGGTGATTGAGGTAATGGATTTCATCGAAGACAACCCAGTTTGGCTCAGCACCGCGGTTGTCACCCCGAATCAACATATTGCGGAGAATCTCGGTGGTCATCACTACTATCGGCGCGGTTTGCTGGTAACTAACGTCCCCCGTAACAATGCCGACATTTTGTCCATACCGGCTGTAAAACTCCCGGTACTTTTGGTTAACTAGTGCCTTGATGGGGGCAGTATAGATTAACTTTTGATTTGCTTCTAGCGTTTTTTCCACCAGAAAATCGGCAATGAGGGTCTTACCGGTACCGGTAGGTGCTGATACCAACGTAGATATCCTGTTATCTAGGTACCAGATGGCCTGCCTTTGGAATTCATCTAGGACCAGACCTCTATACTTATATGGCAAAATATTTCTACGGCGTTTCTTCGCAGTCAATCTACTCGCTCCCATCATGAGCATTCAGGTTAATCATAACAGAAAAGAACTCCCAAACCCAGGGCTTCCCAGATCCTTTACCTTCCTAGTGTGTATTGGCAGGAACTAGCAGGCTGTTTGTCGAACCGCTGACCATTCCGATCGCCCCAGTTTATGGGGAAATCCCTGTACAATCATTACCTAACAGAGGTGGAGTATGTTTAAAGGGCTGAGCTTACATCGCCTAGTCTTGACGGCTCTATTCGTCGCCTTAGTTACTATCACTACTATGGTGATCAATATCCCCATGGTAGCTACCCAAGGTTTCATCAATGTCGGTGATACTGTTATTTTCCTCAGTGCCCTGCTGATGGGACCCGAAGTTGGATTGATAGCCGGTGGACTGGGGTCGGCCCTGGCAGATCTCTTGCTGGGATATGCCCACTGGGCGCCTTGGACTTTGGTGATTAAAGCCGTCGAAGGGCTAATTGCCGGAGTCTTAGGTCATTCTATTTATCGACAAGAAGGACGGGTTAGCGGCCGGGTGGTGGCCAGCTTAGCGGTCTCTGCCCTATGGATGGTGGCCGGCTATTATGCGGCTGGAGGTTTGATGGTAGGCTTTGATGTTGCCTTGGCTAGTGTACCGGGCAATCTGGTCCAGGGCCTGGGGAGTGCAGCCTTGGCTTGGCCTCTGCTGCAGGCCTTTAGCAAGATGAGATTCTAGACGAGGAAGGCACCTGTGTGGGCTCGTGCCCCGGATGGTCAAGAAGGAGCAAGGAGGAAGTTCTTGCCCTTTGCAGAAGTTTCCACAAGGTGGGGCTAGGACCGAAGTATCTGACTAAACTTAAATCCGCGCCCTTAATCGGCGGAAGCACCGATCTAGATTGCAGCAGTAGCCTCCGATCTTACTACAGGGGAAAGGCAGGTTGAAAACCATGGACCTACGGAATGCCGCCGTTACATTACTTTGTTTGGCTGTGGTATTAGGGTTAGGAGCAGTCTGTGTGTCTGCCGAGGAATCCCCCGGGGCAGAGGCTCATGTTATAACGGTGGAAAAAGCGGTAGAGCTGGCCGGTGACAACAATCTAGCTCTGCAGGCCGCGAGGCTGGAGCTGCAGCATGCGGAAAAGCAGCTGATCAAAGCTCAGGCCGATGCCGCAGTAACTCCATCGCCAGTTGCTTTGCGGCAGGCGGAGGTCGAGGTGGAAGTCCAAAGGATCTTGCTGGAGCAGGCCAGGAGCCAGGTAGATCTCGAAGTGCGCAGTGCCTACTACGGTGTACTCAGTCAGATGCAGAAAAAAGCTATAGCCGAGAAGAGTCTTGCCCAGGCGGAAGAGCACTTGGAAATCATCACTACCAAGGCCAAGGAAGGTTTGGCCACTAAATTGGACCTTGTCAATGCTGAGAAAAACGCAATCCAGGCTAAGGCAGCCTTGGAGGCAGCGTCGGCCGAGGAAGAACTGGCCGTGTTGGAACTTAAGCGGGTAATCGGTTTGGCTTATTCGGAGCCGATCTCTATAGAACTCTCGGAGGTAGAACCGGAGCCCATCGACCTTTCCCCCGAAAAGGTAGTGGAAAGGGTTCTGGCCAGCAGTCTTGAGCTGCTGCGTTTGCAGTGGGCCTTGGAGATCAGCCAACTCCAGGAGGAAAGTGCAAGGAACGAATATACAGCTCCTTTGCTGAAGGATATTTATACCAATCGCCGCATGAAAGCAGAGCTTGATTTGAGGCAGGCCACCCGCAGCGTTTATTTGGAAGCTAAGCGGGCATGGAACAACTTGAAACAGGCCCAAAGCAGAGTGAAGTTGGCAGAAAAAGAACTAGAAGCTGCCCAAGAGAACTATCGGATCACTAAGAGCCGGTTCGACGGCGGATTAGAGATACCCAATAACTTACTGCGGGCTCAAATCGATTTAACATCTGCCGAGCATGCCCTGGTTACTGCCATATTTGAGTATAACTTAGCCCGGATCCGTTTGCTTAACTTAATGGGAGAATAAGGACAAGGGAAGTGGCACGATGACTGTTTTTAAAATCAGAGAGATGAGGGCTAGAGCCTGGCTCTATGGCAGATTGGGTTTGCTTATCGGTGTGTGTCTGTTTGCGGCTGCCGCTACAGCAGGGGTGGAGATGGTTTCCGCCGCGGAGGAGATAGAAGAACAGGCAAAAGGAGCGCTCCATACCTATTCCCTGGAAGATACTGTTATAGCAGCTCTTAAGCAAAACAGCTCTGTGCGGCAGGCCGAAATGGATGTGGACCAGGCTTATGCCAGGCTGTTAGCCGAGCGGGGGCGTGCTGAGCTTAAGGGTTTTCTGCGGCCGGTGCTCAATGCCGGTTCCCTCAGCCGCCTGGAACTGGCCGATAGAGCTGTCTCTGATGATAAACTTCGAGAGCAGGCCGCCCATGATAATGCCTGGGAGGGCGGTCTGAGGCTGGGGTTTCACAAGGCTGTTGCTTCAGGGGGACGCTTTGAATTGGAACTGGACTGGGGAGTTGTGCAGGGGCTCAGCAGTTCCACCTTGGGTGATGAAACCTACACGACCCAGCTAACCAGCAGGATGACATGGGAACAGCCTCTGGGACATGATCCCAAGACCATGGAACCCTGGTGGAGCATTCAGGCGGCAGAAGATGCTTATGCCAAGGCCAGACTAGCCAGAGATGCCGCAGCCCGTGGGGTGATTTTGAGGGTAACTGAGCTGTTTTTCGAGGCGGTGAAGGCTCAGGAAGATCTGAATGTGGCCCTTGAGATACTAGAATCTATGCAGGAACAGAACCGCCTAGTCCGGGAACGGGTAAGTCGGGGCATGGGAGGACCTCTGGACTTAAGGACAGCCGAGATTGAGCTAGCCGCGGCCCAGTATGGGGTGTCCCAGAGCCGCCGCCGGGTGGACTTAACTAGGCAGCAATTGATGCAAGCTACAGGTCTAAGTCTCAGCAGAATGAGCCGGTTAGTGCCGCCGCCACCGATCACTTGGGATGCAGCCCTAGAGGCCACCACTACCAAGGTTCTGGAAGCCAGCACTGATCTTAAGGCTTTGGAGATTGACAAAGACGCTGCCAGAAGAGCTTGGCGGAAAGCAAAGCAAGAGACCCAACCTGAAGTCAACAGCAGCTTTTCCATTAACGAATCCGGTGAATGGAGAGTTGGGGTGGAGGCAGCGTGGTATTTCTGGGATGGTCAGGAAGCCGCCGAGCGGCTGGAGGCCGCTGCCGTAAAGCTTCAGCGGACAGCTGCAGAGCTGGAAGCTGCGGCAGAGACGGCTAGATTAGATGTCTTGCGCCTATACTATGACTATCTCGATGGCGATGAACGGCTGCAGCTGGCTGAGCTTGAAGTGGAAAGGGCTATGGAGATGCTGGAGATGACCCGCCGCCGCTACGGACTAAGGATGACTACTGAACTGGAAATGATGAAAGCATTGAACGAACTCCGGGCAGCCAAAGCTGAGCAAGCGGCGGCCCTGTACAGCAGATCACTGGCAGCTATCCGATTGTTCATACATACAGACCAGGTGATTAGAGTGTTTCCCAACATAAGCTGGGATCACGGCGAGTGACGCAGCGGCTGGGTGGCAGATGCAGTTTTTTCAGCTGCAGCTCACGTTAGCGTAAAGTTTTGGTAGGCGGTGGCTGGAAAAACGCGTGTGGAGATAAAAA
>LSQX01328605.1_pt1 | contig 11971 bp, 7 predicted proteins | sample 654561 | NCBI WGS metagenome assembly LSQX01 (sample SAMN04489861, study PRJNA283612) | anaerobic digester metagenome | isolation source: 4 biogas reactors fed with cattle manure at either 37C or 55C with and... | place: Denmark: Kongens Lyngby | collected 2014 | reverse complement strand
ATCAGGTATGCGGAGCATACCCATCGTATGGCCCGGAACTTTTTCCTATCGGGATTTCTGCCCGTGGGTGCTGGCCCCGAAAAGCCCCCGTGCCTACGGATAGAAGCCGCCCCCCAGCACCCCGCCCGGAGGGCGGCACTTCGGGACTTAAAATAAGAGAAAGACGTGCTTACGGAAGGAAGATGAGTCTGCACTGAGATATGCTCCGCATACCCTGCATTCATCTGCATAATCTGCGGTCCTCTATTCGTGTCTCATCGTGTTCATTCGTGGTTCTCTTCTTTTTCGGTGCGCCTATTTTGAGGCAATGCGTCCGATCGTTTCTTCAAAGGTTGACAGCTCTCTTGAAACAGAGCAGACTCTCTTCCTGAGAGGATAGATTATGAACAACTTTGTTTTTCAGAATCCGGTTAGGATTATTTTTGGTAAAGGGGTAATTGCCGATCTGCCGGCCCATATCCCGGCGGGATCTAAAATTTTAATGACCTGCGGCGGCGGTTCCATTCGCGCCAATGGCGTCTATGATCAGGTCAAAAAGGCACTCTCGGGCTTTCAGGTGCTGGAGTTTTGGGGCATTGAACCCAACCCGCACTATGAGACCTGTATGAAGGCCGTCGAAATATGCCGCCGGGAAAAAATCACTTTCCTGCTGTCTGTCGGCGGCGGCTCGGTGCTCGATGCCACCAAGTTCATCTCTCTGGCCGCGTTTTACACAACGGGTGATCCCTGGGACCTCTGCTCCAAAGGCGCAACCGTTTCTCAAACCATCCCCCTGGGCTCCGTGATTACGCTGCCTGCCACCGGCTCGGAGATGAATTTCAATGCGGTGATCTCCCGCGATTCCACCCATGAAAAGCTGGCTCTGGCGGACCTCAAAGCCTACCCGGTTTTCTCCATCATGGACCCGGAAGTAACCTTTTCGCTGCCCGAGCGCCAGACCATTAATGGCATCGTCGATGCCTTCGTCCACGTCTGTGAGCAATACATGACCTATCCGGTCAACTCTCCGCTCCAGGACCGTCAGGCCGAGGCCGTCTTCCATACCTTGGTGGAGGAAGGTCCCAAAGTCCTCAAAAATCCGAGGGATTACAATGCACGCGCCAACATCATGTGGGCTGCCACTCATGCCCTGAACTTCATCATGGCCTGCGGCGTGCCTCAAGATTGGAGTACGCACATGATCGGCCATGAGATTACCGCCCTGCACGGATTGGATCACGCCCAGACCCTTGCCTGCGTTCTCCTGGGTGTTTTTAAACATCAGAAAATAAAGAAGGAAGCCAAGCTCTCTCAGTATGGGCAGCGCATCTGGGGAATCACCCCCGGTCCCGGCGCCGTAGATAAAGCGATCGATCAGACCGAAGCCTTTTTCCGCTCCCTGGGCATGAAGACCCGCCTCAAGGAGTATGGCGTCGGAACGGAGAATTTCGAGAAAATCGCCTCCCGCATCCAGTCTCGCGGCATGAAGCTGGGTGAACATGCAAACATCGGCAAAAATGAAATCATTGAGATTCTGAATCTTTCGTTGTAGCAAAAGCCGGTATGCAAAGGCCGCTCTATAGTCCCCTCCATTGGGGTGCGGAAATCGCAGGAGTCATCATTCTCCTGTCTCTGATCTCCTATGTCGCACTCCAGTGGGGAGACTTGCCCGAAAAGATTCCCACCCACTACAACTTCTCGGGCCAGGCGGATGCCTGGGGCTCCAAGTCGGCTCTCCTCTATCTGCCGGGTGCGGCGCTTCTGGTCTGGATTCTTCTGACGGTTGTCTCTTTTTTCCCTTCGCTTTGGAATTATCCGGTCAAAGTCACCCCCGAGAACGCCGAATTCCTTTACCGCTGCAGCCTGAATCTCATGGTGTTTCTCAAGCTCGAACTGATCATCCTCTTTTCGTGCATCACCTATTTCGCCATCAATACGAAGAACCTGCCTGTCTGGTTGACCCCCGTCGCGCTGGCGGTGATTTTTGCCTCTGTCCTCTTTCCCGTCATAAAAATGTTTCGACTGGGCAGACATTTCTGATTCTGAACCTACCCCTGAAACCGCCACGCCATGAGGATGAACTTCTAAAATATGAAATGGGACCCGAGCCAGGCCATCATTATCCGGATACCCCAGAAAGAGAAATCCGGACAGGAGTCTCTCTCCTCCAATGCGCCTCCGGTGCTGCCTCAGAATGAGTCCGGCTCCCTGAGTACGAATACGGCCGGAACCGTTGTCGTTACCCCTGACCCGGCCCCGGAAATGTGGGAAGAGCTCGAGCAGGAGCCGACGACCTTTCCCATCACTTTCTTCCTCATCTCGATCCTGGCCTATCTCTTAGCCGTGGGGCCCCTGGATTATTTTCTGACTCGTCTTTTCCGGCGTCCCTGGCTGACCTGGGTCACTCTTCCGCTTTGGGCTATTCTTTTCACGACCCTTTTTTATCATGCCGGCAACTTCCTGAACCTTGAAAACCCGGAGAGAAGCCGGTTTCATCGCGAAGAGATCACGGTTGTGGAGCCTCCATCGCCTCCTCCTTTGCCTCAGGAAAACACCGATACAACTCCCTCAGAAGCAGATTTGAATAAAACAGAAAATGAGTGAACCATCCCCTCAGCCCACCTGGGCCATTGAAACGTTTGACCTCTCTCATACCTATGGAGAGCTGACCGCCCTCAGTCGCCTGAACCTTCAGGTGGGCCGGGGTGATATTTTCGGCTTCATCGGCAGCAACGGCGCCGGCAAAACGACCGCCCTGAAAATACTCTCCCTTTTCCTGCGACCGGCCTCGGGCACAGCCAGTATTTACGGCTATGATATTCATAAACAGGGCGATGAGATTCGCCGCCTGATCGGCTATATGCCTGATACTTTCGGCGTCTACAAGGATATGCTCGTCGTCGAGTATCTCGATTTCTTCGGCGCCTGTTACCAGATGAAGCGCTCGCATCGGGCAAAAAAAATTGAGGAAATCCTCCAACTGGTCGGCCTTTATGAGAAGCGCAACGACCTGGCCTCTCACCTCAGCCGCGGTATGCAGCAGCGCCTGGGCCTGGCTCGCGTCCTTATCCATGACCCGGACCTCCTCCTGGATGAACCGGCCAGCGGTCTGGACCCCAGAGCCCGTGTCGAAATGATGAACATCCTGCGTGAGCTCCGCAAAAAGGGCAAAACCATCCTGATCTCTTCCCACATCCTGAGCGAGCTTCAATCCCTCTGCAACCGGGTCGGAATTATCGAGAAAGGCAACCTCCTTTACTGCGGTTCCACTCACGACCTGAAGTTCAGGCAATCGGTCCTCATGACCTTCCGGATACGGACCTTGGGAGATTCCGATTCAGCCCTCCAGGCCCTCAAAAACGGTTCCACCATTGAGGAAGCCCGGTTGATTCCCTCCGCCCTCAATACGCCCGGGGAGAATTCCCACGCGCTGAGCGAAATCCGGGTCACCCTCAAAAGTGGTTGCGTGGACCCCGGGCAAATCTCCGAGCTCCTCCTCTCCGCCGGCGTTAAGCTCATCTATCTGGTCCAGGAGGAAGTCTCTCTGGAGCAAACATTCCTCAATCTCACCCGCGGAGATGTTCAATAGCTGCTTGTATTGCCTCAAAAATAAGATTTCCCGAAACGGAAATAAGTAAAATTTAATTTTTTTAAATTTCCCGTTGACACCCCGGATTTGAGTTGTTAGAATCGGACTGGTTTTGAAATTGTATTATGAGTAATTTCGTAGGGGAAAAAGGTTTGGAAGTTTCAGCTTTTTCAGTTCCAAAGTTGGGGAGGTTGAGAAATTTTATGGTTCTTGCCTATCTCTGCTTCTGCATATTGGAACGAGACTGATCCGCCCAAAACCATTACCCCAAAAGAGAAGGGTGGCTCCTCAAATCCGCCCGTTGTCTCAGGCGATTCTCCGTAAAATAGAGATTGGACAACCTCAGCGCCTTTGGCTAAACTCCCCAGCGTATGAGGTTCAGCCAATTGTTAATATTGGGAAAGACCGCCCTTCTCGGGGCGGTACTGATCGGGACGACGGCTTCTTCCCAGGCCGGTATATTTTCGTCCGATGTTCGCCCGGGGGACTTGCGTTGCGAGTATCTGAAGAACCCCCTGGGAATGGATCTGGAGACCCCGCGCCTTTATTGGAAGGTCGAAGCCAAAAGCTCGAAGGCACGCAGCCTTTTCCAATCCGCCTATCAGATTCAAGTCGCCTCTTCTGAGGCACTCCTTGCGAAAAACAACCCCGATCTCTGGGATACGGGCAAGGTCAAGAGCCTTCTCTCCACCCACATCGACTATGAAGGTTCGCCGTTGTCTTATCCCATGGATTGCTTCTGGCGGGTTCGTATCGCCGACCAGAGCGGCAAATGGAGCAAGTGGAGCGACGTTGCCTTTTGGTCCATGGGCCCCATGACCATGGAAGATTGGAGCGCCTCCTGGGTCGGTTCCGAAGAGCTTTTCAAACCCAAAGATGATATCTTCGAGCCCTGCATGTCCAATCCCTGGATTCGCAAGACCTATGATTTGGAGTTGGTCCCCGAGAAGGCTCTCCTGCATGTCGCCTCGGCCGGATTCCACGAAGTTTATGTCAACGGTGAGAAGGTGGGCAATGAAGTCCTGGCTCCGCACGTCTCAAACCTCAAGAAAAACCAGGTCCGCTATAAAACCTATGATATCGCCCCTTACCTGAAAGAAGGCAAAAACGCGGTTGCCTTCTGGCTGGGAGTCGGCTGGGTCGGATTCCCGGAGTTTGACGTTCCCGAGCGTCCCCGCACACCCATTGTCATGGCTCAGGCTGATATTACCTTCGATGAAGGGCAAACGGCCCGTTGGGTCACTGATTCTACCTGGAAAACCCATGCCAGCCCGAGTTACCTCTTGGGCAAATGGATCTGGCATCAATTCGGCGGCGATCTCTATGATGCAAATCAGGAAGTCCCCGGCTGGAATACTCCTGAGCTCGATGACAGTTCCTGGAAAGCGGCCACGGTTTATGAACCCAAGAACATGCACGTTACGGCCGAAAAACTGGAAGGCAATGTTCTCATGGAGCCTGCTCTCCATGCTGTCAGTGTAGAGCGCCTGGATGACGGCGTCGTCAAGGTCGATATGGGCAAGAATTTCAGCGGCTGGACGCAAATCCCGCTCAAAGCCGCCCCCGGCACCAAAATCAAGATGACCTGGACCGAAAGACCCGATCAGCGCGTCAGTTTCGGTATGTGCTCGGCCTACGTCATGGGCCCGACAGGCGAGGGGACCTTTACCCACCATTTCAATTACAATTCCGGCCGTTGGATCTATATCACTGGCGTGGATGAACTGCCTGATCCGGAAAAAATCGTCGGCCAAGTCGTCACGACCGGTTACGAACGCGTCGGTGAATTCAACAGCGATCACGAACTCTTCAACCGCATTTACGACACGGCCCTCTGGACCTTTGACAGTCTGGCCCTGGGCGGTTTCGTCGTCGATTGTCCGCAGCGCGAACGCCTCGGCTATGGCGGCGATGGCAACGCGACGATCAATATGGCCATCGGCAACCATGACCTGGCGGCCTTCTACAACAAGTGGGCTGATGACTGGCGCAGTATCCAGACCGAAGACGGACGCCTGCTCCACACCGCTCCCACCTATATCGGCGGCGGCGGTCCCACCTGGAGCGGTTTCATTATCTGTATGCCCTGGGAAATTTATCTCCAGTACGGAGACCAGCGCATCCTGAGCGATTGCTATCCGCACATGAAGAAATGGCTCGGCTTCCTCGAGGCCAACTCCAAGGATAATCTCATTGTCCCCTGGGGTGAATTCTGGGATAAGTTGGGCGATTGGCTTCCTCCCGGAACGACCGGCGGCGGCACTCAGGAAGAAAATCAGTGCCTCAATGATTGTTATTGGGTCTACATTCTGAATTTGACCGCCACGATTGGTGATATTCTGGGCCATCCCGAAGAGGCTAAGGCCTACCGAGCCCGTGCCGAAGAGGTCCGCAAAGCGGCCAATGCAAAGTGGTTCGATCCGGCTAAAGGTACCTACATGAGCGGCCGCCAGGCCTATCAGGCCATGGCTCTTCTGGCTGGGGTTCCTGATAAAGATAAAGAAGCCGCCGTCTGGCAGCATCTGGAAAACGATATTATCGCCAAAGGTCATATCGATGCGGGCATCACCGGCGGAGCGTTCCTCTTCCGGACCCTCATGTATGCTGGCCGTAATGACCTCATCTACCCGATGGTTGCAGCCACCGATTATCCGGGCTGGGGCGATATGATCCTCAACCGCGGTGCCACTACCCTGATTGAGAATTGGGACGAATCCGAAGGTCACACCCGCCTGCACAGCTCCTATCTCTATGTTGGTAACTGGTTCATCGAAGGACTGGGCGGCATCAAGAGCCTAAAATATCCCGGCGGCAACGGCTTCCAGGGCTTTGTGATTGAACCGGGCTATGTTCCGGGTAAAGAGCTGAGCCGCGTGGAGAGCTCCTACAAATCCCTCCAGGGTAAAATCGAGAGTAACTGGGAAGTCGTCGATGGCGTAATGACTGCCACCGTCACCGTTCCTCCCAATTGCTCGGCGCTCATGAAGTTCCCGGCGCCCATTGCTCAGGTAACTGAGAAGGGCAAACCGCTCAACAAGGTCAAAGGCGTGGTCATTCTCCACAAGGGCCTCCTGGTTCCGAAGTGCAATCAGGAGTTCTCGGATAAATGCGCCGTTCTGGAGTCCGGAACCTATACCTTCAAGATCAATCTCGAATAGATAACGACATCAACTCTCAGTCTTCGGGCTGAGGCTTGAACACAAAACAGGAGGCCATCCTTTCGGGGTGACCTCCTGTTTGCTTTCCGGAGAAACTCGCTCTCCCTATTGCGTAGGAGAAGCTTCTTTTCCTTGCGGGATTCCTACCCGGAGATAATCCACGTCCACAAAGCCTCCGGGCGTCTTCGTTGCGAAGTTGAAAATCGCGAATCGGTATCCCATAAAATGGGGAATGGTGTAGCTCATTTCCGCGGGCTTTCCGATCGACTTCCACTCCTTGCCATCGGGACTATAGAAAAAGGTTGCCCGGTTGGGACGGGATTGAAAGTCGCACTCGACCTTGAGAAAGGCCGTTTCCTCTGTGCAGGGCAGGCTCTCCACTTCCACCGGTTTCCCGGATTCGTGTCGGAGCATGACGTATTGGCTTCCATCAGCCGTCTTTTTCACCCCCACATAGGAGTAGAATTTCTGGAAGGCGCAGAGCCCGGCGATGTCTCCCTCTTTCATGTTCCGCGTATCCAGCGAAATCGTCGCGCAGGATTGGGGACCAAACGTCCTCTGTGTAAGCGTATTGCGGGCGGAGAGAATATCGGCATCGGTTCTGGAAGTGGTCAGGCGCATCCAGCCCGACCGTGCATCGAGCGACCAGGTGCTGTTCTCGGGTGCGTGATTCCATTGCCATTGTAGGGGCAGGGGAGCCTCTCCCTCTTTGCGCTCGAATTCATCCGAAGCGACGCAGCTCGGGATGGGATCCCGTTTCACCTCGATCTCCAGCGGAGGCAATTCCTTGCCCTCTTTCCCCAGAATGGGCCAGCCTTCTTTCCATTCCACCGGGACCAGGTAAGGGATGCGGCCCACGGCTCCGCGGTCACCGAAAAGCAGGGCGTACCACTTCCCCTCAGGCGTATCGACGAGTCCTCCCTGAGCAATGCCTTCGCAGGTAAAGGCGACCTTTCCCTCGTAGGGCCCCAGTAGATTATCAGAGCGAAAAACGGTTTGGGTCCGCATGTCCCCGGGCGGCCAGGTGATATTGAAGAGATAGTATTTTCCGTCGATTTTCCGGAAATGAGAGCCCTCGGCCGGCAGCCCGGTTCTTTTGCCCGTCACTGCCGAAACATTCGGGACCAGCACCTGGTCGATTCCGCCTTCTTTGACTCCCGAGAGATCGGCTTTCAATTCTCTGATGCGAATATCGTTGCTGCCGTAAATCATGAAGACTCTGCCATCCTCTTCGAAATGAAGCGAGTGATCATGCATCATCGGGCGAAAAGAGAATTCCTGCCAGGGGCCCTTTTCGATATTCTCGGTTTTAAAGATATAGGTTTTCCCCGTGGTCTGTGCAAAGGTGCTGACGTAGTAAGAACCCTTGTGAAAACGCAGACTGCTGGCCCAGGAGCCGCTGCCGTAAGCGCTCTTGCCATTGCGCAGCCAGAGTGCGTCCTGTTCTCCCAGGACGTCATAGGCGTAAGAAGCCATCTCCCAGTTAATCAAATCCTTGGATTTCATAATGGGGAGTCCCGGACTGAGGTGCATGGTCGTGCTGCTCATGTAATAGGTGTCGCCCGTGCGGATAACGGCCACATCGGGAACATCGGCCCAGATCACGGGGTTATTGGGCGTGTCGGCCGTTGCGCTCAGGCCGCTGCAGAGGAGAAAACTCCCGCAAAAAATCCCGGCAAGTCTTTTCATCGTTTTCATCTGTTACCTCTTATTCAATATTTATCTTAAAGACGAGAGGACTCTACCCCGAATACGATTGGAATTGAAAGAAGTTTTTTGCCCCTGGATAGATGCAAAAAGGGCCGGAATTCCTTCCGCCCCTCAAGAATGTTTTTGAAAGATCTATAAAATCTTAAAGGATAACCATCCCGGCTTTCTCACATTTATCGAGCATATCGTCGGGCCAGATGGAGACCTGAACCTCTCCGATATGCGCTTTCTGGAGCAGGAGCATACAGAGACGAGATTGGCCGATGCCTCCGCCGATGGTTAGAGGTAGCTGCCCATTGGCGATCTGCTGATGGTATTGATATTTCATCCGATCGGTCGTGCCCGATTTTTCCAACTGGCTCTTCAGCGAAGCTGCATCTACACGGATTCCCATGGAAGAAACCTCGAAAGCATCTTCCAGAACATCATTCCAGTAAACCAGGTCGCCGTTCAGAGCCCAGTCATCATAATCCGGAGCACGTCCGTCGTGGCGGACACCGCTCTTGAGATTGTCGCCGATTTGCGTGATAAAAATAGTCCGGTGTTCCCGGGCGCAGGCTCTCTCCCTCTCTTTGGGGGATAGACCGGGATATTGGTCCTCGAGCTCCTGCGAACTAATGAAAAAAACCTCTTCTTTCAAAGAGGTCGGTAGAGAGGGGAAGGTGGCTTTGATCTGCGATAGAGTTTTGCAGATACTGGAGGAGATTTTTCTCACCGTTTCATAAAGGAAGTTCATCGTGCGATCGTGGGAATTGATGACCCGCTCCCAGTCCCATTGATCAACATAGATCGAGTGAAGGTTGTCGACTTCCTCATCCCTGCGAATGGCGTTCATATCAGTGTATAGCCCTTCACCCTCAGAGAATCCATAAACTTTGAGCGCCATCCGCTTCCATTTTGCCAGCGAATGAACGATCACAGCGCTTGAGCCATCGAACTTGACATCGAAAGAAACAGGCCTCTCCACTCCGTTCAGGTCATCATTGAGACCACTATTCGTGCGCACAAAAAGTGGAGCGGAAATGCGCTCCAGATTCAATGCTTTGGCCAGTTGGGTCTCGAAGGTGTCCTTGATGAGCTTGATGGCTCTTTCGGTTTCCCTCAACGTCATGTCGGATTGATAGGTACCTACCGTTTTTAGTTTACTCATGCTTTTTATCCATCTGCAATTCAATCTGTTTTTATGAACCGCCGGCCGTAGCACCAGGCCTCATGGCCGGGGAGTCTGTATTCTGCCCAAATACCCTCCGGCGGGAGAATAGCTCACACAGGGCTACTCTGTCACGCCCGGATATGTTTTTCTCTCACTTTCGGTGCGCATATTTTTGAGGCAACAGGAACACGGATGAACACCGATGGACACGGATTTATGAAGTGATTTCTGTAAAGATAAAGGTATTCGCTGAAGTGTTTGCCGCTTTAAACCGATTTTGCGGAGCTTATTTTTCACCGCCCGTTAAAACACCCAACCAAAAACATCCGTGTTTATCTGTGTCTATCTGTGGTTCTCGGCTCCTCTCTATTTGTGTCTCTTCGTGTTCATTCGTGGTGAGAAAAAGAGCCGAAAACAGTGTTACGTCTTCGGCTCTGTTTGTTCTAGTTGCTAACTCAAGGTCAGTTTAGATTTCCTGCAATTTGAAGAATTTTCCGGATTTCTCAGCTTGGAACAGGATATCTATTTCTTCCTCCTCGGCGGTGAAGGGTTCACCTACTTGTTCCCAGTTGATGCAGTCAGTTGAACTCCAGAGCTGATATGTCATCCCCAGAGCCAGATGCGTCTTTACCTTCACTTCCCCATTTTGTTTGAATACGCCGATTCCCAGACTGCTGTTGTTCACCGGGCCGCCGATCAGGAGGGTGGCCTCATTCGAATAACCGGAACCGGGATTATCAATTACGATCTCGACGATCACTCCATTTTCAATAATGCAGTGAGCTTCAAAACCGTTTCCTGTTCCACCCCTGATTCTCATCTTGGGGGCTCTCGTATATCCCCAGCCGCCATCGGTGAGGGTTAGGCCCACAACAGCGCCATCCACAATTTGAAGCGTCGCCGTCGCACGGTAAGGTTGTTTCAGAGTGAGTGTGGCGTCCGCACTGAGCACCGTTCCATCTTCACTAGAAACGAGGACCGAGTAGTTACCGGTATTTTCGGCGGTTACACTTTCTATCGTGTAGCTTGCATCCACAGCACCTTCGATGGCGGCACCATCTATATACCATTGATAGCTCAGGGTTTTCTCTCCCACTGCGGTGACGCTGAAAGTAACCGTATCGCCCTCCATTACGGATTGGCTCTGAGGCTGCACCGCTATCATTAAAGCCTCCCACAGAGCAGTGGGGCGTCCATCCCAGGGATTGGTCCACCCCGTAGTCCCGGCTTTGTAATAGATAGTCGCAGGATTGTAAAAAGCATTGGCCCCTCCCGATATATTGGGGGCATCTCCTCTGAAATAGACGGCCGTAATTTTGTTACAAACACTGAATGCCTTCCCACCAATAGAGGTGACACTCTCAGGAATTTCTATGTTTGTCAGACTGCTGCAACCCTGGAACGCCCACTCTCCAATAGAATTGACACTGTTGCCTATTTTTACGCTTGCCAGTTTGTGGCAACCGTTGAACGCCCAACTACCAATAGAAGTGACACTGTCTGGGATGTTGATGCTTGTCAGGTCCGCGCAGTAACAGAATGTAAAACTACCAATAGAAGTGACACCGTCCGGAATGTTGATGCTTGTCAAAAACATGCAGTTATGGAATGTCCAACTACCAATATAAGTAACATTGTCCGGGATGTTGATGCTTCCCAGATTCCAACACCCACAAAATGCTCCATCCCCAATTTCTGTGACACTGTCTGGGAGAATGATGCTAAACAGAAGGCTGCAGTCATGGAATGCCCAACTACCAATAGAAGTAACACTGTTGCCTATTGTCACGCTTCTCAGTTTGCTGCATCCATAGAATGCTGCAGATCCAATTTCGGTAACACTATCTGGGATTCCTATGTTTGCCAGACTCGAGCAGCCCCTGAATGCTTCGTCTTGAATTTCAGTAACACCGTTGCCTATTGTCACGCTTGTCAGACTGGAGCAGTAATAGAATGCAGCATAACCAATGGAAGTGACGCTGTCAGGAATTACAACGTTTGTCAGGCTGCCGCATCCGGAGAATGCGTATACCCCAATGTTGGTAACGCTCTCTGGAATAGTGATGTCGGTTAATGTATTGCACTCGGAAAATGCACTGCCGGCAATATAAGTGACCGTGTCCGGAACTGTATAGGCGGTATCTTCATTCAAGGGCGAGTAGCGAACTAATATTTTCTCTCCCGTGCTGAACAATATGGGAGGCAGCTTGTCACACCCATCAAACGCATAGTTGCCAACGTAGGATACGCCGTCCGGAATGTTGATTGACTTCAAACTTTCGCATTCCAGGAATGCATAATTGCCTATTTCTTCAATCGTCTCAGGTAGAATAATCTCTGGTAAATTTTTACAATAATAGAATGCGGAATCCGCAATTTCAG
>LSQX01311232.1_pt1 | contig 11972 bp, 13 predicted proteins | sample 654561 | NCBI WGS metagenome assembly LSQX01 (sample SAMN04489861, study PRJNA283612) | anaerobic digester metagenome | isolation source: 4 biogas reactors fed with cattle manure at either 37C or 55C with and... | place: Denmark: Kongens Lyngby | collected 2014 | reverse complement strand
ACCGTTTTTCAGTAGACCCTATATAGATTTTACACAGAAGGAGCTTATTGATTTAGGAATGGGTATTGCCAAAGGAAATCTATTACAAAATAATATAGTAGAATGGATATATAAACATAAGATTTGAGGGCAGGCATCCGGGCAGCTCTGAATCTTGGGTCTGTGCCATACTTCATAGAACAACGCATGCCCGCAGCATTAGTGGACAGGCTCGTTCATCACGCACACATATTAACCTTTGCAGGTGACAGCGTCAGACTAAAAGAAGCAATGCAAAGAACACAAAACTAAATATTTGCTGGCAAGTGCCGTATACATAAAAAAGCTGCAATTTTCTGCATTTTTATATTGCAAAAAACAACCACACCGCTTCACAGGGTGACAAGCACCGATAGAGGGAAAGGCTTCGAGGGTCCGGTTCAGCGGCGTCGGGCATTCCAACCGTTATCTGAAACCGGGTGCATGAAACGCCGCATCCTGCGGCGAATTGATTGGTTTGAAAAGCTGTAGTTGGATAGAAGTCGGAAAATGTGAACTGAAGAATATTTTTATAGTTTGTTGGGGGATTAGTTATGCCTAAGTTAAAAATGGCAGCGTGCGGGATTGATTGTAACGAATGTGCGCAATACAAGGTTACTAAGGAAAATGATTTGAAAGCAGCGGAAACTTTAGTCCCGTGGTTTAAAAGCCAAGGGTGGATTGGTGAAAATGAAGATGCCGAAGCGGTGATGAAAAAAACTCCGTTATGCAACGGTTGCTGGGATATAACGGATGATTGCTTCTGGAGTTGTGGCTGTGGTAGTATTGACTTCCGTATATGTTGTGAGGGAAGGCAAATAAACCATTGCGGTGAATGTGGCGACTTTCCTTGTGAACACTATATAAAATGGGTGGATTGGGGAGAGCATCATAAAAAGGCAATGGAACATCTGTTATCAATAAAAACAAATTTATAAATTACAAAGATTACGATTATGATACCAAGTCAAGCATCATAAAGTAAGCAGGGCTCTGTGAGACTCGAGGGTGCAACATCCTGTGCCCTCTGAATAACGGGGCAACCTACGTCATATAACAACGCATGCCCACAAGGGTGTGTCGGGAAGGGCTCTGGAGCTTGCGCACCACACCGTCTCACCGGGCGGCAAGCGCCGCTAAAGGGAAGGGCTATGCTGGCCCGGTTCGTCGGCGTCGTGAAAACGAGACGTTATACGCAACCCCATAAGGAGTTATCTCCGCCGCATCATGCGGCTGGGAAAGTCTCTGGAGTTTAATATACTGAAATTATACAAGTCTGCATTGTATTGACATAAATATCTTAAATGTAAAGGAGTTGATTTTATGAATATGCTATACTACAAAATGTGGAGGGTGACCATATTGTAGCCCTCCTAAAACTTGGTTGAAATTATGGTTAATATTAAATTAGATAGTGTTGATTTTAGCTTAAAAGAAGAGCACAATTTTTCGTGGTTAAAATCATTCGGAAGAGTTTTTGCTGTCTTTGCCCAAAATGATTCAGGGAATATAAGTTTTGGTGTTGATAATGGGGATGACAAGTATTTTATTAAGGTGGCAGGCTTAAAAACAATAGAATCTATACGAACACAGCAAGAAGCAATAGCTGCCTTAAAAGCGGCAATACCTATATACGAGGATATCAATCACAAAAATTTGATACAACTCGTCAAGCATTATACTCTTGGTGAAATTTATATTGCTGTATTCAAGTGGGCTGACGGCGATTGCTTATTTGACCATTGGAATTTCGAGAAATATTACAGGAATCCACAGATTGTCCCCCCAGCAAAGTGCTTCAAGCAACTACCGATTTCCAAACGAATTGAATCAGCAGGTGTGTTGTTTTCGTTTTTGGATACCGTTTCTAAAAACGGATATGTTGCCGTGGACTTCTATGACGGTAACATAATGTATGATTTTTTAAGAGGTGCTACGACAATTTGCGATATTGACTTCTTTAGGAAAAAGCCAACATTCAATGATATGGGTCTAGATTACTGGGGGACAAAGAGGTTAAAGTCACCGGAGGAATATGTTTATGGTGCTGTTATTGATGAAGCTACAAATGTATTTACACTTGGAGCGTTGTTATTTGACCGTTTTTTCGGTAACTATACAGATGCTGAAGTAAGACAGCGATATGAAATGAACGCATTTACACCTTGCTCTTTTGAGAACTGGGACTTAAGTAAAGCGTGCTATGATGTTGTACTAAAATCTGTAGCTAAAGAAAGGTCTGAACGGTATGCCTCGATAAACGAATTTTATACCGCTTGGAATGTAGCTCTATTCGCTAAATAAGCATAATCTACAGTGAATTAAATACACAATATTCTTATTTTGCGTAATACTACATCGTGAGTTATACCAAGAAATAGATTAAGCACCATATCCTTGTGGCTCTGGCTTCGCGGGTCATGGGGCAGCACATAACAACGCATGCCCACAAGGGTGTAGCAGGTAAGGCTCTGGAGTGTACGCACCACACCGCTTCACCGGGCGACTGTTTATGGCATAATTAAAATACAGAGTTATGCAGCTTAAATATGTATAATTAAATTTCCATATTAGGTTAAAGAAAAAGGCACTTGTCAGCATCCACAAAAACCCTTAAAGTTGGTTTTGCAAAGAAACAACGAAAGGGGTTGACGAAAGGATGTTGAAAATGCCTCAACAACAGTATATCAAGTTTTTAAGAGAAGTTGAAGGGAAAAAAATAATGGAAAAGACTGAATTGGCAAAAAGAATTTATGAAGTGTCGCACTTAAATGGTGAATTTGTTCTTCGCTCTGGTCAAATATCAAATGAGTATTTTGATAAATATTTATTTGAAGCAGAACCTAATGTTTTAAAAGAAATTGCTCTTTTAATAAAAGACATGATACCTGATGGTACTGAGGTATTAGCAGGGCTTGAAATGGGTGGAATTCCTGTAGTTACTGCAATCTCCTTATCTTCAGGTATAAAGGCAGCATTCGTTCGAAAGGCAGCAAAAAGATATGGTACATGCAAAATTGCGGAGGGTTCAGATATAAAAGGGAAGAGCGTTTGTATTGTTGAGGATGTCGTAACAACTGGAGGACAGATTATCGAAAGTGCTAAGGAATTAAGAGCTCAAGGTGCAAACGTTTCATATGTTATATCTGTTATAGAGAGAAGTCCAAAAGGGCGAGAAAATTTAAATACTGAGGGATTAGAACTTTTATCATTGTTTACTATGGATGACTTAAAAAAGCATCTTTAAGGGACAGCCTTCCGTGGCCGTCTCTGGCTTCGCAGGGCATGCGGCATCAGAGAACAACGCATGCCCACAAAGGTGCGGCGGGAAAGGCTCTATAGAGTGCGCACCACACCGCTTCACCGGACGCAAAGCGCTGCCAGGGAGCAGGGCTCCGTGGGTCTGGTTCAGCGGCATCGGACAATAAAACGTTAAGTGAAATTAGCCGGGGAACCGCCACGTCTAAGCGGAGATTGTTTAGGAAGATATTATATAAGTAACATTGAAGAGGTATGATGGTGAAATATTCGAGTGATTTTATTAATGCGATTAAAGATAACGATTTGAATACTATTAAACAAATTCCGAAGGCTGATTTACATAATCATTTTGTCTTGGGCGGTAGTAGAAAATTTCTTCAAAATAGAACAGGGTATACCATTGATCCAATAACGACAGCATTATCATCTATGAACGATATGCATAAATGGACAAACGAATATGTAGGTGATCATTTTAATAATACAGAGATGCGCAAATTACTCATAGAAGCAGCTTTCGTACAGGCGAAAGAAGACGGTGTTGTATTATTGGAGATTGGAGAAGATGTTTGGGGGCTTGCAGAGTATTTTTCCAATGATATAGAAGAACTGATTTCTGCTTTTTTCTCTGCCAACAAATCAATTGCACCTGATATTGAGCTGAGATTGCAGATTGGCCTGTCAAGGCACTGTCCAGTTCCATATCTATTACAATGTTTGGAACATTTTTGGGATAGAAAAGAGTTCTATTCCATCGATTTATACGGTGATGAATTTGCCCAGCCAATTGAAAACTTTATTCCAATTTATCGAAAAGCACAAGATAAAGGATTGAGATTAAAAGCCCATATCGGTGAATGGGGCACAGCGGAAGACGTTATTAAGGGCGTGGATATGTTGTCACTTGACGAAGTTCAACACGGAATTGCCATAGTCACATCAGACAATGCCATTCGATACCTGAAAGACCATCGCATTACACTGAACATAACGCCGACAAGCAATGTATTGCTGGGTAGAGTAGGTAATATGAAAGATCACCCAATTGGAAAATTATACCGCTCAGGTATAAATGTAACCATTAATTCGGACGATATTTTGATGTTTGATAGTGATGTGTCAAAGGAATATCTTGCATTATATCGAAATGGAGTTTTAACGGCTGAAGAGTTGGATGATATAAGACAAAAAAGCTTACAGTAGATTATGAGAAGAACCGTTACGCACAATTTTTTGTTGTTCATTATATCATACGGCTATTTTTCTTTTACTTAAGATTAGACAAGTATTAATCAAAGTTTATGCTAAAATAAATCACCATAAGTAATAATTTAAAGGCACACCATCCGTGGTGTGCTCTGAACAAGGAGCCTAACAAAATTTTCACGCTTTGGACGTGCTCAAAGGTCATTGCTGCCACACCGCCTAACCGAACGGCAAGCACCGCTAGTGAGCAAGGCTCCGAGGGTCCGGTTCAGCGGCATCGGGCATACAAAACGTTATATACCATCGAAAGCGAAAGCCACCAAATCGTGTGGCAGAATGAAAAGCTTTGTAATCATTTGAAAGTACGAACTAGCAATGATTAACATATTGTGGGGTTTTTATTGAATGGAAAAGGTAAAAATACTTGATTTAGAAAATGACGGTCTTAATATGGCTATTGATGGACAATTTCTGTACATACGGTGCAAACGGACAATGTATAAATACAGTTTAGCCGATATGAGTTTGGTCGCAGAGAATGTCATTTTCAAGAAAGACGGCAAGGCCCGTTGTTTTTCAATCTGTGAGAAGTATATATTCCTTACTGATTTTTGCGACCTTTATCTTCTTCATAAGGACGACTTACAAATAGCGGAAGTTTTACGACTTGGTGTGAACTTATCGTCTGATTTGGGAGCAGTTAGGTTTGGTAGGCAAAGAGCGTACATATCTATTAGAAACGGTAGAATGGCGGTCATGGATATAGACACTAAAGCAGTCAGCTATGCCACCATAAGCGATTCGAGTTCTTGGGATTTTTGCGTTGTCGGAAACCACATATATACAGGCACTATTAATGGTGAATTAATCGAAACAGATACAAGCAATATGCAGTTAATTCGTAGAATAGAATTATGCAAAAAGAATATTTATAGCATTATTCCTCACAACGGAATGTTATATACAACATCACAAGACATGACAATAAAAACAGTAAATATTGAAACCCTTGAAATTGCATGTGTGGCGAAAAAAGCGGTAAAAGGTATGACAAAAATATTAGGTATTCATAATGATTTGCTCATAATTGCTGACGGAGGTTTGTCACTTTGGGATATACAAACAATGAAATTATATGACAGATTTGATTTCCCTACTGGTCATTTTAATAAGGGTATACACTTGCATGATAATGTACTAATTGGGAGCGACTTTCAAAGTGTATACAGTTGCACATTATAAGCATAATCAGAAGTTATCTTATTTCGTATTCTTTATATATTCTGTATGTAGTAAAGGCTCTGAAGGTTTGAGGGTGCGACACCCTGTCGCACTCTGAACTACGGGGCTTTCGACGGCGCATAACAGCGCATTTGCATAAAGGGCAAGTATTTAGAAAGCTCTGTGAGCAGGGCACGATGTCATCTCTGCCCACACCCGCCCGCTAACCGAGTCAGTCGCCGCATTAGCCCACCCAAAGGGTTCCGGGTATAAGCGGCTTCCTGTAAGCAGGCGGGCGTCCCAAATGCAAACGTTATATGACATACCATGCAAGACGCGCCGTCCGTGGTGCGATAATTAAAAGCAGAGCTTTGGAGTGTTATTTGTTCGTTATAGTTATAAGGTGTGAGCTAAAGATTATTTATGTTCTAACCGTTATGGGATATGGGAGAAAATGTAGAATTAGATGGAGAAGATAGTAATGGATTTACTGAAAATAAATGAAATTGCGTTTAATTTCTTTGGTAATACGCCAACATTCACTTTTATGGAAAGAGGTAATAAGTACGACCATGGACAAAGAGTTGCAAATTTATCTAAAATTATCCGTAAAAATGTTTTGCCTGACGATTATACTCGAGATGATATTTTAACCGTTTCTGCATGGTTTCACGACTGTATGCACAATCAAAAAGACCATGCACAACTTAGTGCAGAGAAAACTCGGGAATTACTTAAAGACGAGCTAATGGATGATGAGCTCAATGAAGTTTGTAGAATTATAACACTACATGACCGAAGAGATTTGAGGAATGAATCAATTTATTTGAAAATCCAGCAGGATGCCGATTTGTTAGATCACTTTGGAGTATTTGAAATTTGGATACATTTTGCATACGCTATTAACCATGATATGAATATGAAAAAAGCATGTGACTGGCTTCTCAACGAACGCCCAAAAGAGGATCAAAAATTTTTGGGTGAGCTACATTTTGACTATTCAAAGAAAATTTATAAAGAAAAAGCCCGGTTTTTGCACAAGTTCACAAAACGTATGTCAGTAGAGGTTGAAGGAAATATCGTTATAGATGAAATGTAAGATCCTTCAAAATAGCTATTATTCGAAGATAAGTATGTTCACTATATTTATAGATTATGGGAGAAAGCTAGGCTGCATAAGACTTTAGGTCGCGCCGTCCATGGCGCTCTTGCTCCGAGGGGCATGGTACGTCATAAAATGGCTAATGCAACTGGTGGTATGACTGGTGTACGAGATTTGAATTTGCTTGAAATCTCATTTGTTTGATTTTACGTAGCTAAAAATTTATATTAGGCGAGAGGAACGAAAGCGTAATGAATTATATAAATCCACCAACAGAATCACCGAAAAACATTACTCATAAAACATTTTATAGCCATATATTAAATCACGAAATCGGCTATAACATTTATCTTCCGCCCGATTATTGGGAAAGCGAAGAAAGATATCCGGTTGCGTATCATATCCATGGTTGGCAGGGCAATGAATCATCAGAAATATGGTCAATTGAAAAAGTATATAGAAACAGACAAGCTATTACTGTTTTTATGAATGCCATTTCTTCGGAAAACGAGTATTTCGATGCATTATTGCAGATTGAATCTATTCTTATTAAAGAATTAATTCCTCATATTGACGGGCAATACAGAACAAATGCAACCCGTGAAAATAGGGCGTTGTCAGGTTTTTCGATGGGTGGCGCAATGGCATTTTATTATGCTGTTAAATATTCCGAACTATTTGGTTCTATCACTTCTTACGCCGGAACATATCACCACCAATACCATAAAGATTATAATGGGGTGGGAAAATCGGCCGAAACAGCTATCGAGTTATATGAGAAAATGATGCATGAAGAGCGATATTTAGAGGGAAATAATATCTTATGCTTGGTGCGTCAAAACGCAGATAAAATACATAGGAATTTACATATAGATATTCACATCGGAACAAGAGATATATTGTTTTGTGACAATGAAATTATGCATTTATATTTGAACTCACTAAATATCCCACATGAATATAAGAAATTTATTAGTGTAGAACACGATTTGGATAAAATATTATAGCATCCGTTAATAAGCATCTTCTGCAGTAAAGTTAATACACATTATTTATAATATATTGTGTATGTAGTAAAGGCTCTGAAGATTTGAGGAGACAACATCCTGTTGCACTCTGAGTAATGGGGCTTTCGACGATGCATAACAACGCATGCCCACAAGGGTGCGAAGGGAAGGGCCCTGGAGTGTGCGCACCACACCGATTCACCGGGCAACAAGCGCCGCCAAAGAATAAGGGCTTCGAGGGTCCGGTTCAGTGGCGGGCATGCAAACCGTTATACGCCATCGAAAGCGGAGGCCACCACATCGTGTGGAAAAAAAGAGAACTTAGATTTCTACGTTTTGGAAGAATAATATTTGTAATCTCTGTTGAAGCGTAACGACGAATGCGTTACAATGTTATTATAAGGAGATGATTAACATGGAAAAAACAACAACTCTAAATTTAAGAGTTAACCCTGACGTAAAAAGAAGAGCTGAAGAAGTACTATCACAAATAGGTATGCCTATGTCCACAGCAATAGATATTTACTTGAAACAGATTGCGATGATCGGTGGAATACCTTTTGCTGTAACACTTCCAAAAGCGCCGGTTTCTATAAATGCTGATTTAATGACAGTTGATGATATACATGTCAAGTTAAAGGAAGGATACAATGATATCAAAAAAGGTAATGTACATGATGCATCTATTGCGTTCCAGAAGTTTCGGGAGACACACAAATGAAATTGTATAGGATCCAAATTACAGACAAAGCGCTTTCCGATATGGAGGAAATATATAATTATATCACCGAGCAGCTTCAGGCACCGGAAACTGCAATGGGGCAGTATAATAGAATAGCTAATGCAATAGATTCTCTTGATACGTTTCCAGAACGTGTTAAGTTAATGGAGACAGAGGAGGAATGTGCGTTGGGACTAAGACAAATGCGTGTTGATAACTTTTCTGTATTCTTCCATGTCCAAGAAGAGAGGGTAATAATTACAAACGTTTTGTACAGTGCCTGCGATATAGAGAAGCGTTTACTTGACCCATGAAGATTGCAAGAGCGGAGGCCGCCACATCGTGTGGCGGAAAGAAAAGTAATACTTTGAAGAGACAAGATTTGTAATTGTTTGAGAAGTTGAACTGCTAATTATTTATATTAGCTGTGAGGGGTAAGACGTTTAACATGAACATATTTGTAATAAGGCACGGGGAAACTGATTGGAATGTTATCGGTAGGTGGCAGGGTCGGGAAGATATTGAATTAAACGAAAACGGCCGCGCCCAAGCCCATAATTGTGCCGAAAAAATGAAAAATCGAAAATGGAGGGCGATTTTAACCAGTCCCCTTAAAAGAGCAAGAGAAACCGCCGATATAATCGCTACTGTCTTGGGTATTGACAATGTTTATGAAGATATTGACTTAACCGAGCGAGATATTGGACAAATTTCCGGAATGACAATGGAAGAACGCGATATTATGTTCCCAGATGGTAAATACGAAGGAATGGAAGATTGGGAGCTTTTGCGTAACAGAGTGTATAATGCCGTACTTAATGGAGCTGAACGATTTTACCCCCAAGACATAATTATTATCTCACACGACGGTGCGATAAGAGCACTACGAAGCAAACTAACAAAACATGAAATCGACACCGGAAAGGCATTAAAGAACACCTATATAACTATGCTATCCTTTACCGACAAGACGCTCAAACTCATTTGAGTTTTAAGTAAAACTATAGAATGTTATTAGCATTTTCAGTGACAAACTGCTACATAAACTTTGTAAAGTTTAGGGGGTGTATAATTATGGATTTTTTCATAAGACCAATAAATATTGGAGATGGAAAAGGAATAAATGAATTGAGGCGTATGCCAGGTGTCTTTGAGAATATACTTGGTATCCCTTCTGAAAGAATAAAACGCAATGAAGATTTCATAGCAAACATCGATAATAACATACATCAGTTTGTTGCAGTAACGAAAGGCCAAAACGGAGAAGAGATTATTATTGGAACAGCAAGTTTATCAGTCAATGCGAATCATCGCCTACGCCATAGTGCAAGCATTGGAATAATGGTTCATGTTGACTATCAAAATAATGGAGTTGGAACAGCCTTGATGAAAGCCATTATTGATATAGCTGATAATTGGCTTATGCTTGTAAGAGTTGAATTGACAGTTTTTGAGGATAATAAAAAAGCAATATATCTCTATGAAAAGTTTGGTTTTGTAAAAGAGGGAATAAAAAGACTCGGAGGAATACGTGCGGGAAGATATGTTAATGAATTTCTAATGGCAAGAATAAATCCTTCAATGAAAAATATATGAAGTGGTTGCAATTATTTGAGGCGCCGACATCCGTGTCGACAAGGCTTCGCGGGGCACACGACTTCACATAACAACGCATTTACATAAAGGACAAGCATGTAGTAGGACTCTGCAAGTAGGGCGCGATGTCATTTATGCCCACACCCGCCCGCTAATCGAGTCGGTCTCCGCATTAGCCCACCCAAAGGGTCCCGGGCATAAGCGGCTCCCTGTAAGCGGACGGGCGTCGCAAATGAAAACCGTTATGCACATCACCATGAGGAGTTATCTCCGCCGTATCCTACGGCTGGAAACAGCTCTGTAGTCTTAACAGATTATTATTTTTTATGATGGTGGTTATATGGAAGAAATTAAGCAGATTCTTAATGAATATTATCCAATAAAATTTGACCGCATTGAAATGATGCGTGATATGGGGAGTAAGTCTTACACCGCGTTTTCCGGCAACAATAAATACTTCCTTCGCGTTATAAAACCCGTGCTTTTTAACACGGCGGTTATTGGTGCTGATATTCAGGTGTTTTTGCAAAATAAAGGCTTTCCAGTACCACATATAAAATTAACCAATAAGCAATTTCCGTATGTAAAAAATGAGAATATACTGTTCATCCTTTATGAGTTTATTGAGGGCAGCGACTCTAACCCGGAACAGGATGCGGAGGCTATCGGTGCGTTGGTAGGCAGACTTCATCAAGTAATGAAAAAATATCCGGGCGAGCTTGTTAAACGGGACAAGCACTTTTATATAGGACGATATATCGAAATTCTACAAAGAAAAGGCTATCCGAGAATAAGTGAATATGTGACATACGGCGACGCTCTTTGGGAAAAAATCAAAGATTTACCGCGGGGTTACTGCCACGGCGATATGTACGATGGCAATATACGAAAAGACTCTGATGGCAAGCTATATATACATGATTTTGACACATCCTGCGAAGGCTTTCCAATGTATGACCCAACGTTAATATGTGATATGACAGAATATTTTCATTTTGATAAGCGCAATTTTAACAGGTCAAATAAAGTGCTTTCGAGGTTTGTACCTGAATACAAAAAATACAATGCTCTTAGTCAAGCGGAGTTAGATGCCTTTCATGCTCTAATAGCTATGCAACATTTCTCTACCCAAGCGACGGTTATGGAAATATTCGGCATAGATTGTATAGATGAAACGGATATGGATAATCAACTTGAATGGTTATACAAATGGCGTGAGCAATGTGACGGTTAGCACATGGAATAACGTACCTGATAAGCATAAATCAAAACTCACGGGTATTAAGGAGGCGTTTGCATGAAGCCGAACAAATCATATACAATTTGGTTTAGTGCCAGAACAGGAAGTACATTATTATCTAAAGCACTTGAAAGTACTGGAGTGGCAGGTATACCTAATGAATGGTTACTGCCAGGGCAATATGACCGGAATGGTAATCCTGTTGACATTCAAAAAAATTTATGGGATAAGGGAACAACTGAAAATGGTGTTTTTGGTCTCAAGTTCTCAATGTATAATCCATGCTTCAATGATATTATAGAAATATTTAGAGAATTACCAGGAGCAAAAGAGTTACATCAAGATATACATATATGGAACAATGCATTACCAAATTGCAAGCATATTTTTATGACACGAAGAAATTGTTACTGATAAGCTAAAGTGTCCAGAAATAGATGTTAATAATTGTCCAAAATCTGCTTGACTCTGTGACCACGAATACTTAATGGGTTTATCGCTTTTAGCATTACCGGTTAAAATGTGGCCGGCTTTCTTCCCCCGGGATGGGGGAAGTTTTAACCGTTTAATGCCTCCTTGGGCGCTCGGGTCGCTCCCCAG
>LSQX01338455.1_pt1 | contig 11973 bp, 13 predicted proteins | sample 654561 | NCBI WGS metagenome assembly LSQX01 (sample SAMN04489861, study PRJNA283612) | anaerobic digester metagenome | isolation source: 4 biogas reactors fed with cattle manure at either 37C or 55C with and... | place: Denmark: Kongens Lyngby | collected 2014 | reverse complement strand
CCTGGTATCAGTAGTGGGTATTCTGTTATGGGCATCAATATTTAACTGAGTTAAGGCTGATATATATATTTTATACTTATTCTTTTCAGGAATATCTCGTGTTAATTGAGGATTAAGTCCATGTATTCCCTCTACTATAATAGGATGATCCTTATCTACTTTAACAAAATTTCCTGACATTTCTCTTTTACCTGTAATAAAGTTAAACCTAGGCAATTCTACAATTTCTCCCTCTAAAAGTTTAATTAAGTCACTATTTAAAAGTTCTAAATCTACTGAATTAATTGTCTCAAAATTGAAAGTTCCATCTTCATTAAGTGGAGATTTCTCCCTATCAACAAAGTAATCATCTATAGAAATAGCTATTGGTCTTTTTCCATTTACTTTTAATTGAATGGATAGTCGATCAGCAAAAGTTGTCTTACCAGAGGAGGTTGGACCTGCGATAAGTATTATATTAATATCACTGTCTTCACATATAACATCAGCAATCTTTCCAATTTTCTTTTCATGAAGTGCTTCTGATATTTTTATTATCTCACTTATTGTGTTATTTGCAATTTTCTCATTTAAGGAGCTTACATAAGACAAATCAAGTATTTCAGCCCATTCATTTGCTTCTTTAAATATCTTAGATAATCTTTTTTGCTCATTAAAATCTGTCATATCATAATTATTTTTTTTACTTGGAAACAATATAATAACACCTGGATAATAATACTTTAATTTAAATTCATTAGCATAACCAGTAGAAGGTGCTAAATATCCATGAAATGCATCTACATATTCAGATATTTTATATATGTGAAACTCTTCCCTGTCTATGGAATTATATAATCTTACCTTATCCTCATATCCTATTTCTTGAAATAGGGCTATGGCATCGGTTCTATTATATATAGTTCTTTCTATTGGATAGTCCGCTTCAATAATTTCTTTCATTCTTTTTTCTATAATACTTACCTGAGACAAGCTAATACTATTACCTTTTTCTAATTCACTATAAAGGCCTGGTCCTAAGAAATGCTGTATTGTTACTCCTAAGGCTGGAAATAATTCTTTACAGGCCATTAAAAATACTGCAGTTATAGTTTTAGTATATATTCTATACCCATCCACATCCCTATTATCAATAAATAGTATATCTACATCTTCATTTATTTCCTTGTATAAATTAAATATTTCATTATTTATTCTAGCACCTAAATATTTTTTATAATCCTTATTAAATACTAATTTTGATATTTCAAGTAAAGAAATTCCTTTCTCAACTTGAAATTCTCCTAAACTAATTACATTAATTTTAATCTTCTTATTCAAAGTATCACCTCACTAATTTTTAAAAAGAGTTTCTTCAATTAATTCCAAACTTTTGTCAGCCTGAGATATAAATTCCTGTCCATTTAAATATTCTAGTTCACCATTTAAACCATTAAATTGGATTTTATATCCATGTAACCATTGATTGTCTAATCGGAACTCATCATTAAAGTATTTATTTATAGATTTATTACCATATTTTCTGTCTCCAATAACAGGATATCCTAATGAAGCAAGGTGTCCTCTGATTTGATGTGTTCTACCTGTTATTAGCTCTATTTCTAGCAAAGAATAATCATCCTTAACACCTAACACATGTATGTCTGTTACTATCTTCTTAGACCCTTCTATGTCTCCTAGAGAAATTTTTACAATATTTTTATCTTCATCTTTAGTAAGATATCCTTCAGCAAGAAAATCTTCTTTTACCACACCTTTCACTATGGTTTTATAAAATCTTCGAATATGGGAATTTTTAATTGCCTCATTAATAGCTTTTAAACTCTCATAATTTTTAGCACCTATTACAATACCTGGAGTGTTTCTGTCTAGTCTATTACATATAGAAGGGGTAAAAGTTCTTTCTATTCTAGGTACATAATCACCTTTTTCAATTAAATAGCTTATCATACTATCTACTATATTTTCTTCAAAGCCATCCCCATCTCCTGCCCCATGAGATAATACTCCTATTTCTTTGTTTATTAAAATAATATTATCATCTTCATAAATAATTTTCGGAAGTAATTTTGACTTTATAGGACCTTTCTCAAGGATAAATTTATTAATAGTCTCATCTGATAAATATAACTGTATTACATCTCCTTGGAAAATAGTAATTTCTGGACTTGCTTTTTTACCATTTATCTTTACATTTTTTTTCCTAATCATTTTCTGAACAAAACCTTTTGGAGCTTTAGCCAAGTATTTATTTAAAAATCTATCTAATCTTTGTTCATTTTCATTTTTATCAATAATTATTTCTTTCATGTTTAATCACCTTTTCTGTTTTCTTGTGTTATAATTATATTATATTCAATATGTTTTATTCCAACTATGAAGTAATGACTAACGAGGTGAAGATGTGAAAAGTTTTTTAAATTGGTTAAGAGATTTTATTTATGATTCAATTGATTATATTATTATGTTGGTAATAATAGTAAGTGTGGTGTTTGTTATTGGTTGGCGTTTAGATATTTTATTTGCAAATGACGCAACTGATATCCCACATAAAAACACAATAATATCTACTGCAGATGACACTCCAAAAAATCCAACTATTGAAAAGCCAGATGAATCAAACAATGAGAAAGATCCGGAACCCACTGATGTAAATCCAGCAGAGCCAGAAGATTCATTAAGTGATGCAGAACAACCTTCTGACCCTATTCCTGAAGCTCCAACTGTAGAGGTTACCGCACCAGTAGTTGAAGTAGCTAGTATTAGTATTACCATACCCCCAGGCTCTTTACCTTCTAAAATAGGAGATATCCTTGAAAGTAATGGCTTAATAGCTAGCAAAAAAGATTTTGTTAGTAAATCTCAAGAATTAAAGCTTGATACAAAATTAAAATCTGGTACTTATAAAATCCCTAACAATTCTTCTATTGAACAAGTATTAAATATTATTACAAAATAAACTAGCAACTTAAGTTGCTAGTTTTTTAATATGGCTCATTTATATACTCATCTATTAAGGACATTTTTTTCCCTTCTATAAATACACCCTCTGTCTTTAATATATCTAAGAACCATTTAGCCTTAGAGTGAAATATAGCCTCTTTATAATCAACTAAAACAACTTCATATAGTTTATCATTTAAATACTTTGATTCCACATTGATAAAGTAAGCTTCTACTCCTTTAAATTCCAAAAAACGAAGCAAACTTACTGCAGATTTGTCTTTTTCTTGATAATAATTATTTCCTTTATTTAAATAATATGAATAATACCTTTGATGCCTTTTAGTATTTATAGTTTCTTTTGCTAACATATTATAATATTTAGCTAATACATTATAATATTGATAATTATACATGCCTTTTTCATAACTGTCTATCCTTAAGAAAGGTTTCATATTCATCTTTCTTACCATGTCAAAATTATATTCCAAAAATTGCCTTTTAGATATTAGACCACTTTTAAACTGTACGATTAATGATGATCTTTTATCAAAAAACACATCAAATACTTCTTGTTTTCTAAAACTATTCAAATTATACACCCATTCTAATTTTGATTTTATTCACCTTGATTACTTACTAATTATATTATAACATATTTATTCTCTTTTTTTTAGTAATTTCAATTCTTCTTCAGTTAATTCTCTATATTCTCCTAGCCCCAGACTAGAATCTAATATCAAGCTTCCCATTGAAATTCTTTTTAAATATACAACCTTCATAGATAAACTTTCAAACATTCTCTTTACCTGATGATATTTACCTTCTTTTATTGTTAATAATACTTTTGAAAATGAATCAGCTTCCAAAATTTCTAATTTTGAAGGTAACGTTTTATAACCATCTTCTAAGATTATACCATCTTTGAAGGCCTGAATATGATTTTCTTCAACATATCCATTTACTTCTGCATAATAAGTTTTACTTACTCCTTTTCTAGGAGATAGTAGCTCATGTGCTAATTTGCCATCATTTGAGATAAGCATTAATCCTACTGTATCTTTATCTAATCTACCAACCGGAAATGGTTTATAAATTAAATATTCAGGATCTAGCAGATCAATAACAGTTTCTGACAGGGGATCATCTGTTGAAGAAACTAATCCATCAGGCTTATTCATCATTAAGTAGATATATTTTCTATATAATATTTCTTCACCTTTGAAAAATATACTTTCCTCATAAGGATTCACTTTATATTCATTATTCAATATTATGGATTCATTGACTTTAACAAAACCATCTCTTATATATTTTTTTACAACTTTTCTACTTCCATACCCCATATTAGATAATATTTTATCCAATCGTTCTTTCTGAAACATACATATTCCTCCATATGTTAATGTCCTTCAATTAGTTTAGCTGAAAATATAACTGGAATATATAAGGGCAGGATTTACTCCTGCCCTTATATTTTATTGTTATCAAGTATAGGATTAGTTTCTTTAAATTTCAGTACAAAACTCTTTTAAATGATCTGGAATATCAGATAATACATAATCTACATTTATATAGAAATCAGTATGATATTTTTCATTTATCTTAGTTAACATTTCTAATATTTTTTCTATATCACTTATTTTCAAAGTCATAATTTTGTAAATTCCATCCACATATACTTTCTCAATATCGTAATCCATAGATATAACTCCACACAAAAAGCCATAGAAAGATTCAACACTTAATATATTGAATTCCATGGCATTTATAAGCCTTACATTATAATTTAAACTAAAAATATGATTGTCATCAACATCGATAAATACAATATTTCCATTTCCCTCTCTCATATCTTTGTTTGCATTGTCAATTAACCACTTTGTTTTACCAGTACCTTTAGCACCTAAAATAAATTTAACCATGACCAGTCACCTAACCTTTCATTATTTTTAAAGTGTATTTAAACAGCATTTTTAATTACTAATTTAAATCTTTAATTGCTTTCCCATTTAAATAATTAAAAAGCTTTCCTTGGAAAGACTGCCTTATTACCATTTCGTTTACAATTTCATCTCTTATTTTCCACCAAGACTGATTCCAATTTACAAATAATGCATTTTCTGCTGGTGCTCTTCCTATGATTCTTTGGATAACTATTTTTGGATCTAAATATTCTAAAAATGTTATAACCCTTTCTTTATAATCATCTTTTGAAATTAAATGAATTTCTCCATTTTTGAATTGTTCACCCATTGTTGTTCCTTCCACAATATATAATGCATGTAATTTTACTTCATCCACTTCTAAAGAAGATAATATTTTAGCATTTTCAATGGTATCATAAATATTATCCCAGGGTAGGTTCAATATAAGATGTGTACATATTCTCAGACCATATTTTTTAACCCGAAGCACTGCATCAATAAATTCGGCTAAACTATGTCCTCTATTAATTTTCTTCAAGCTATGATAGTTAACTGTTTGCAAGCCTAGTTCTAGAGTTATTTCAATATTATATAAATCTTTTACCTCTTTAAGAAACTCTAAATATAAATCATTTATACTATCAGGTCTAGTGGAAATAGCTATTCCAACTACATCTTCTATAATAGCTTCATTAACATAATACTTAAAATCCTCTAATGACATGTATGTATTAGAAAATTTTTGAAAATAAGCTATAAACTTTTTTGCATTGTACCTTTTACCTATATAGTCCTTATTCTTCAATAATTGTTCCTTTACACTAAGGCAATTTGGTTGGTTTTCAAAACTCCCTCCCTCTTCACCACAAAAAGTGCAACCCCCAGTGCTTAATGTACCATCTCTATTTGGACAAGTTATAGGTAAATTTATGGGTAACTTATATACCTTTTCTCCATACTTATCCACTAAATAATTTGAATAAGTATTATACACTTGTATCTGATTCATTCATTACACCTCAGGATCAATATTATAAATTACAAAGAAAGTACTCTGCATAGGCAAAGTACTCCTGTATTTATTTTTTAATCATTACCTAATTCTTCATCTTCTTCAAATTCTTCGTCTTCATCGAATTCAACCTCTTCTAAATCTTCATCAGAATACAAAGCATAAAAAGCTTCTGAAATTAAATCAAACTCATCTTCATCCTCGATAGGTAAAAGGTCGAATTCTTCATCTTCTAACTCCACATACTCATAAAGCAATACTTCTTCTTCCTCTAGAGGTAAAAGAGCTATATATTCTTTATCTTCAACTTCAAATATTCCTAATACTTCACACTCTAATTCACTATCATCATCTAAGGTTAAATATATAACTTCCATTTCTTCATGATCATGGTCACAATTTTCATCATGAACATGTAGGTCTTTATTTTTATCATTCATATTATTCGTCCTCCTCTTAAATTATTTACAATATACAACTATAATACCCTATTTAAACAAGGATGTACATATTATTTGCAAAATTAATTAAATAAAATCTTTCTTCTCATATTATATCATAATTCATAGTTTCTAATCAATGATTCCAATCCTACAGGTTTATATAATACATTGCCAAAAATATCCACTATTTTTAAATATAATTTCTGATCTATATAATCACTATTAATTATAAACTCTAACTCCTTGTTCATACTATAGTTCTTAGTTGATCTATATACTTCTTGCAGCTTTATTTCAGTATTATTATCCGGCTTGTTGTTTAATGAAATAGATTCTATAAATGACAAGCTATCTTCTAATAATATATTTTGTGCTAATTCCATATGACCTTTGCTCATCTTAAAATTATTTAAATTTAATATATATTCTTCTAATTTTATTTTTAAAATATATCCTTCTTCACCTTTAAAAAGCTTCAGTTTATCCATAATTATATGACTTTTTAAAAATTCCTTTTCTTCACTATAAGTTGTGTAACCTAAGCATTTGTTTTCATCTAATCTTTTTCTTATAGTTAGTCCAGATATTATACTATTGTCAGATAATATCCATTGCCGTTTATTTTTTTCCGCTACTAAAGCTGTGGTACCACTTCCAGCGAAAAAATCTGCTATTATTGAATTTTCATTAGAAGAAGATTTTATTATTCTGTCCAGAAGACTTTCTGGTTTTTGTGTAGCATAATTTACTCTTTCACTTGAAGTCCTTCCTACCATGTCTATATTCCATACATCTTTCAAATTAACTAAAGTATGCCAGCCAATATGGTCTTTATACTCTTCTACATTTTTAAATCCATAGGGTTTAAGTCCTCTATTATAAGATTTTTCTTTTTGAGGATTAAAAATATACTCTTTGGTTTTAGTATAAACAAGTATATTGTCATGCTTTCTACTAAAATGTTTTTTGCTACTACCTCCAGATTTATAAGCCCAAATAATTTCGTTTAAAAAAATGCCTTCTTCAAATATATAATCCATAATAATCTTAACATAATGAACGGTTCTAAAATCTAAATGAATATAAATTGTACCAATATCTGATAATAACTCTCGCATTAAAATTAGTCTTACAGTTAGCATTTCTAAATATTCTTTTAAACCTTCTTCCCAAATATCATTATAGGCTAAATATTTAATTGTTTCTTTCTTGCCCTTATATAAGAACTGGATTCTACTTTTATAATCTACCATGGTTAGAAAAGGAGGATCAATGTATATTAAATCGATGGCTCCTTTAAAACCCGTATTAAGTAAATCTTTTATTGCTTTAATATTATCTGACTGATAAAATTTATTCTTACATTTAAGCTTATTTTCTCCTCTTTCTTCTATAAACCTTATTTCTAAATAATTATCCATAATACTCTTTGCCTTAACCATAGAATCGCTAACAATATCAGGCAATAGATTTATTATATGCTTTTCTGACATAGATATCCCCCTAGGGTTCATTATTCCAGAATATAATACACAACTTATATATTCTCCCATTTTATATTTTCATTTAGTAAGTCCACTAATTTTATAAAATAGGACTTCTCCAATTTAGTAAATCTGTCCTTTAAAGGACTATCTAAATCTAATACACCAAATACTTTATCTTCTTTAATTATAGGTATTACAAGCTCGGACTGAGATGCATCATCACAGGCTATATGTCCTGGGAATAAATTTACATCAGCTACTAATTGAACTTCTTTAGTTTCCACCGCTGTTCCGCAAACCCCTTTACCTATAGCTATTGTATTGCAGGCTGGTAAGCCTTGAAATGGCCCTAATACTAACTTGTTTTTTCTTAGTATATAAAACCCTGCCCAATTTAAATTATCAACACAGGCTTTGATTATGCCTGTTACATTTGAAATATTAGCTAAATCATTTTTTTCTGAGCTTAATTGCCCTTTAACTAATATTATCATATATTTCAATCTTTCTTCTTCTGTCATATTTTTTATCCCTTTTAATTTAAACATATTTACCTCCTTGTATTATTATAGCTAATGATGGAAACAAAAGTATAATCTTCTTATTAATAATAGCATATATATAATTATTAAGAAATAGTAAGACTGACCTATTTAGTAATAAGTCAGCCTTTCATATACTATGATACTTTTTTAAATAATTATATTTTCTTGTTGTCCCTTTTCCCATTTAATAATATTGTTGATTGTAATTTCTGCTCTTCTTACCATTGCTTCTTCAGTGGCAAAGCCTACATGTGGTGCTAATACTGTATTAGGTGCATCTAATAAAGGATAGTCCATAGGTATTGGTGGTTCCATATCGAATACGTCAATACCAGCTCCAGCAATTACACCATCTTCTAATGCTTTAGCTAAAGCATTATTGTCAACTATTGGCCCTCTAGCTGCATTTATTAAAAAGGCAGTAGGCTTCATAAGGCTCAATTTTTCTTTACTTATCAAATTCTTTGTACTACTTGTAAGTGGCATATGAATTGTTACTATATCACTTATTTCTAATACTTCATCTAAAGTTAAATAGTTTACCCCTTTATTTTTCAAATCTATATTTTCACTTCTATTGTAAGCTATTACATTACAGCCAAAAGCCAAACCAATCTCAGCTACTACACTTCCTATCTCTCCAGTACCTAAAACCCCTAGAGTCTTTCCCTTTAAATCAAACTGACCATACCCAGATTTAGTTCCACCTTCTCTTACAACATCGTCTAATACTACAATATTACGAAGCAGAGATATCATTAGACCGAATGCTAATTCAGCTACCGAATTATTACTATAACCAGCAGCATTTGAAACTTTTATACCTTTTTCTTTACACATATCTAAATCTACATGATCTACTCCAGTAAATGCAACTGCAATGTATTTTAATTTCTCTGCAGAATTTATGACTTCACCACTAAGTGGCATATTTGCTATTACTAAAACATCTGCATCTTTAACCCGAGATTTTAAAGCTTCCTCATTTACTTTATCCTCATATATAACTAGTTCATGCCCATTATCTACTAAGGGCTTAATTACTTTAGTTAGTTCCTCCGTGCTAATACTTAATGGTTCTAATATTACAATTTTCATATTATTTCCTCCTTTTATGCATTCATGTCAATATGACAGTATCCACCTGGATTCTTTTTTAAATAATTTTGATGATAGTCTTCTGCTTCATAATATACCGTTAAAGGTAATATTTCTGTAACAATTGGACTATCATACTTCTCTTGTTGTTGAAGTAAGGTTTTATTAATGACGGGCAAATCTGATTCTTCAGTATAATATATACCAGTTCTATATTGATTCCCAATGTCTCCTCCTTGTCTATTTAGCAAGGTAGGATTAATAATTTTCCAAAAGCTATTTAATAATTCTTCTAAAGACAATATATTTTCATCATATTTAATTAAAGTGGTTTCAGTATGACCTGTAGTACCAGTGCATACTTGTTCGTAGCTAGGATTTTCTTTAGTACCGTTGGCATATCCTACACTTGTTTCTAAGACTCCTTCTATTCTAGACATGTACTCGTCCACACCCCAAAAACATCCTCCTGCTAAATATATTTCTTTCATCCATTTTCACTCTCCATTGATTATATTTTAAAATGCATCAGTCCTCAAAAATTATAGAAAAACAGGGTACTAAAACCCTGTTTAATACCCCCAGTAAATTATACCTAAAACGGTGCAAATCCTTGGTCAGCCCACCAGTCTTCTTTGTAAATATTATATTGATCCGTAAATTGTTCTAGATGAACATGCTCCCATTTTATTAATAGATCAAAAAGTTTTTTACCTTCTTCAAATTGTGTATTTTTTTTAGCATTTTCATAAAATTCTATCGATGCTTTTTCCATTTGTATACCTATGCCAAAAACTGACATAGCTAATGAGGTAAATTCTTTGTCTACTTTAGCCCAATTGTAAATATCTGGAGATGGAGGTGAAGCTTCAAAAGCCAGTCTAATATCATCTTCAACACCAGTTTTTATACTATCAAAAAGCTTTTGCAAATATTCTACATGTTTTAATTCTTCATTGGCTAACTCTAGAAAGGCTTCCTTGCTATCTCTGGTGCCTTTTTGTTCAGCTGCCATTTTATAAAATTCATAACCTTCTACCTCATTTAATATTGCTTGACTTATTACGTCTAACTCATCTTTATACAATATTTATTTCCCCCTTTATACTTCGATATATATAATTATATCATTTTATCACTTTATATCAATTAATATAATAAATTCTGCACCATCTAAAGATATTTTATTGTTTTCATAAGGATTTCTACCAGATATATTATTAAATATAATTTTTATTTTTACACTTTCATAATCCTTTTGGATAATCATATCCTCTAGTTTGACTCCTTCTTTCTGGTTATCTATATTGTCTTTAAGTTTGTTATGAAGAGTTAAAACTAAAGATTTAATATCTTCTTCAAATAATAATATCTCCCCTTTGAATAATTTTAAAGAATTGTTTTTTTCTTCATATATTAATTCTAAATCAGAAATTTTACTACTTCTATTTGACCAAGTTGCCATATAAACATAGTAATCGTAAGCTTCAATATCTAAGGATATTTCGTAAGGGTCTAAATAGTAATTAAAGTAGTCTTCACTTATATAGCCACCATATATGTCTGGCTTAAAAGCAAATCCTAATATATCCTGCATTTCTTCAGTCTTAAAATCATCAGGAAAAATCTTTATTTTATCTACCATTTCTCTATTTTTAAAATACTCCACAATATTACTTATTTCTCTTTGTTGTACTTGGGAGACCTGGTCCTTCTTAATTAATTCCCCGTCTAATAAAAATCCATTAGTAGTTAGAAATTTATTCAATCTATTATTTTGACTATTTATAGATACATTAAATGCACTTAAAGGACCATAAACTGAGTTTAATACCACTAATGAAAGAGTTATTGGAATTATAATATTTCTCAATGGTTTTACTAAAGAAAAGTATACCATTATCCCAGTTACCCACATTCCTAATACAATAACAAAATACCTGTTTTCTGTGAAGCCATATTGATCAAGCCGCTGATATATAGACATAAACATCATTAAAAGTATAGGTAATACAAGCTTAGGAAACCATATTTTAAATAATCTCGCAATTTTATTCTCTTCCAAAATTGGTGTAATTAAAAATATAATAAATACGCTTAAAGTTGAATACCATAATACTAAATGGGATACCAGTCCTTTAGGCCATTCCCATGTCACAATTATTTTAGCAAAATATACATATAAAATTAAAGTATAAATTGAAATAAGTGGAATCACTATATAAATTAATAGTATCTTTAAAGCATTAGAATAATCGTAATCTTTATAATCTTCATTAATCTTATCTAATTTAGAAATAAATAAGGATACTCCAAATATAAAGGTGATTATTAAAAAAGTATAGTAATAATACTTGCCGTCTATATTTGCGTCAAATAATTGATCGATAGTAAATAATATAAAAACTATACCTATATATAATACTGCTGAGTAGATAAAGGTTATAGCTATACTATAATTTATACTTAAAACATGAAATTCATAATTTTCTTGGTTTCTAAGTCGCAGTATATAGA
>LSQX01072751.1_pt3 | contig 11973 bp, 8 predicted proteins | sample 654561 | NCBI WGS metagenome assembly LSQX01 (sample SAMN04489861, study PRJNA283612) | anaerobic digester metagenome | isolation source: 4 biogas reactors fed with cattle manure at either 37C or 55C with and... | place: Denmark: Kongens Lyngby | collected 2014 | reverse complement strand
TGGAAGGCGGCCAAGCCGGGCGAGCCCTGCTGGAAGTCGCCGTGGAGCGACGGCCGCCCGGGCTGGCATATCGAATGCTCGGCCATGGCAAGGCGATATCTCGGCAAGACCATAGATATCCACGGCGGGGGGCAGGATCTCATCTTCCCCCACCACGAAAACGAGATAGCCCAGAGCGAATGCTGCAACGGGGTTCCCTTTGCAAACTACTGGATGCACAACGGCTATATCAATGTGGACAACAGAAAGATGTCAAAATCGCTCGGAAACTTCTTCACGGTGCGCGACGTGGCCGGGAAATACGGCTATGAGCCCATCCGTTTCTTCCTGATTTCATCCTCTTACCGCAGTCCGATAAACTACAGCCCCGAGATTATCGAGCAGGGTATTTCAGCCCTGGACAGACTCTATACCTGCCGCCAGAATCTCGAGTTTGCGATAAAAAACACAACCCAGAAAACCTCGGACGCCGCCCCGGGGCTTATCCAAGGATTTACCGACCGCCGCGCCCAGTTCATACGGGCGATGGACGACGACCTCAACACCGCCGACGCCATTGCCGCCCTATTTGAGCTGGTTCGCGATATAAATGTCGCGCTGACCGAATCCCCGTCGCTCGCAGCGCTTGAAAAGGCGCTTGAGATTTTTGACGAGCTTACCGGGGTTCTCGGCCTGCTTTACGAGCGCAGGCAGGACGACGAGCCGGACGGGATTGTGGAGGAAATGATAGCCCGCCGCGCAGAGGCCCGCAGCCAGAAAAACTGGGCCGAATCCGATCGTATAAGGGACGAGCTGAAGGCCATGGGGATTGTGCTTGAGGACACCCCGCAGGGGGTTAAATGGCATAGGGTCTAAAGACTTGCAGCTTGCGGGAAGGTGTTGTCAAAGAAATGATTAGAAGAATCATCAGCGTTACCATGAACCCCTCGATTGATGTTACTCTTTATACCGACGGATTAAAGCCGGATGAGACAAACCGTGTGCTTGACGAGAGGCGGGAGGCCGGGGGAAAGGGTATCAATGTATCGCGTGTCGCGCATTCGTTCGGTCTGCAAACCCTCTGCCTCAGCATTGTAGGTCGGGACAACAGCCGCGAGTTTTCGGGTTATCTCGAGCAGGAAAGCCTGCCTTGCGAGAATATACCGGTGAACGGCGCCGTCCGCGAAAATCTGACCCTTCGGTACAACGGGAACACCCTGAAGCTGAATCGCAAGGGCCCCTCGGTGTCGGCCGTGATAATAGGCGCCCTGATAGCGTTGATTGAAAGAAGGGTGCGCCCCGGCGATATCGTTGTGTTTGCGGGCAGCCTGCCCGAGAATATATCGACCGGGGATTACGTCGAGCTGATTCTGGCGGTTAAAAAGAAGGGCGTTCTGATAGCCATAGATAACGATATCTTTACCCTCGAGCAATACGTGAGGATATCCCCCTGGCTTATCAAGCCCAACATACACGAACTCAGGCATATTGTTAAGACCGAGGGGGATGACCCGGCAAAGGAGGCGCACGCCGCGGCCAAAATACTCTGCGGCAGCGGGGTTGAAAATGTGCTGGTATCCCTCGGCAAATTCGGCATGGTCTATGTCGCGAAGGGGATTGCCCTGCGGGCGGTCGTCCCCGAGGTCGAGGTCAAATCCACCGTGGGTGCGGGCGACAGCTCTCTTGCCGGATTCATTATCGGCTTTATCAAGGAATGCGCCGTTGAAGAGTGCGTCAGGCTTGCGGCGGCTTGCGGTACGGCCTGCGTGATGCGGGAGGGCACAAGCCTTGCCACTCGGGAAACGGCGGACGCCGTAAAAGACCTGATAACCGTAGAAAAGCTGAGGATATAAGGGCGCCGGCAAATCGTTAAATAATTAAATTTTTTTAAAATATATCCATATTCGTTGAACTTGAACAGTAAAAAAGGTAAAATGAGATAATAGCCAAGCTTAAATTGAGCCGTGCCGCCTAAGTCGTAAAATTTGCGGGCGAAAGGAAATGAATCCTATGTTCTTTTATGAAGGGTATATTTGTCCCGTATGTAAAACCAAGTTTAATGAAACCGACGATATAGTAGCCTGTCCGGATTGCGGCGCTCCCCATCATCGGGAATGCTGGAAACAGGAAGGACGCTGTAAATATGCCGATGACCACGGGACCCCGAGGCAGTGGAAGCGTCCGGAAGACCGGCCCCAGACACAGCAGTACAATCCCCCTTTGCAGGACTCCCGTTCCTTTGATAATGTCAACACCTGCTCGCGCTGCGGAAAGGTAAACCCCGAATTTGCGGAATTCTGTTCGCGCTGCGGCAATGCGTTGAAGCCGCCCGAATGGAGCAGCTATTCCGGAGGACATGCCGGAGGGCAGCAGTACGGCAGCCCGTTTCACGGGGGATATGGTGAATACACCCCCTTCCACATGCCCATCATGGACCCGTTCGGCGGGGTCGCGCCCGATGAGAAAATCGACGGGATCGCGGCGGAGGACCTTGTGACTTTTATCGGCCCCAACTCGGCTTATTACCTCCCGCGGTTCTATAAGATGGACCGCAACAAAACCCGCTCTTCGTGGAACTGGATGGCCTTTCTGTTCACCCCATACTGGCTGTTATACAGAAAAAACTATCTCGTGGGCAGCATTATTCTTGTGTTGTCATTGATTTCAAGCCTGATAAACGGCTATATCTACACGGTGTTCCTGTTTCCGAAAATCGAGGGACTCGGCCAAGCCGATATGTATTCGCTTATATCTGACGGCAGCGTCACCCTGTATTTGATGATTATCCTTCTGCTGTTTTTCATAAGCCTGATGGTAAGGATTATCTTTGGCCTTATCGGCAATTCGATTTATCAGCGTACCGTGTTCTCACGCATCAGGCGAATCGGTCAAAAGACAGGCATGGAGCGGGTGCTGAACAACGATGACCAGAACGACAGGTATTCGTCCATAATTGCGGAATACCGTCAGGAGCTGGCCGCCCGGGGCGGAGTGTCCCTGGTAATGGTTGCGGTGGCGAACGGCATCGTACTGTTCGGACAGTTGCTTTATCAGGCGCTCATAGTACTATAAATCGGTTTTATGCCCTATATATTCATAAAGCCGGGAAAGAGGATATTGCAATGGCTTATAAAAAGGTGAGAAAGGCCGTCATTCCGGCGGCGGGACTGGGTACGCGGGTGCTCCCGATAAGCAAGGCCCTTCCAAAGGAGATGCTTCCGATTGTGGATAAGCCCGCCATTCAGTTTATTGTCGAAGAGGCGGTGCGCTCCGGAATCGAGGAAATATTGATTATCACAAACCGAGGCAAGGGTATAATCGAAGACCACTTCGACCACGTGATCGAGCTTGAACAAAGGCTCGAAGCGTCCGGCAGACGGGAAACCCTCGACGAGCTCAACCGCATTACAAACCTCGCGAATATATTTTTTATACGCCAGAAAGAGACAAAGGGCTTGGGACACGCCGTGAGCTGCGCAAAATCCTTTGTCGGGGACGAACCCTTTGCCGTGCTGTACGGCGACGATGTCATCATAGGCGACGACCCCGCCTGCGGGCAGCTTTGCCGCGCCTATGAGGAATACGGAAAAGGGGTTGTGGGCATCAAAAAGGTAACCGAGGAGCAGATTGTCCGCTACAGCTCGCTCAAGGTTGATTTGATACGCGACAACATCTATTCGGTCAGCGACATGATTGAAAAGCCCTCGCCAGATAAGGTGCTCTCATTGTATTCGATACTCGGAAGATGCGTGCTGCCCCCCTCGATATTCGACATTCTCGAAAGGACCCCGCCCGGCGCCGGCGGCGAGATCCAGCTCACCGACGCAATGCGCGAGCTGACCCTCGGCGAGGGCATGACCGGGGTTGATTTCACAGGCAAAAGATACGATATGGGAAACAAGCTGGGTATACTCGAGGCAATCTGCGAGGTCGCCCTCAACCACAAGGAGGTCGGACAGGACTTCCGCGCATATCTGAAGGAGCTGGCGAAAACCCTCTGACCCCAAAGGCTTGGCGTTGGGGTATAATCCGGTCGGAACCGGTATGGAAAGGATGGTTGCTTTGTTTGCTACAACAACATTGCAAAAGCCCCGTGAACGAACCGGGATGGCCTTTCTTCTTGCTTTGTTTGCGGCAATCGGAATCTTCCTGCCCTTCGTAATTTATGATAAAGGATATTTTGTCTTTTACGGCGACTTCAATGTCCAGCAGATACCCTTTTACCAGATGGCGCATGACGCGGTGCGCGAGGGCGATTTCTTCTGGAGCTGGACTACCGACCTCGGGGCCAACTTTGTCGGCTCATATTCCTTTTATCTGCTGGGCAGCCCGTTTTTCTGGCTTACGCTGGCTTTCCCGAGCGCGGTCGTGCCATTTTTGATGGCCCCGCTGCTTATACTAAAATTCGCATTGTCGTCCCTGTTTGCGTACCTCTTTCTCCGCCGCTTTCTGAAACCCGATTTCGCGCTGCTGGGCGGCATACTGTACGCCTTTTCGGGCTTCTCGATATATAACATATTCTTTAACCATTTCCACGAGGCCATAGTCTATTTTCCGCTTATGCTGCTTTTTATGGAAATGTATATGAAGGACGGCAAAAAGGGGCTGTTCGCGGTTTCGGTCTTCCTGAGCGCCCTGTCCAACTACTACTTTTTTATCGGTCAGGCGTTGTTTTTGATTATTTACTGGCTGGTAAGGACGTTTTCGGGCGATTGGGAGCATGTCGGCAGACGCTTTTTCGGTATAGCGTTCGAGGCGGTTGTGGGCACGGCGATGGCGGGAGTCCTTTTGCTTCCCGCCTTTTACGCGGTGACCCAGAATCCGAGAACCGAGAACATAATGGCAGGCTGGGATTTGCTGATATACTCAAAGCCGCAGCGCTTTTTCGATATTATACATTCATTCTTCTTCCCGCAGGATATTCCGGCGCGGGCAAGCTTTTTCCCTGACTCGGACAACAAATGGGCGTCCATGTCGGCATGGCTTCCGGTATTCGGATGCACCGGGGTGTTTGCATATATGCAGTCCAGACGGCATACCGATTGGGTGCGCCGCCTGGTTATAATTTTGGTAATCGCCGCCCTGATTCCGGGGTTCAATGCCGCATTTCAGCTTTTTAACAGCATGTACTATGCCCGCTGGTTTTATATGCTGGTCATGATATTGGTGCTCGCCACCATGCTTGCGATTCAGGACGAGGAGAATGTGCACGTCAACTGGAAGCGGGCCTTCGGATGGACGGCGGGTATTACCGCCTTTTTCGCCCTGCTGGTCGGGCTGTTCCCGAAATCATGGACCCCGGACGAGAAGACAGGAAAGATTGCATTCGGACTTTACAATACGGAATATCCCCAACTTTTCTGGGTGGCCGTGTCGGTCGCCGCGGTATGTCTGATTCTTTCGGCTCTCCTAATAGCCCTACATCTGCGCGAAAGAAGGCTGTTCTTCAGGTGGTCGGTCGGGATCACGGTAAGCGTAATCCTTATCTTCGGCTGGTACAGCATAGGGGTAGGGAAGGGGCAGGGGAGGTTTGCCTCGACCTACATAACCCAAAAGGCGATAAACGGAGGCGAAAAAATAGACCTTCCCGATAAGAAGGTCTTTTCACGCGTCGATTTCAATAGCGATCTTGACAACCTCGGAATGTTCTGGCGCACCCCGACGATACAGGCGTTTCACAGTATAGTGCCCGGTTCGATAATGGAGTTCTATCCGACAATAGGGGTCGAGAGAAATGTCGGCTCCCGCCCCGAAAACAAACACTATGCCCTGAGGGGACTGCTTTCGGTGCGCTGGCTGTTTGATTACATAAACGACGACAATCTCCAGTATAAAAACGAAAGCAGCTTTTTCTCCCAAAAAGACTCGTTTGGCAAGACCGAGCTGCAGATGCCGGGCTGGAGCTATTACGCAACACAAAATGGGTACCATATTTATCAAAACGATTATTTCATCCCGATGGGATTTACATACGATTCCTACATGACGCGTACCAAGTATGACGGTCTGAGCCAGAATATCAGGGGGCTATCCCTGCTGAAGGCCATTGTCCTTGAGGATAAGGATGCCGAAAAATACGGACAGTATCTCGAATCCTTTGATGAAACCGACTTCTATAGTAACGCCTTTTACACACAGGAAGAGTATATGAGCGACTGCGCGGCAAGAAAGGCGACCGCAGCCTCATCCTTCTCCCGTGACAACAAAGGATTTTCGGCGACAATATCGCTTGACAGGGAAAACCTTGTATTTTTCAGCGTGCCCTACGAGGAGGGCTGGACGGCCAAGGTGAACGGAAAGCCCGCCGAAATCGTCAAGGCGAATATCGGCTTTATGGCGGTTCTCTGCCCTAAGGGTGAGGACGTGAAAATCCGTTTCGACTATATGACGCCCGGACTTGTGAACGGCGGGCTTATATCGCTGACAGGCGTGCTGATTCTTGCGGTCTATCTGCTGATAGCCCTGCTGGTTGAACGCCGCAGAGAGAAATACAATGAGCGGATAAAACCGATTCCGGCAATCGAGACTTCTGAAAAGCCGGAGCCCCGTCCTGATGATAACGGTTTTGATTTATATAGCTTCTATCCCGGAAGCCGTCAAAATCAAGAGGAAGACCAAGAAAATGAGGATGAAGCCGACGGCGAAACCCAAGCAAACGACGACAATGAATAAACCCTTGTTATATTAATTTACATTTTATTACGTATTTTACTGGCATTTGCGATTTTCAGAATAAATAAACCCTTATGCCCAATAATAAGACAGGAGCAAAAGACAGAAAGGAGATTTTATTATGGGCATAATAGGCTGGCTGATTATCGGGGCGCTTGCCGGATGGATTGCCAGCAAGCTGACAGGCAATGACCGCGAAATGGGCGCGTTTAAGAATATCGTCGTCGGAATAATAGGCGGCTTAATCGGCGGATTTGCTATGAATTTAATCGGCGGCTATGGTATCACGGGTTTTAATATATGGAGCTTGTTCGTTTCTGTGGTCGGCGCCGTAATATTGCTTGCGGTAATAAATATGGTAAAGAAGAGGGCAAAAAGATAGGTTGCAATACCAATCTCAGATAATAATTGATATTTATTATAAAAACATTCGGGGCTTCGCTTTTCGAGTCCCCGAAGTTTTTTTATAATATTTACACAACGACCGGCTTTGCGTTAAGGTTGTTTTCTTGAATCTGGGCTGTATAAAGCTGATAGTACAGTCCTTTTTTTGCTATCAGCTCATCATGGCTGCCCTCTTCGAGGATTCCCTTGTTCCCGATATAAAGTATTTTATCGCACGACTTAATGGTTGACAGGCGGTGGGCGATGATAAACGAGGTGCGTCCCTGCAAAAGAACCCGTATGCCCTCCTGCAGCAGTCTTTCTGTCTTTGTATCTATCGAGGAGGTGGCCTCGTCGAGAATCAGGATACGCGGGTTGGCAAGCAGGGTGCGGGCAAAGGATATCAGCTGTTTCTGACCTGCCGACAGCCGGCTGCCCCGTTCGTTTACTTCGGTGTAATACCCTTTTTCCATCTCGGATATAAAATCATGGGCACGGACCGCCTTTGCGGCTTCGATGACCTCCTCATCGGTGGCGTCAAGCCGTCCGTAGCGGATATTGTCCATTATGGTGCCGCTGAAGATAAAGCTGTCCTGCAGCATAATACCCATCTGAGAGCGCAGGGAATGGAGGGTACACCTTGAGATGTCGTACTCACCGTCGAGCAAAATGGCTCCGCCCGTGAGGTTGTAGAACCTGCTGAGAAGGTTGACCACAGTGGTTTTGCCTGCGCCGGTTGGGCCGACCAGAGCAATACTCTGTCCCGCTTTTGCGCTGAAGCTTATCTTTTCGAGTACCGGAATACCCGGTTCATACCCGAAAGAGACCTCCCTGAACTCGATATCGCCGCGTATGGTAGGGAGATCGGCGGCTCCCGGGAGGTCGTCTACCGTAACCGGCTCATCCATGGTTTCAAAGATGCGCTCAAGATATGCGACGTTGTTGATAAACATATTATAAATATTCGCGAGGTTGATAATCGGCTGCCAGAATCGGCTGACATACTGGCCCATGGCAAGGATAACCCCGAACGACACGATTGTGCCGCCCAGCCAGTAAACCCCGGCGATATACATAAAGGTGAAAACCACCTGAGTGATAATCTCGGCGCTGAACCATACGCAGTTGCTGATATAAATTGCCTTCATCCATGCCGCCCTGCATGCCTGCACCAGACGTTCCATAATCGAGAGATTGGTTTGCTGGCGCGAAAAAAGCTGACTGACCCGCACTCCGTCGATGCTTTCGGCAAGATATGCGTTGTAGTTTGAGTTTTTGTTGGATTGCTGCTGCCACGCCTTACGCTGACGCGGCTTTATTATCAGTATGACTGTTATGAAGATCGGCAGTCCGGCGACTATCACCCATGACAGGGTCACATCGGTGTTAAACATAAACACAATGATGAAAAAAAGATTGAGAAATTCCAGTATGCTGTTGATGATTCCGTTTGACAGCATGTCGGCGACCGAGTTTACATAATTGATGACCCTGACAAGAATCTTGCCTGCCGGACGGCTGTCATAATAGGTGAACGGCAGCTTTTGAAGATGCGCGAAGAGGTCCTTACGGATATCGTATATAATATCCTGGCTGACAAACGCCATAATCCGCGCACGTATGGTTGTAAATACAATACCGACCAATACGATTCCTATGTAAAGCAATGCAAGGCGAACCAGCAGAGCTATATCCTTGTTGGGGACCGCGTCGTCCAGCGTCCATTGCATAATCTTGGGCCCGAAAAGTCCGATTACACTGGCAAAGCCGCTCAACAGGAGGGCTGCCAGCATCTTAAACCGGTGACGGCGGATATAGACAAAGGCGCGTTTCAGGTGTGCCATTCTGAAGGGGGATTCAAGGGTCTCGTCAATATCAAATTTATTCCTTGCCATCAGCGGTCACCCCCTTCCGCCAAAACGGCTTCTTGCATATTATTGCGGTCTGTCGGGATATCATTCTGTGTTGCAAAGGGTATATCATTCTGCAATGCATAGGTCTCCCAGTAATATCCGCGGCGGTGCAGCAGCTCCTCATGGGTGCCGCGTTCGGTAATCCGCCCGTGTTCGAGTACGATTATCTGGTCGGCGTTTCTGGCCGATGAAATCCTCTGGGCAATGATTATTTTCGTACAGGGATAAGGCAGCTCGGATAGCTGTTTTTGTATGTGCTTTTCGGTTTCCATATCGACTGCCGAGGTGGTATCGTCAAGCACAAGCACCGGCGGGCGGGATGCAAGCGCCCTCGCCAGTGCGATGCGCTGCTTTTGTCCCCCGGAAAGCCCGACGCCGCGTTCCCCGATGATGGTATCATACTCCTGGGGCATTTTTTTAACAAAATCGTGTGCGGCGGCGCGCTTTGCGAAGTCATATACCTCCTCTTGACTCAGGGACTGGTTGCCAAAGGCGATATTTCCCTCAACCGTATCCGAAAACAAAAAAACGTCCTGTGTCGCAGTGCCTATTGAGCCTCTGAGCTGGTTCAGCTTCCAGCGTCTTACATCGCATCCGTCCAGCAGAATCTCTCCGCTGTCAACATCATAAAACCTTGCTAGAAGATTAATTATGGTGGTTTTTCCCGAGCCGGTCGGGCCGATTATGGCAAGGGTTTCACCCGCCTTGACATCAAAGCTCACATGGTCGAGAACCTTGACGTTGTCGAATGAAAAGCAGACATCCCGAAACGATATGTTTCCCTTAACTTCCTGATGCTCCTCGGCGTCCTCCATGTCGGCAATAAGCGGGCGTGAATAATATATCTCAATCACCTTGTTGGCGCAGGTAAAAAACCGCTGTATATCGTTTAGCAGGGTGCCGAGATTGCGCATAGGGTTGGCAAGCGCCCATGCAAGCGAAGTGAAGATTGACAACTGACCGGCCGTGATGTCGCCGCTGATTATGAACAACCCGCCGATAAAAACGGTTATAACGGTCATGAAATTGGCGAGAGCCTCGATAGCAGGAAAAAACCGGAGCCAGAGACGGTTTATATCAAGGTTTGCGTCGCGGAAGCTGCGGTTTCTCTTATCGAACCGCTCCTGTTCAAAGGCTTCGCGCGCAAATGCCTTAACCACCCTGTTTCCGGCTATATTCTCCTGCGCTGCAGTATTCATCTCTGACAGGCGTTCCCGCATTCCTATGAAGTGCGGTCGCACCTTTTTTGAATAAGACCGGGTTATCAGCGTCAAAAACGGCGTCACAGCAACCAGAGTCAGAGTCAGCTTCCAGTCTATGATAAGGAAGAAGACCAGAGTTGTTGTAAACATAACGACAGAGTCCACTATCTGGTAGGAGATAAAGGATACCATATGGCGGCACCATTCAAGATCGCCCGTCAGGCGCGTCATGAGGTCGCCTGTTCGGTGGCGGTCAAAAAAGCGGCTTTCCTGATTTTGCAGGACGCCGAACAGCCGGCATCTCAGGTTATAAAGCATGCTTTGCGAGGATTTTTCAAGCATGATAACCATGATATAGCGAAGAGACAGCCGCAAAATCTGCACGCTCAACATTCCGACAAGCAGCCTAATAAGCGGGGCGGAATCCCCCCCGATAATAACCCTATCAATAAGGATTGAGGTGAGAAACGGATTGATTAGCAGCATTGTGCTTGTTGCCGCCGAAATAATCAATCCCAGAACAAACATTACACGGTGCAAAGCGTCGATATTTTTCCAAAGCCATCTTATCTGAAACACGGGATCACCGTTCCTTCCCTATTGACAGGGCTGTGTAATCCGAACCAATCACTCTAAATTGACTTGCTGGCTATCGGCTTCATTATACGAAACTGTGATAAAAATACCAGCCTTTTTGAGAAAAAACAATCAACAAATATTTATCAAGAATTTGTTGGATTTTGCTCACAATTACCGCAAATATAAAAACACAGTGATCTTAGGTCATCAAGGCTTGCTACCTGACCCGCTTTCGCCCGAAGGGAGGCCGCGCCCGGAAGCCCGTGCATCGCCCATGCGGTATGCTTTCTCGCTTCAAGAAGGGCCCTCCTTTCGCCCTTCAGCTCGACTGCAAGGGAGACCTGACGCAGCAAGATTTCCATACGTTTTGAAACAGGGGGGTCCGGCAACAACCTGCCGTGCCTAAGATATTCCTCTATCTGCGAAAATATCCACGGCCTGCCGAGTGCCCCCCTGCCTACCATAACAAGATCGCATCCGGTTTCCTCATACATCTGTGCCGCCTTCTCGGCCGACGTCACATCGCCGTTTCCGATAACCGGAATATGCAGCGCCTGTTTTACCCTTTTGATGATGTCCCAATCGACCGGCGGCGCATACATCTGCTCCCGTGTTCTGCCGTGAACCGTGACTGCCGCCGCGCCGCCCTCCTCACATGCCAGCGCAACCTCGACCGCATTTATGTTGTCGGCAGAATACCCTTTGCGTATTTTTACGGTAACCGGAACATCGACGGCCGATGTCACCGCTGCAACTATACGGCGGCAGAGCTCGGGGTCGCGCATCAGCGCACTGCCGCTGTTGTTGCCCGCAACCTTTGGCACAGGGCATCCCATGTTTATGTCGATCACATCGGGTCGGCGGGGCATTGCCATAACGGCGGCGCGCGCCATTATGTCAGGGTTGTCGCCGAACAGCTGGACGGCGGCGGGACGCTCCTCGTCATCCAGCACAAGGAGTTCGTCGCTTTTCCTGTCCGCATATAAAAGCCCCTTACTGCTGACCATCTCGCCCACCACATAGGCGGCGCCGAGCTCGACGCAAATGCGGCGGAACGCCCTGTCGGCAACCCCTGCCATGGGTGCCAGCGCCGCAAATCCGTTTATCTTAACCGACCCGATCTGCATATGAGAATCATGTCCTTCCGACAGTTTTTGAGATTAGTATTATATCCCATAGCGGGATTAATTGCAATCAACGCGGCATAAAATCAACAGCCCCCGATTGAAGATCGGGGGCTGTAA
>LSQX01096091.1_pt1 | contig 11975 bp, 10 predicted proteins | sample 654561 | NCBI WGS metagenome assembly LSQX01 (sample SAMN04489861, study PRJNA283612) | anaerobic digester metagenome | isolation source: 4 biogas reactors fed with cattle manure at either 37C or 55C with and... | place: Denmark: Kongens Lyngby | collected 2014 | reverse complement strand
TCTGGCTGGAAAGAGAACCGTTGGCCAAAACCATGCCCATCCTCCCCCAGGCTGACAGATGAAAGATCATATGCTGCATCCAGGCGAAGTTGGCGTTCCCGCCAGGCGGTATGCCGAAGAGCCAGCGGCGATCCTCCTGTAGCTGATCGGCCCCCCAGGCAGACATGTTAAACGGCGGATTGGCCAGAATATAGTCAGCCTTTAAGGTAGGATGGAGATCATTGAAAAATGTGTCGGCGGCGGCAGCCCCCAGGTTGCCCTCGATACCATGTATCGCCAGGTTCATCTGACACATCTTCCAGGTCGTGGGGTTGGCCTCCTGGCCGTAAACCGAGATGTTTTGAATATTCCCTTGATGACTTTTGATGAATTTAGTGGATTGCACAAACATGCCGCCGCTGCCGCAGCAGGGATCGTAAACCCTGCCCTTGTAGGGCGCCAGTATTTCTACCAGCGTTCTGACCACAGATGAGGGAGTGTAGAATTCCCCGGCATTTCTGCCCTCCTGCTCGGCAAATTTGCTCAGGGTGTATTCATAGGTCCGGCCAAGGATATCCTTTGTATCGCCATGTTCTTTCATGGAGACATTGGTAAAGATATCAACAATCTCGCCCAGCCGGCGCTTGTCCAGTTCCGGGCGCCCGTAGTTTTTCGGTAGAACTCCTTTGAGCCTGGTGTTTTCTTGTTCAATAGCCTGCATGGCCTGATCAATAATGATGCCGATCTCTGGCGCATGAGCGCTGGCCGCTATCTTGCCCCAGCGTGCTTCCTCGGGGACAAAAAAGATATTGAGAAAAGTATACTCATCCCGATCTTCCTCATAACCCTTCCCCTCCTCGATCAGCTCCTGGTGTCTCTGTTCGAAAGCGTCGGAAATATATTTTAAAAAGATCAGTCCCAGCACTACATGTTTGTACTCGGAGGGATCCATATTTCCCCGCAGTATATCCGCCGCTTTCCAGATCTCTTGTTCAAATCCTAAATCAGCGCTGTTTGCTTTCTTGGCCATCTTTTCCTCCTGCTCAGCTGCAGTATTTATATTCTTTACAGCTTGTATAGTGTCCTTTTTCATTGCTCGGAATGATGAAAATCAGCAGTATACCGGGAGGGCCCGCGAAAAACTTCCCGAACATGCCAGTCAATAAAATTATCGTTTGGATAATAGTCAGGACTTTGCGGCCGTCGGATGGGCCGGTCATGATAACGCATCAACCATTCGTCAAAACCACATGTACCATGGGCATTTTCGGCTACCCGTAATATAAGCGAGTCATCAAGGGTAAAAGCACCTTTGTCAAACAGTTTGTGATGCAGGGAGCAAAGAGCAAGACCATTTTCTTCACGGTCAGGTCCCCCATAACAATGCCACTTAATATGGGCTGCCTCAACTGCAACTAGCGTATCACCTAAGCGAACATTAAAACCGCAAATGGCACAACGGTATTCATAAGCCCGGAGCACTCTATCACGAAAATCAGGGCTGCGAACCGGCCTAACATCTTCTTCTATTTCAAGACCAATCTGTATCAAAATATCCTGTTGCAACGTATCATCAAAATATTGGTTGAGAATAAGTTTGGCTAAATCACGGACCAGTTTTCGGTCGTTTTTTAACAACGTATGGACTTCTTCGGTAAAACCGCCAAAAGTATGATTGTCGACTAATTCTCGATCAGAACAATCCCTCGTTGTATTCAAAACTCCGTTTCCCGTGAGTTCCCAAAAACCTCCATCGTTATAGAGCTTTACGAAAGGGTAACTGGGATAGTGCACCCTGCGATAGGGGCCAAATTCGACCAATAGTTTTCGTAAATCCTCTTTTGCTTCTGCATATGATACTAGCCTAGGCTCACCTCTTGCCAAGCGGCCCAGTGTATACAGCAGCAACAGCGGCTTATGGGGTGCCCGGATATCGCCTCTTTGCCAAGTACGGATGTTCTTAATCTTTTCAATTAGTTCTTCTGCTTGAATTAGAATCACCCGCTTCTTATTAAATCTAATGACAATCTTTGATCGCCAGATCAAATGGATTTCAAATAATAACCCACATGTTGAATGTGCGCTATCTTAGATGCTGCGTATGCGAGTTAGTAGTTTATTTGGTACAAATCCTGAACATGATTGTTGATTAATTCTATCTTAGCTGTAAATGTCTGGTTAAGCAAGTCCAAGGTGAATAACTAATAATGGCCAAACTAGGCGCTTAGCGCCTGAGTTAGCACTGGGCAAATCTCCTCAGGATCGAGCCCCATCGGTATAGCAGTAAGTACCAGGTCCACCCGGCGGGAGCCGGCACGGACCGAGGCTTTATGGTAAGGCCGCTGTCTTCTGAGCAGCGAAGACCAAGTCTGTGCGCGGCAGGGATAGGCTAAACAGCAGATCACTCTCTTGCTTGCAGATGCAGTCGAGTAAGCTAATACTTGCAACAGATCGCTGCGGTGACGTTCTCGCAATTCCTGATCTATCCCAAACCAACCCTCTCGGCTTAACTCTTCCCAATGGTTTTTGTATTTTGCATCAAAGATAATTGTTTCCTGCTCTCGCTCTAGAATTACATCAGGCAGCAGGTAGCGCTGAGAACCCAGGTACGGTGGTGACCAGCCTAATGGCGTAACCGTTTGCCGTTGGCGGCCAGTCTTAATCATCCCACCAGCTTGCCTCGCTAGATAGCCAACTACCGTCTCAACCCAAGCTTCAAAAAATAGATCCATCGGCAAAATCCAGGGCAGCCCTTGGAGATCACTTAAACCAGCTAGCCCCCGCTCATCTACCGTCCACTCCACCGCTTGTATACCGTCACGAAATACTGTAGTGCCGAGATGACTCTGGAACCAGCTGCTCAGGGTTTTAGGGCTTGGTTGAAGGGCGGGGATATCGCGCACCCTTTCTAATAGCTCCTGACTCAATTTCAAAAGCTGCAAAACCACAAGGCCAGCTGTTCGTTGGCTTTGTAGAGCAGCGAGCTGCTTTCGTAAGGTAAAGTGAATCGCTGCTTTGAGTTCATGGTCATCGCGCAGATCTGGATAGCGGCAGGGAATATTTAAAAAGGCTGCTCGGGGAATCCGGGTTAAGGCATATTCAGCCCAACTGATCTGTCCCCTCGGTGCGCTCAGGTCTGCCTCGGTATATTCAAAACGGCGCTCCAATTGATCTAACAGTTTCTGTAGACGAAGTAACACTGTCGATGAGAGCACCCAAGGGGGGATCTTCCGATCAGAGCGGGGTAATAAGGGTAGGGGCAAGGGCTCCGGTAGGATCTTCCACCCCATCGTCCCAAGCATCGGGCCGATGCCCTGCCAGCCGAAGCGGGGTTTGATCACTAGTCCATAATCAGGTCGGCCGCTAGTTGGTGAAAGAAGAGGCAGGGCCCCAGTTTGACCGCCGGTTTGCAAATCTATGCTAACGGCAGAACCGTCATAGTCAACGCTGCCTATGATGGCAAAATCTCGTAGTATGCCCCAGTTTTGCTTCAGAAACTGCTGGGCCAGCCGGGCGGCCTGTCCCTGAGAATCTCGAGATTTCGCCCCCTTGATAAGAAAATCGGCGGGTAATCTCAATCGGGTGTTGTCTTCTGTCTCAAAACAAGCAGTTCCCCGGGCTGTTTTAATTATATTCATGACGAAATGCTCTCCAGCCATTGCAAATATGCCTGGATGTAATCAGCAAAGGAGGCAACATAGCCTTGGTTGAGATATTCTTCCAGTAGAGGCGCTAAGTTAACGCGCAGTGCAATAAGAGCTTGTTCGGGTTCCTTTTCTAAAAAATAGGAATGACCAGGCATCAGATCGAGGGAATCATCGCTAGCATACTCGATGAAGATATTGAGCAACTCCTGGAAAGCGCGCTGCATTAAAGCGCAGCCGTGACTCTCAACTACAGCCGTTTGGGGCCACAGTTTCATAAACGCAAAGCGGCGGCGCACGGCTAGATCTACGATAGCAATACTGCGGTCAGAGCTGTTCATCGTGCCTAAAATATGCAGGTTAGGGGGAAGAGTTAGCTGAGAATGATGGGGCTTACCAAAATCATAAGGCAATTCGATAACGCGATCACTTTCAGTCGGTTCCAAAAGATAGATCGCTTCACCTAGAACCTTGGCTAGATCAGCGCGGTTAATCTCGTCGATAAATAACAGGTAGGGCTTATCCTGCCGTGCTGCAGCTTTCGATGTTTCCATCAAGAAACCCGGCTTAGGTGCAAAGTGGAGTCCAAGCTCCCCTTCGGTATGAAGGGGGGCCAACCCACCGATGAAATTTTCATAAGTAGTGTTGGGATGAAACTGGATCGCCTTCCCATTGTTCCGATATTTATCCTTTAACAACTTTAAGGCCATGCGGGTTTTCCCCGTGCCTGGCGGACCCTGAAGAACGACATATTTGCGCCGCTCCAACAGTGCAGCTACCTCTTCAGCACTGCAATCTGGTAGCATGTGGGCAAAATATGAGGTCTGGATCCGCTTGGCGTCAGCTTCAGCTCCTTTCAAGGGTTGAATGCCCCTTTCTGAAAACATCAGATCTAGAAAAGCCTTGAGACACTCTTCTGTCCCTTGGCGATCCTCGCTGGGCGCATAAAGGCCATAAATAACTCTACCGTACCGATTGAAAACGGTCTGATAATCAGCAAAGAGAGCCTTGATACTGCCAGGCACATCTAGATCGATGCGAGCCGGATCCTGCTTCGCCCAGGCAACCATCTCTCCCCGGCCATATTGCTTATTGAGCCAGTTGCAAATGGCCGCAACTTTACGGCCGTGGCCGGGACGTGCGAGAACCTCTTCGTCAGGGCTAAGCCCTTGAGTGCCGATAACCATACCTAGCAAAGCGGGCTGGTTATCTAGGGGGAAGATCACAAAGCTCATGCCGCCGTAGGCACCTGAATCAGGATTAGACGGATCAATCAGGGCCGCAAAGGGGACACCCCCAGAGCCCGAGCGAAATTCTGGTGCCCTCAGAGTGATTGATTGCCTTGCCCTCTCTGGATACCTCCCTGCAGCGGAACCAAAAAGGGTATCAAAAGCGTCTTCACTGCGCTTGGTCCAATCAGTTAACTGGCCAGCATGGATCAGGTCAAGCAATTTTTCCATAAAAGGATCCCTCCCATAACTGTTAGCGAGTTGGCCAACTTACCAGCTAGAGTCCCTTCATTAAACAAGGTGGGTTTGCGAAGGGCAGGTGAGCAGTTCACCAGTAACCGGTAAAGCTATCTTTTCTTGTTTTTAAAAGCTGGATGAATTTTTCCTGATAAGTTTCAGTAACGCGTACTATAAATGTTAGAATTTCATTGGCATACTTAAGTAATTACATTACCGAGAAAGATAATCCTGCAGTGTCCAGAAAAGTCTCAAGATGGTTAAAGGGCTATCCTTCCTCCGCTGGGTAGGGCACCATATTCTTCATCAATTTTCTGATACCGCCCCGGGGGTCGGGAACGTCTCCTTGATAGCGGGGGATAATATGCATATGCAGGTGAAAGATGGTCTGGCCGGCGGCGGTACCGCAATTTATCCCGATATTGTAGCCGTCCGGACTGTATCTGGCATCGAGTATCTCTTTTACCGTGAAGGCCAGTTCGTTGAGCGCAGCGATCTCTTCAGGGGTAGCTTTGAAAAAGCCGGTCACATGTCTTTTGGGTACAATCAAAACATGGCCTTTGTTGACCGGGTACTGATCGTAGAAGGCCTTGGCCAGTTCGTTTTCGCAGATAAGATCCGCGCCGGTCCTGGCGCAAAAAATACATTCTTCGGGCATCATAAACCACTTCCCCACATTTCCGGATTACCGGCAGGATTGGATTCGGGCGATCATTTTAAATCGGCGGTGCAGCTTTTTTTAAGTCTATCTATTTCATCGAGAATGAAATCATAAGTGTCGTACAGTTGAGTGATACTGTTGTCAGTTACTACAGCGCTCAGCGTATAATTTCCACTTTCTTTAAAAACACCCTGTTCAAGTAATTTTTTGCGAAGATCCTGTCCCTCCTGATTGTGGCGAAGCCATTCCGCAAAATAAAACTGAAACTGGCTGTCTGGATACCCATATATGAAGCTGACCTGTCCCTTCGGTAATCTTGCACGGACAGAAAAGCCAACTGTCCCCCAGTAGATAATATGACCTTTTTCCCCTGCAAGATCCAGAACTCTCTGGAAGAACTCTTTTTCTTTTGAGGAGGCGCACTTATCCATGAATTCCTGGCGGGTTGTTGGCCGTCTTGAAGCACGCGAGGCGTCCTTGCGGCTTCGCGCACTTTCGGTTAAACCGACAACCCGCGGCGCCAGAAGTTTCTGTCCTGTACCATCTTCTTGCTGGTACTGCTTGACCTCCACGGCAAGCACTTCAACGCGGTCCATCTCTTCATTCAAAAATTCGACCAGACGGCGCAGTTCCCTGGGGGTGCTATCGGCAACAAATATGAGACGCACCCGGTGTTTTTCCAGATTGTCTTCAACCAACCCCCAGAACCATTCCAGATCCTGCTCTTCCTGCTGAGTAAGAGCAGCAATCTCTTCTTCCAGCGATCTTCCCTTACCCCTGGCTGTTACCGTGGCAGCCTGCCGAAGCCTTTCCATGCTCCAGTATTCAAGGCCATTTGCAGCATAGTCCAGCATCTGTGCCACCACTTCACGGCGCGATCGGGTATCCGAGGACCGTTTACATTCCACAAAGGTGGGGATGCCATCCTGATCCAGAAACAGGTGATCTAGGCTCCAGCGTCCGGATTCGGCCGAGCTATCCGGCACGCTCATCTCCCGCGACACCAGCAGCCACCGCCGTGGGTCCTCGGGATTGATCTGGTCTCCCGGCAGCAAATCGGGGTGATCCTCCAGAAACCGCTGGAGGATCTCTTCGGCCTCGTAAGCAGTTTCCTCGAGAATGGTAGGCTCCTCCCGATCTTCACCGAGCAGAAACATTTTTGATCGATACATCTTCCTCGCTCCTTCAAAGACTGGTAACCGATAAAATACCTTTTTATGTGGTGGCCCAAGTCACGGTCGTAGGTGACTTCGGAGATTCTTCACCCTTCGTTCTACCAGCCACAGGGCGAAGACTTTGGCTGGTACAGCACCCGCCAGAGGTCACCACTCCCCCGGCTCAGCGCGCCCCTTAACTCGGAGCCAATTTCTCCTTCACCGAGGCCACCTTGCCGGCGATGGAGCCGGCCTTATCCCGGCGGTCGTCGATCCGGATGGTAGTATTGACCCGGGCGGCACCGTGCTCAAAAGGAACCTCATGCAGCCGCCTGACCAGGGCCAGGATACGATCCAGATCACCTTCAATGATCGTGCCCATGGCAGTGAGCTCGAATGTCAGCCCTTCACCATGCTGCTGCAGTTCACGCTGGCAAGCAGCCACAAAAGAGCTCAAGCTGGTACTTCCCGTACCCAAGGGCACCACGGTGACATCTGCTACAACCATCTATTTCGCCTCCCGATCTTTACTGCCGTCAACAGCCTGCTCTCTTTAATTTCAATTCTCGCCGCACTTTTCCTCTATGGGATCATCCAGATTGCCAAATTGCTTATTGTTGATCCATCGAAAGACATTTCAATTAATTCCCTTCTTATCAAGTAAAAAGATCCTTTAAAATGCCGTGGGGCGTCGGTTTTAACCGGAGTTCCTTCGGGCTGCTCCTAGGATGACAAATATAGGGGGCTTTGTCCTTGCCGTATTAATATCTGTCTGCTGGGCTTGCAATTGGCAATTCTTCCCCCAGCAATCATTCCCCTCGTCCGAAAAGGAAGCGGCTGAAAGATCTGCTCAACTTGGCACGCACTTCTAAAAAAGGATCCATAGTAAACCACTCCTGACAAATAAATTGCCCAAAAAGGTGTGTGTCTTATTGCGATAAACTCAAACTCATTCTGCTACCGTTTTTTGCGGATCTGGTAGCTCGAATGTTTCATCGTTTTGCGACTCATGGCCGAGTAGTGCTCTTGTCCCATGAATCCAATATTCGACTGCAGCTGTTCGATCTGCTCCAGTATCTCACTATCCTTGGTGCTCTGGTAGATCTCTTCCAGCTTCTTCTTCTGATCAGCCAGGATCTGCCTTGCTTTCTCGAAGTCGCCCCGGTCGGCCTCTTCCATGGCCTTCTCCCGGGACCGGGCTGTATTGAATATTTCCACCTCTTTGACAACCTTAAGATCGATCCCTGTTTCCAGAGCAGACTGATCTGCGATCACCTGAAGATCCAGATCGAAGTCGTACTTCACCGAGGCCAGGCCGGCGGTCACATCGAAGTAGTGAAACCCGATCTTGAGCAAAGGCAACATCCCTGTGGACTGCGCCTTGACCTTGAGCTCAACCAGCACGGTTCTGGTGTCGCCGTTGTAGATATCAGGCAGTTTGATCGCAACTGTCTCTCCCCACTGCGGCTCGTACCCCAGGACAGCAGTTATCTCGACCCCTTCCCCGGGGCTGAAGGCGAGCCCGGGGTTCTGACCGGTCACATTGAGCAGCCCCTGCAGCTCCTTTTTGAAAATCTCCGGAATGGTATCGGGCGAGGCGATGAAATAGAAATTGCCGTCACCCGCTTCGGCCATATCGACCAACAGATCCTCCTGGAAGTCTTCACCCACCCCCAGGGTGGAAACGGTGAGACCGGAGCCCCGCAGCTCCCTGACCATGGCAGTCAATCGTTCCGTATCCGTGATCCCCTTGTTGGCCATGCCATCGGTTAGCAGAATGACCCGGTTGATCTGATCGGCCACGAAATTGGTCCTGACCTGCCCGGCTCCTTCCAGCAAACCCCCACTGAGATTTGTCATGCCCCCTGTCGTCAGACCGCTGATCAGCTGAAGTAATTGCTCCTTCTTCTCTACCTTTGTTGCCGGTATCAGCAGATCGACCTGGTCGTCGAAGAGCACCACCGAGGCGGTATCATCCTGATCCAGATGGCTCAGGGCGAATTTTACCGCCTGCTTGGTATAGTCGAGTTTCTCTCCATGCATGGAGCCGGAGCGATCGATGACGAAACCTACATTCACGGGAAGGCGATCGGTTCCCAGGTCGATTTTCGGTTGAACGATCTGAAGCATGAGGTGGATTGTCTGGGTGGTGTTTGCCTGCAGGTACTTCTGGCTTGTGGAAAGGTTGACTTTGATTTTACCCGTACTCATCAAATAGCCTCCTTGATTCGTATTTGGTTCCCTTGCCGCGGTAAGAGACAAGATCCTTCGCTGCGCTCAGGATGACACCTGGGGGGCGCTGCGCTCGGGATGACACCGGGGGCGCCGCACTCCGGGTGGCAGTTGGCGTTGCACTCCAGGTGGCAGTTGGCACAGCATTCCGGGTGACACCGGGGCGCCGCTCTCGAGTTGACACCGGGTACACTACTCACGGAATGTCACCAGGTACGCTATCACGAGAGGACAACGATAACACTGCACTCCGGGTGAACAACGGGTGGCTGTGCTCAGGATAACAGCTCGTGGGCCCAGGGATGCGAAATTACGAGCAGCACGGTAAACGTAAGAGAAAGGGAAACATGCCTGTTATCCTTTGAGTCAAAATCACCGTCAGACTGTGTAATCACTATCTTTTCCCCAGATGAAAAGCGCCGGGGGATCATCGATCGGCCGCAGCTCTTTCATCAACGGCTCTCTTTCCTGAACGGCCTACTGCAGCTCGATGATCGCCTCGACCTCCACAAGAACATCCCTGGGCAGCGCCTTGACCGCGATACAGCTGCGCGCCGGTCTTTCGCTAAAATAGTGCGCATAGATTTCATTGAAGCGGGCGAAGTGAGCCATGTCGGTCAGGAAACAGGTTGTTTTCACCGTTCTCACCAGGGTGGTGCCCGCCTCTTCGGCGATCGCTTTCAGGTTTTCCAGCGCCTGCTCGGTCTGTGCTTCGATCCCTGCGGGAATCTCGCCGCTTGTCGGATTGACCGGTATCTGGCCGGAAGTGAAAAGCAGGTTTCCGCTGCAGATACCTTGCGAATACGGTCCGATGGCAGCAGCAGCTTTTTCGGTCTGGATCTTCTTGCTCATGTAAGTTTGTCTCCTTTGTCTGAAGTATTCGGTCTGTCTCCTTCGGGCTTGGGCCGGCGAGGAAAGGTTTGATCGCTGTTCAGGTTGATATCTTGCTGGCCGGAGCGAAAGAGACCCACCGGTCGTAGATCGTACGCAGCTCCCTGTCCAGATAGGCGAGGGCTTTCATTCCAATCTCCTCCGGCACCCCGTGGTACGCTTCGGCGATGGCGCCGGTGATTGCAGCGATGGTGTCGCTGTCGCCGCCAAGGGAGATCGCTATCCGGATGGAATCTTCGAAGGAAACCGCTTCAAGGAAACATTTGATCGCCTGCGGCACGGTCTCCTGGCAGGTCTCGTTGAAGCGGTACCTCGGCCGGATATCGTCGATCTTGAAGTCAAGCGGATAGTAGTCGCGGTTGATCCGCTCGTGAATCTCGCTTTTCCGGGCACCGCTTCTGGCCATGAATATGGTCACGGCTGTTGCCTCCGCACCCTTGATCCCTTCAACGTGGTTATGGGTCACCGCGGTCACCGTTTCGGCCAGCCGGATCGCCTCCTCTTCGGATTGAGCCGCAAAACCGGCCGGGCTTACCCGCATCGCCGCCCCGTTGCCGTAGCTGTTGTACGGCCGGGGCTCATCGCTGAAGACCCAGCGGTGAAACATACCGCCGAAGCCGCAGTGCGGGTATCGACGCCCGATCTTTTGCATCTGCCGGACCGTCTGGGCAGAGAGCCGGGCATGAAAATCGCGGTCACGGGTGACTTCGGGCATTCTTTCTGCCCTGGCCGTTTCCATGATCGCCTCTGCCACTGCCAGGGTCATGATGCTGTCATCGGTTACGGTGCAATCTTCGGTAAAGAGAGCAAAATCCTTGCTCCGGTGGTTGTTGAATTCGAAACGTGAACCGACAATATCGCCAATGATCGCGCCGAGCATCTCCCGTCCTCCTTTCCGGAACTAGCTGCCTGGTCTGGTTTTATGATCCCCCGATATTGATGATTTGGCTCTTGTGGGTGCTAATTCCTTCCGGCAACCCCGGAAAGATCGCCGGTGCGAAGATAACCCCAGATAGCGGGGGCTGGCTGCCCGCATCTTCCCGTCCGGTAACCCTGCACACTTCGGCAAATTGTTGCAAGCGATTGCTCCGGGATGAATTCGTTACCGATAGCCCCTTGGCATATACAGTTACACTGTATATAGTAGAACTATACAGTACGACTGTATAGGGAGGTGTTCGGGTGAAAAGGGATCAATTGCTGCCGCTGACCGAGACCGTTTACTATATCCTGCTGGTCCTGCTGGAGCCGGCCCACGGCTATGCCGTGATGCAGAAGATCGAGGCGCTGAGCGAAGGTCAGGTCAAAGTGGCAGCCGGCACCCTGTACGGGGCCTTCGAGAATCTGGCGGGAAGAAAGCTGATCCGACCGGTGAAAAGCGATGACCCCCGCCGGAAAACATACGAGACCACCGTACGGGGAAGGGATATCCTGATGCAGGACTGCCGGCGGATGGAGCAGATGATCGCACTGGCCAGAGGGGCATTGAGGGAGGAGAAAAGATGAGCACCACCAGGCTGAGGCTGTTTTTCAATTTTGAGAAGGAAGAGCGATGGCTGGCGGCGATGGCCGGAAAGGGGTTTGAATTGGTCAAGAAGAACTGCTGCGGTCTCTACCGGTTCCGCAGCACTCTTCCCGAAGATGCGGTGATCCGGATCGATTACCGTTTTTTCAAGGGGAAGAACGATCTTGCAGACTACAAACTCCTATTCGAGGATAGCGGCTGGAAACATCTTGCCGGCAGCAGGTGCTCGGGGACCCAGTACTTCAGGAAGAAGAGCGGCAATGCAGATGATGAGATCTTTTCCGACACGGCCTCGAAAGCGGGGCGTTACCAGAGGTTGGCGGCTTTCTCTTTCTCGCTGGCCGCTGCATTGCTGCCGGTGATGACTGTTGTGCTTACCCTCCGGCAGGCCAGCTATCGGGCTTTCCTGGATCCGGGGCTACT
>LSQX01311899.1_pt1 | contig 11977 bp, 13 predicted proteins | sample 654561 | NCBI WGS metagenome assembly LSQX01 (sample SAMN04489861, study PRJNA283612) | anaerobic digester metagenome | isolation source: 4 biogas reactors fed with cattle manure at either 37C or 55C with and... | place: Denmark: Kongens Lyngby | collected 2014 | reverse complement strand
TTATCCTGTGCCAGCAGACGCACGGCGATCTTCAGCTTCAGCGAGTTGGCCAGACGGGCCCACTTGGAGGCATCACCCCGGTAGACCACGTCCTGGTTGGTAGGGAAGGTCTGGTCGGTGGCAGTGGTGAGTGTGGTGGTGGCGTCACCCAGCATCTGCAGCCAGAGATCGTAAAGGTCGGCGATCTTGTCATACTTCGGTGTCAGCGTGCCGCCGTAGCGTGCCATCGCTGCTTCGGTGAAGGGGCGGTCGCCATACATGTCGCTGTCGAAGAGGCCCAGGTAGACCGTCAGCACATCGACACAGGCAGCGATATGGGCATACTTGGCCGCATCTTCTTCAGGCATGGTGGAGCGCACCTGTTCTATATCCCGTGCATACTTCAGCACGTTGATGTACTGCCCTCCCTGGTCGCCGGTGGCGGTGGTCTGCGTGTAGGTGGAGGTGAATCCGCCGGTGGGTACAGCCATCTGTCCCCAGCGAGTGGTCATGGGTGCATTGTAGAACCAGAGCAGGTATCCTGCCGGCTCGAAGTTGATCACTGACTGAGCAAAGAGATAGGAGATGTTGGCCTCTGTCACCTGCGACGGGTTGGAGTTGAGTTTCGCCATATCGTCGCGACAGCCGGTCATCAGTAACAGCAATCCACTCAGTAAAAGGGTCGTGGTATATGTAAATTTTTTCATTGTTTTTCTTTCTTTTATTATCAACAATTAAAAACCGATGTTCACGGAGAACATGTAATTCGCGGTGAAGGGTGAGAAGGTGCGCACGCGGAACTCAGAGACAGAGGTACCACGCACCGATTCCGGGTTCTCACCGTTGGGCATGTTGTTGAGCAGGTAGCCCAGGTTGCGGCCGGTGAGTGAGAGGTGCAGGTTGGTGGCTCCCATGCGGTGTGCAATCCGCTGCGGCAGCTGGTAGCTGAGGGCCACCTCGCGCAGGGCGATGTAGTTCAGCTCCGATACCCATTTGTCGTTGATCACACCCTGGCCCCAGCTGTTGGTATAGTAGTGCCATACCGAAGCGTGGGTGGGTTCCACCTTGCCTTTGTCGTAGAGGGACTGGTAGGTTTCACCCCCTTCTGCCACATTGTAGGTGGTGCCGTCGGGCTGCTTGATGGCCGTACCGCCGGCGAGCACCCCTTCGGGGATCAACCCGTCGCTGTAGGTCATGTTGTCAAACGCTGAGGTCCAGGTCATGCCGCCATATTCCGGGGCAGAGTATTTCAGGGTCGACTCGGTATAACCGTAGGCCGTACCGTAGCGGGAGCCGTAGGAGGCGATGGTGCCGCCGAAGCGCATATCGATCGATGCACGCAGGTTCCAGTTCTTGTAACGGAGGCCGGTAGCCACGGATCCCAGGAAATCGGGAACCATCGATCCCACGATCTCTGCATTGCCGCTGCGGCGGTAGTAGGCGAAGCGGCGTGCGTCGGACCACGCCAGCAGAGGCAGACCGGTGTTCTCATCGATTGCCATCTTGGAGTCTGACATCAGTACGCCGTACGACTCACCCACCTTTGCCACCGAACCGATGCGGTAGTTACCGTAGTCCACCGATCCATCGAGAAGGATGTAGTTGGCGACATTCTCGTGCAGTGAGATGATCTTGTTCTCGTTTTTTGTGTAGGTGAAATCGACAGTCCACTCCAGGTCGTTGCTGGTGTAGGGAGTAGTGTTTACCGCCAGCTCAACACCCCTGTTCTGGATGTTACCCGCATTCACATATTGATTGCTGATACCCGAGACGTAGGGAACGGCGATCGACATGATCTGGTTGAAGGTGTTCTGCTTGTAGTACGCCAGGTCGATACCGATGCGGTTGTTGAAGAAGCGCCAGTCGAGACCCACTTCCCACTCCTGCTTACGCTCCGGCTTCAGATTGGCATCGTAGACGGTGTTGGGCAGCTCCAGCGAGTAGGTCTTGCCGTCAGTCGTGGTGGAGGTACCCATGGAGTAAGCGGTGTTGATGATGTAGGGACTGGTGTCGTTACCCACCTGTGCGAACGATCCGCGTACCTTCATGAACGATACCCAGTCGGGCAGGTCGAGGCTGTTATGCAACAACCATGATCCCGAGACGGAGGGGTAGAAGTAGGAGTAGGTGCCGTGTCCGTCTGAATAAAGGAGCGAGGAGGACCAGTCGTTACGGCCGGTCACGTCGAAGAAGAGCTGGTCGCGCCAGCTGGTGCTGAACTGTGCGGCAATGGAGTACATCCTTTTCTGTCCGCCTACGTATCCGTCGTAACCCACATTTTCCTTGGAGTTGCCAATAAAGTACTGGCCCGGCACAATCAGACCGCCATTGGTCCAGAGGCGACTGTACTGTTCTCTGTTGTTGTAGTACTCACCACGGAGGAAACCACCCAGTGTCCAGTCGCCCATACCGTACATGGCGTTGAGTGTACTGTAGAAGTTGGTCTGCTCCTTGCCGTATTGCGACATGGAGTAGTAGCCACCCTCGTTGGCGTAGCCGCTACCCAGCTCCTTGCTTTCATCGCGGGTGTTATAGTAGTTGTAGTTCCCCTCGGTGATCCAGTCGAGCCAGTCGGTCAGCTCCACGGTGAGGATCAGTCCGGGACGAACGGAGGTCTCCTTGCGGCGGTAGTCATTCTCGTAGATGCGCCACCAGATGTCCCTGCCGGGTACCGATCCGTACTCATCACCATAGGAGGTGCTGGCCAGTCCCCCGTGTGCTCCCCTGTATTTCTTTTTCAGGTAGTCCGGATCGTATGCGCGTGGCCAGGTGCCGTCGGTGAATTTCTCACCGAGGTTGGGCTGTGCGTTACGCGGCATGGAGTTGGCAAAGGAGAGGGTTGCCTCCAGGTTCACCCGATCGGTGATGTTGTGCGAGGCCTTGGTGAGCAGCGTGAGACGCTGGAAATCGTTGTTGGGCAGCGTACCCTGATTGTAGAGATAACCCATGGAGGTGTAGAAGGTGGTTCTGTCGTTGCCGCCGCTGATGGCCACGTTGGTGTTGGAGTTGAACCCCAGGTCGTAGGTGTTCTTAAAGTTGTTCTCCACCGCCTCATAGGGACGGTAGCTGCGGTCGTAAAACTCAATCTCTCTGCCGTCGAAGCGGGGACCGAAGCCCATGCCCTGCCAGCCTCCCATATGTGAGGGCTTGCCGTCAGAGTTGAGCATGAACTGGCGCTGGTTGTCGAAGGTGTAGTAGCCGCCTCCCGGTTTCTCTGCGCCGTAATCTACGTAGCTGGAGAGGGCACCGTCACCATAGACATTCTGCAGCTTGGGCTGGCGATAGACATAATCGGTACCGAACGTCTGTGACACCTGGATGCCCAGGCCCTGCCGTCCCTCACCACTCTTGGTGGTGATCACCACGGCGCCGTTGAGACCGCGTGAACCGTAGAGGGCCGTGGCTGCAGCACCTTTAAGTACCGATACCGTGGCGAAATCCTGCGGGTTGAGGTTCTTCAGCTCGTTACCGTAGTCGTTGGCTGCATCGTTCCAGTCGGCATCGCCCGAGCTGGAGATGGAGTTGTCGAGGATCACCCCGTCTACCACGTAGATGGGCTGGTTGTTCTTGCCTAATGTGGAGGCACCACGGATCAGTATCTTGGTGGAACCAAACATGCCACCGTCGGACTGGGATATCTCCACGCCTGCCACCTTGCCCTGCAGTGCTGCCACCGGGTTGATGATATTGGTAATCAGCTCATCGCCCTTGAACTCTTTCATGGCATAGCCGAGTGCTTTCTGATCGCGCTTCATGCCGAGGGCAGTCACCACAACCTCATCCAGCAGCTCGGTATCGGTGAGCAGTACCACGTCGATGCGGGTGCGTCCCTGAACGGCTACTGTCTGCTGAGTCATTCCCACGAAGCTGAACCGGATACTCCCATCACCCGGGATATCTGTCAGCATGTAGTTACCGTCGATATCGGTCACCGTGCCGCGGGTGGTTTCACCCACCACGATCACGGTCGCGCCGATCACCGGCATGCCGGTATCATCGGTCACCGTGCCGCTCACGGTAATTCTCTGAGCAAATAGGGAAAAGGTCATCAGGCTCATCAGGGATAGCATGATGCCTCTGAAGCTGAGAAGTTTAAATCTTTTCATCTGCATAGTTTTTTAAAATAGATGTTAAATAAAATTTATGAGATTAGACACTGCCCGGAGCTGGTATCCCCAATGGCACGGCAAATCTCCAACCAATCAATTACTGCACAGGTTACGGTGTGCACTCCGTTTTTCATCCCCGATTTTAAGGTGTCATACAACAACTCCTGATCGGTTAGGTGGTTTCTTTTAATGAATAATTTTTTCGCTTCAAATTCTGTACAAAAATATTCCAAATATTTTAAATAAAAACAATGTTTACTAAAAATAGTTTTCAGATAATGCAATTTATTTTGAAAAGTATGAACCGGGAAGTAGTATATTTGTTTTATTTTTATTTTCTACCCATAAATGAGGAGGTTATGAGACAATACCTGTTGCTGATCCTGATTATATTTTCTTTTCAACCAAAAGTGGACGCATCCTCTTCTTTGGCCGGTCAGGGGAAGTTCTGTCCCGCACCACCTGATACAATCGTGTATAACCCTGCCTACGATGCCGCCCTGGCAGAGATGTCGGGAGCTGATGACTACGGGACACCATGGGAGAACTGAAAACAAAACAACACGAAGGCGATGTGGCGGCGTTCATCCGCAGTTATGCCGACAGCGAACAGAAACAGACCGACAGCTTTACACTGCTGGATTTGATGCAGGAGACCACCGGCTACGGGCCGAAGATGTGGGGCGACTCGATGATCGGATTCGGGCAGTACCACTACAAGTCGGAACGCAGCCGCCAGGAGGGGGACTGGATGATGGTGGGCTTCTCGCCCCGGAAGACGGCCATCTCGCTCTATGTCTACTCCGGTACCCCCGAACAGGAGGAGCTGCTCACCCGCATGGGAAAGTACAAAATGGGGAAGGGATGCCTCTACGTGAAGAAGCTTGCCGATATTGACAGGGATGTATTGAAGAAAATGATCCTCTTCAATATTGAATATCTGGAGCAAACGTACGGCAAACAATAAGCCCCGGCTGGTACAGTTTCCGCTTTTACCGGGATGAGGCTGAGAACCGCCAGATAACATAAAGATAGTTAAATTGTAGTTATGTCGCTTGCGATATAAAATATTATGGCTACTTTTGTATCGTAAGCGATATAATCACAAGCGAAATAAAAGAACAGGAATGAAAGAAGCAAAATTTTACAGTTTTAAAGCGAACAATCTCAAGGGACAGGAGATTTCGATGGATGCCTACAAGGGCAAGACCATCCTGATAGTGAATACAGCCAGCAAGTGTGGCTTGACCCCGCAGTTCGAGGGTCTGGAAGAACTATATAAAAAATACAAGGAGAAAGATTTCGTGATTCTGGGATTTCCCTGCAATCAGTTCGCCAACCAGGAGCCGGGTGATGAGCAGTCGATCTCGGAAGGGTGCCTGCTCAACTACGGTGTGACTTTCCCGATGTTCTCAAAAATTGATGTGAACGGGGATAACACACATGAGATATACAAGTACCTCAAAAAGGAGCTGGGCGGTTTCTTTGGCGGCAAGATCAAGTGGAACTTCACCAAGTTCCTGATCGATAGCAACGGTAAGCCGGTGAAACGTTTTTCCCCTGTCACGAAGCCGGAGAAGATTGACAAATACCTGGCAAAAAAGATGAATTTTTAAACTCAATGTCCAAAGCGGACAGGAACCAAATGAATATCCAATGCAATTTGAACAACTGAAACTGAGCAATCAGATCTGTTTCCCGATCTACGCGGCATCAAGACTGATAACCCGCGGGTATCAGCCTCATCTGGAGAAGCTGGGAATCACCTATCCCCAGTACCTGGTGCTGATGGTGCTCTGGGAGGAGGATGGCATCACGGTGAACGATATCGCCGGGAAACTGATTCTGAATACCAACACGGTGACACCACTGCTGAAGCGAATGGAGTTGATGGGTGTTATCACTCGTAAACGCTCAGGCAGCGACGAGCGAAAAGTGCTGATCAACCTCACAGAGAAAGGCAAAGCGATGAGAGAGCAGGCGGCTGATATCCCCCTGGAGCTGATGAAAAGTCTGCAGAACAACGTGATCAGCCTCGATGAGCTGATGGTGATGAGAGATCATCTGAACCAGCTCATTGGATTCCTGAAGGGTAAAGAATATGAGAACCTGCTATGATTCAATAGGATGTCAGTTTTTTAACAAAAAAATATGAACAATATTGAATGAGCGTTGTCTTTATAAAAGAGAAAATGAACCGGTGCCTACCGGAATGAACCGGCTGAGTGCCGGCACAGGATGACACAATTCAAACAATTTATGCTAAAAATTACAATCTTTGACACTAACAACAAGCCGGGTGAACCGGAAAAAGAAGAGGTGATTGATTTCCTTTTCGACAATCTTGAACAGTATGGAGACCCTAAAGATCATATCGGTAAAGCGATTGACTACTCAACGAAGGTGACTGACTCTTTTGGCGGATTCACCATGCTGCTGCGGGAGGAGGATCAATTAAAGGGAGCCGTTGTAATCAACCGGACAGGAATGAGCGGCTACATTCCGGAGAATATTCTGGTTTATATCGCGATTGATAAAAACAGCAGGGGTGAAGGTCTTGGAAAGAAGCTGATGCAGGAAGTGATTGCACACACCGATGGTGACATCGCCCTGCACGTGGAGGCAAACAATCCGGCAAAAATACTGTACGAAAAGCTGGGCTTTACAAACCCATATCTGGAGATGAGGTTAAAAAAATAGTTATGGCTGAACTGATCATACATGCAGAGAAGATAAAGGAGAACATCCGGACGCTGAGCGATTACTTCGAAGAGAAGGGGATCGACTGGAGCCTGATCACCAAGGTCTTCTCGGGTGATAAGGAGTTTCTCAGGAACATACTCACCAGTGATGTGATCGATAAGATCAACTCGGTGGGAGACTCGCGGCTGACCAGCCTGAAGAACCTGAAGGAGGTGAACCCCGATATGCGCACCATCTATATCAAGCCACCGGCAGAGACTTATGCTGAGGATGTGGTGAAATATGCCGATATCTCCCTCAACAGTTCCTATAGCACAATACAGTCCTTGAATGAGGCCGCCGGAAAGGCCGGTAAGATCCATCAGATCATCATTATGATTGAACTGGGTGAACTGCGTGAGGGGGTGAATCGTGATGATGTGATGACATTCTATGAAAAAGTATTCAACCTCCCCTATATCGATGTGATTGGTATAGGCTCCAACCTGGGTTGCATGTATGGGATTGAGCCGACCTACGACAAACTCCTGCAACTCTCCATCTATAAAGAGCTGATATCAGAAAAATTCAGGAAGAAACTGAAGTTTGTTTCGGGAGGCTCCTCCATCACGCTGCCTTTGATTGAGCAGGGAAGCGTGCCTAAGGATATCAACCATTTCAGGATCGGGGAGGCGGCATTCTTCGGCGTCAGCCCCCTCTACAACAAACAGTTTAAGGAGCTGAACACGGATACTTTTGAATTTGAAGCTAATATCATTGAGCTGGAAAAGAAGAAGATCGTGCCCGAAGGGGTGTTGAGTGATGCCAACATAGGACATACAGCCGATTTTGATGAGCATGACGCGGATGAAACAACCGTAAAGGCAATCCTTGACTTTGGCATGCTGGATGTGGATAAGGATGACCTGGAGATGCTTGATCCTGAGGTGAACTTCGTGGGGATCACCTCCGACATGATGGTGGTGGATATTGGTAAGAACAAGACCCGTGAGGGGTTTAAAAAATACAGGGTCGGTGATAAGATAAAGTTCAAGCCCAACTACATGGCCGTAGCACGGCTGCTGAACTCCAAGTTCATCGACAAGCGGTTTCTTCGTCTATGATATCAACCGACGTGTGATCAGCTATAAAACAGCGGTCAGCCCCCTGTTGAAGACGATTGCCATGGATGATTTCAATTTTGCTTGCGGGAACCCGTAACTGAGCCGTGACATCGATGTCACCGCTTCCGGCGCGGAAGGATTCCAGCCACTCACGCCGGAGATCAACGTGCGCTGTTTTAAGATAATGAAAGAGAATGTTAAATTCCCGGAGGATCTTCCACAGGAGCAGATGGATACAATTGCTACCTGGTACCTCTCATAGGAATGTAACTGACAATATAAATTTTCATCCTATGAAAAAGATTAAGAATTACTTCTATTTGATCGCGGGTATTTTATCAGTACTGTTTGCTTTTACCCATGCGATGAACGGGCAGCTTACCCTGTTGTCGGAGATTGATCAGACATCGCTGGAATCGGGTACAAAAACCATCATTCGCTACGTATGGCATATCATCACGGCTGAAAACCTGATCTTCGGTGTGGCACTGATCTTCATGGCGTTTTACAGAGAAAGGGAGAAGGTACGGATTGTGGCATGGCTGATTGCCGTTGTCCTGCTCACCCGCTGGTTTGTGATACTGATATTTACGTTGATGCGCGACAGTGCTTCACTGCAGGGAGTGATTGCAGATACAATCGCAATACTGCTGCTGGTTGTGTTACTGTTGCTGGGTGCCAGAGTAAAGGACAGAGTAGGGAAAACAGTATAGATTTTATCATGTGCCGCGTCTCGCCGCTTCCTGAATTGGAGAGAGAGGTATGACGATTTTTGTTATTCTGATGCATGAAAAGGATGTAAGCGTTTCACCGATAAAGATTTAATCATTATCTTTACTAGATTAGCAATTTGAGAATCAAATAGTAATTTTAAAGTGAATGGTTATGAAGAGAACATTTTTATTCGTAGGAGCAGCAGCAGTGTATATACTCACATCCTGTGTGCAGCCGGGAAGTGCTGAAAAACAGACAGCGGCAGCGCCGGCTGAGAGTGCAGAAGCAGTGGAGTTCAAAGATTTTGGCCCGGAGCCGCTGGTGATTGATATGGAGCAGTATACACTGCAGAATGAGACCTTCCGCACCTCGGTATGGACAGGCAGCCTGATGCAGATGACAGTGATGACGCTGCAGCCGGGTGAGGATATTGGACTGGAGTTGCACACCAAAACAGATCAGTTCCTCCGCGTGGAGCAGGGGAGCGGCATCGTGATGATGGGTGATGCAGAGGATAATCTCGATTTTCAGCAACGTGTGGAGGATGACTTCGCCATCTTTATTCCAGCCGGTAAGTGGCATAACCTGCTCAACGATTCTGATGAGGCGTTGAAGTTATACTCCATCTACACACCGGTTGAGCATCCGCACGGCACAGTACATGAAACACGTGAGGAAGGCATTGAGCATGACCATGACCATTAGTAGGTGAGGGCAAAATCCTCACCCGGGAGAAATGAAAAAGCACTTGCCGGTAAATGGCAGGTGCTTTTTTCTATTTGATATAGCTCTGCAGTGCTTTCACATATGCATCGAAGGCATCTACGCCTGCTTTGGTGATCTTGCAGACGGTGCGGGGCCGCTTCCCCTCAATATATTTCCTCACTTTGATATAACCGGCTTCATTCAGCTTATCGATCTGAACACTCAGATTGCCGGCCGTGGCACCTGTTTTCTCACGCAGAAAGACGAAGTCAGCCTCTTCCACCGACAGCAGAAGAGACATGACTGCCAGCCGTAGTTGTGAATGAAGCAGGGGATCAAGCTCTTTAAACATTGCTACGTTCTTTTCCTTTGTAATTGAGATAATGTCCGGGAAGAATATTACCGACCAGCATCACCATTGCCATCAATAGCGGATAGTATGAAAAAGGGATGAATTTGTACAGCAACAGACATACCACACATATCGATACCGAGATGTACATCCATCTGATTTTATAGAGGGCCGTGGAGATATAGAGTGCATAGGTGTAGATAAAGGTGATGGCCGGGTAGGTGTACCATCCCGCTTCTCCTCTCAGCAGGATCATGATGGCTATCAGGCAGACTAAAAAACCGACCCAGATGCGCAGGCTGATTGATCCGATATAGGTCACGACCCCGGGCTTCCGGTGATCCATGATGCCCATGATGACGTTTATGATTACACCAATGGCTGTTGCCCCCAGCCAGAGGATGCTGCTCTTTCTCTCATCAATCGTGGTGTAATTCAACATGACAAAGTGAGCAGCTGAGGCTGCGAAGATCAGATATCCCCATAGCAGGAACCCTTTTCCCGCACCTTTTCTTATGTTCCCCCGGGCTGTGGAGATCATCTCACTGATGATCCGCAGGCTCTCCTGCTCATTCATTTTATTTTCCATAAGGTTCTCTCTGTTGCCTGTTATTTATTCTGAATCTGCGTTGATCATCTGCAGGAAATATTTTCCCCAGTAGGGTTGTGAATAGCTCTTTTTTTCTTTGCTGAACAGCGCTTCTGCTTTCTTCTTCTCCTCAGCCCTGTTGCGTTTCGATTGCAGGAACGGTGGCAGGTTCTGCTCGAAGAAGGTGAGCAGGATCACAGGGCGCGGGTTCTCAGGGTTCAGCGCCATGGACGTCTCAAATTTTGTGACGGTAGGCTGAAACAGTTGTTGCCCCATGGTCTCAGGGTCCTGACTGATCCTGCACATGTAATAATACCCCCACAGGTTCTCCACTTCCGACCTGTCGGCATCCTCCATCTCATCGAGCCGCTTCAGGTATTTCTCTGCTTCTGCCAGCCTCAAGCTGTTCTGATCTGATTTCATCTCCCAGTATACGAGCTCTGTATTGAGGTAAGCTGTATAATAGGTGGGAAGCCATTGTCTGTCGTAGCTGCCGGCAATTCTTTCAAAGCTGTTTTTACACACCTGCAGATCGGCGGCACTCTGCACTTTGTCTAACTGGTCAACCGATGCCTCCATCGCCTTGATGTAGGCTGCCTCATCCTGTGCTGTCAGCTGCATCGCCATTGACAGCGTAATCATTAGAGCGAGTAAAGATAATGTTTTCATAGGAATACTTTTTAAATAGATTTGTAAATATTTTAAAAATGGGTCGCTTCATAGGCAACGTTCCTGCCCAGCGTGAGGAAAAAGCCCACGTAGAAGTTCTGCGGCTGCTCCAGCATGATTGCCTTTCTTTCGTGCTGTCCTTCGCTGTTGGGTTGTGTGTTATAGTCATATCCGTAAATATTTAACCGGTGGAATATGTTGGATGCTGAGAGGTAGATGATCAGCTTCCTGTGTGCCAGGATGGTCAGGCTGATATCGGTGGTGTGAAGATCAGGTGTACGACCGCTCATGAAGAGCTCCTCATTCGGATTGTGATAGGGACGCCCGCTGGCATATCGCTGACTGATGCTGATCATGCTTCTCATCACCTCCAGATTGGTATACCGGATGCTTACAGATGCGTTGTGCCGGGTAACGTAATGGGGCTGCACAAGGGTGGGATAGTGCAGGTACTTGCGGCGGCTGTCATTGTAGGTGTAGGAGAGAGTGTAGTCCCAGTGATTTAAGAGAAGCTGATCGTTGAAAAAGAGATCGATGCCACGGCTGTAACCATATCCTTCAGAGGAATAGTGTTGCTGATTGCTCATCACCGGCAGCTTTTCATAATCTTTATAATAAGCTTCCGCCCTGAAGATCTTCTGTTTTTTCTGATAATAGATCCCCGCCTGATACTGCATGTTACGTTCGTTGGAGAGTACAGGGTTGTACGTCAGATACTCCTTGTCACTCAGCTGCTGGTATCTGCCCGCCACTCCCGAAAAGACAAAGTCGCTCAGCTTGTAGCTGATGGCTATACGGGGCAGCAGGGCAAAATCGTCGTTCAGTGATGTCTTCTCACCTCTCACCGATGCATTCAGCAGCAGATTATCCAGGATATTGAAATCACTGGAGAGGTAGAGACCCGATATATGATGCTTCAGAGTGGGGGTGAAATGATCGTTGCTTTGGTAGTCTCTCCTGAACTGTTTCACAAAATGCTCGGCACCGAACGCCAGTTTATAGAGGTTGGTGAAACGCTTTCCCGCTTTGGCCTTCAGATGAAGCTCCGATTCCC
>LSQX01290028.1_pt1 | contig 11977 bp, 8 predicted proteins | sample 654561 | NCBI WGS metagenome assembly LSQX01 (sample SAMN04489861, study PRJNA283612) | anaerobic digester metagenome | isolation source: 4 biogas reactors fed with cattle manure at either 37C or 55C with and... | place: Denmark: Kongens Lyngby | collected 2014 | reverse complement strand
CAGATGATCAAAATAAGCCCATGAATCCATTTGATCAGGTGTTTTAAGCCAGATATAAGGCGCGTTGACACCGCCATAAACCGATAGCCCGAGCTCCTTCAGCCCGGTGCGGATAAGCACAGCATTTGCCATGTAGGCAGCGATGCTCTGCTGAACCTGCCGGTAACCTTCATCGCTGTATACAGCTTCTCCTGCGCGTTGCGCGATGTAGGATGCACCGTTGAATTTTGTGGCTTGCCGGCGCTGCCAGAGTTCCCGGATACAGGTGCCCTGAACATTCAGTTCACGGGGAATAACCGTGAAACCCAGCCGTATGCCGGTAAAGCCCGCAAGTTTGGAAAAGCTGCAGAATTCTATGGCACAGGTGCGGGCGCCGGCAATCTCAAAGATGCTGTGGGGGTAATCCTGGGTCATGTAAGCTTCATAGGCCGCATCATAAAGGATAACCGACCCATGGTCATTGGCATAATCAACCCAGGCACGCAACTGGTTGGCTGAGATGACTGATCCTGTCGGATTATTGGGGAAACATAGATAGATCAACTCCGGTACAGGATCATGCGGACCGGGCGGATCTGGACAAAAGCCGTTGTCTTCAGTACACGGAAGATAAAGCAGCTTGTCCCAGCGGCCGTCTGGGCTATAGATACCTGCCCGTCCAGCCATGGCGTTTGTGTCCAGATAGACAGGATACACCGGATCACAGACAGCGACCCGGGCATCCGCAGCAAAAATCTCACCGATATTGCCAAGATCACTTTTGGCGCCATCACCAACAAAAATCTCGTCTGCAGCAACACGGACGTTATACCTGGCATAATGGCCTGTGACAATTGCCTCGCGCAGGAAAGCATAACCCTGTTCCGGTCCGTAACCATGAAAACTTGCTACATCTGCCTGTTCAGCAACAGCCCGCTGCATCGCCTCGATAACAGCTGGAGCCAGCGGCTGCGTCACATCGCCAATGCCAAGGGAAATCAAGGGTATATCAGGATGTTGCGTTTTGAAACATTCTACCCGCCGGGCGATTTCCGAAAAAAGGTATTGGCCCGGAAGCTTAAGGTAGTTATTGTTCACTTGCAGCATGCAACGTCTCCTGTCCCATATCTATCCAACCATCAAAAACAAACGCCGCTGGACCGGTCATGCAAACCTCATCCGTTTTTTTGTCCCATTCAATCCGCAGATCACCACCGCTCAGACGGACGGTGGCCCTGCGGTCTGCCCGGTCGGTCAAAACAGCCGCGACCAGGGCGGCGCAAGCCCCGGTTCCACAAGCCAGGGTTTCGCCTGCACCGCGTTCCCAAACCCGCATGCGCAAAGTCTGCCGGTCGATAACGTGTACAAATTCCGTGTTGACCCGCTCTGGAAAAAGCGAGTGATGCTCAAATGCAGGACCAATACGCGGCAGATCCAGCTGGTCGATATCATTGACAAAGGTCACCGCATGAGGGTTGCCCATGGAAACACAAGTCAGCGGATATAGTTTGCCGGCAAGGGCGATAGGCTCGTCAATCATACGCCTGTCTTGCCAGCGGACAGGGATACGTGCCGGATCGAGGATCGGCACACCCATATTAACACTGACCAGGCTGACGCAATGATCCGTCAGCTGCAATTCGACCGTTTTAGAACCACTTAGTGTGTCAATCACCAGGTTTTTCTTGCTGGTCAGTCCACGTTCAAAAACATATTTAGCCACGCAACGGATCGCATTGCCGCACATCAGGCCAGGCGAACCATCCTGATTGTACATATCCATAAAAAAGTCAGCATCCCGGGTGGAACGAATCAGCACCAGGCCATCGGAACCGATGCCAAAGTGACGGTCACTCAATCGTTTAGCCAGGTTAGGCAGATCGTCCGGAACCTGTTGGGTGGCATCAATGTAGATGTAGTCGTTGCCAATCCCGTGCATTTTTGTAAAATATAATCGTTTGTTTTCCATCTTCTAATACTTGCGCAAATAGGCGTCAAGTTCCCAGGGAGAAACGGTGACGCGGTACTCGTCCCATTCTTGCCGCTTGGCTTCCAGATATTTCTGCATAATGTGTGGTCCCAACACCGTTCCAACAAGCTGATCGCGCTCCATTTCATCGAGTGCTTCCGCAAGACTCCCTGGTAAACTGTCTATGTTAAGTGTTTTACGATCAGCGGGAGACAGCGCATATATATTGACATCGGTTGGCGGTGGTGGCTGCAGGTTCTTTTTTATGCCTGCCAGCCCGGCTGCCAGACACAAGGCCAGTTCCAGGTAGGGATTGCAGGAAGGATCCGGGTTACGCAACTCAATCCGCGTTCCCCTTCCGCGGGAATCGGGAATGCGGATAAGGGGACTTCTGTTCCGGTTGGACCAGGCGATGTAGCAGGGGGCTTCATAGCCAGGTACCAGGCGTTTATAAGAATTAACCAGTGGGTTGGTGACAGCACATAAGCCGCGGATATGGTTGATCAGCCCTGCAATGAAATTTTTTGCGATCAAGGATAGCCCGTCTTGCTGCTCTGCATCATAGAAAACGTTCTGGCCATCTTTGAAGAGTGACATATTGGTATGCATGCCTGAACCGCTGATGCCGGCGATCGGTTTGGGCATAAAGGTGGCATGCATGCCATAGCGACGGGCAATGGACCGCACAGCCATTTTGAAGGTCTGTATGTTGTCAGCCGTTATCATGGCCTCATCAAAACGGAAATCAATCTCGTGCTGCCCCGGAGCACATTCATGATGGGATGCTTCAATCTCAAAACCCAGGTCTTCCAGGGCCAATACGATTTCTCTGCGGACATCTTCTCCCTGACCGATAGGCTCCAGATCGAAGTAGCCACCTTGATCGTAACTGATCGCGGTCGGTTTACCCTGTTCATCATTTAGAAACAGGAAAAACTCGCATTCCGGACCGACATAGAAGTCATAGCCCATATCCCGTGCTTCATCAATCACGCGTCGCAGGACATGCCTGGGATCTCCGGCGAAAGGTTTACCGTCTGTCGTGTAGACATCGCAGATCAGGCGGGCAACTTTGCCTTGCTGAGGCCGCCAGGGAAAAACAACGAAGGTATCCAGATCAGGATACAACTTCATGTCAGATTCTTCGATACGGGCAAAACCTTCAATGGATGAGCCGTCAAACATGCACTCATTGGCCAGAGCTTTATCCAGTTGGCTGGGCGTTATGGCGACATTCTTCACAATGCCGAAAATATCGGTGAACTGTAGACGGATAAAGCGGACATCCTGTTCTTCAACCATCCGTATGATATCTGCTTTTGTATATCGTGCCATGTTTTTCCTCCCAGAAAAATCTATATGAAACAGGTCATCCGATGGAAAGCGGAACCTCAGTGTCGATTCAACGACTCATTTTACGCCGACTTTTGATGCTTTGTCAAGTCATTATTTGCAAGATAATATATATTCTCTTGCATTATTTTCAAAAATATTGTCTATTTTAGCGAGTTTTTCAAAGGATGAATAACGCCTTTTTAAAGCTTTTTCTATAAGCATATCGGTCATTTCAGGATTTTTTGGCAAAAAGCTGCCATGCGCGTATGTGCAATATACATTATTGAATATTGCACCTTCCGTTTGATCCTGACCATTGTTCCCCCTTCCTCTCACGACCGTACCCAAAGGACGGACTGCCGGACCAAGCCAGGTTCGGCCTGAATGGTTCTCAAACCCGACAAGGATTGGATCACGACCCTGCTCCGCCAGGACGTCGCTGCTGCAGATCAGATCGCCTATGAGGCGGTCTGAACGCGCTGTCGTCCAGTGGTCCAGCGCACCGATACCGCTTATGCGATGGCCATTCTGATCTTCATAGTATTGCCCCATCATCTGAAACCCTCCGCAAACGCAGAGAAAAACCAGGCCATCCGACACAGCCTGCCGGATTAGCGGGGCTTTTGCCTTGACCAGATCATCATGGAGCAGATCCTGTTCATGATCCTGACCACCGCCAATGAATACCAGATCATACTGGTCCGCCATAAAAGCGTCGCCCAGACTCAGCGGGATGATGTCACATTCAATCTGGCGCCACTGGCAACGGCGCTGCAACGCTAACAGATTGCCCCGGTCGCCGTACAAATTCAGCAGATCGGGATACAGATGGGCAATACGCAGTTTCATATCCGCCTCCGGTTTATCAATAGGCTGTGGTTTCAGCCTGTCATCAGCAGTCAGGGGACTACCGCCAGAAATCCCGCAGATGATATCGCTTAACCAGACCGGCCCGTAAAGTAAGCATCGCGGTATAGTTGGGCAGGAGATAAAGGCATCTGCCGTCAGGACAAGATGAGAGCATCTGGTCAAACAGGTTCAGGGCATCTGCCTCAACCATCAATTCTCCGGGCTTTTTCCCTGCGTAATAAAGGCGCAATGCCAAGTCGTGGCGGCGCATGCCGGAAACGCCGATTCGCCCCGGTAGCATGTTTTCTTCAAAATGAACATCCCAGATCCAGGAAACATCACGTCCATCCGGATCATTGGCATTCAGCAGCAGCATAATCTGACCGACATCGGTAGCGCTGTTAACAAAATCGAGGGCTCGTTCCATTCCTACGGGATTTTTCACCAGGATCAGGCAGACAGCTTTATCACCGACATTAAACCGTTCCATACGGCCAAACGCTGCATCGGTGTGCTCAAGCGCCTGTGCGGAATCAATCAGGGGCAGGCCGGCCATTAAGGCCGCCAGCAGAGCGGCTGCCGCATTATATGCATTGTAAAGGCCAGGCACAGGGCAAGTCAGGTGAACTGATGATCCGTCATAGACGCATTCAAGTTCACTGTTGTGCTCTGTTAAGACGCTGGGTATAAAACACAAATCAGGTTGCGGCCTTTTGTAGCCGCAGTTTGGGCAGGCATAAACGCCCAAATGACCATATGCCAGTCGCTCATGCTGATAGCGCGTGCCACAAAAGGAACAGAATGGAGACTCCAGAACAGCATTGTCAGCTGATCGGGACATGCTGCTGGCAGCCATGCCGAAGTAAGCGGTCGGCTGGCTATGATCCCTGCCCAGAGACGCGCAAAGCGAATCATCAGCACAAAGTACAGCTTTCGCCTGACTCCCGGCTAATCCGCGGGCAATCAGATCGCGGGTATGGCGTAATTCGCCGAAACGGTCCAGCTGGTCACGGAAAAAATTAGTAACCACGCAAATATCCGGATTTAACTGACTGGCCAGTCTGGCAAAAAAAGCTTCGTCAATTTCAAAGACAAAAGCCATTTTCTCTCCTGCAGCCAAGGCCTTTTTCATCGAACGCAGATTGAGCAGTATCGTCGTGGTCAAACCAGAATCAAGATTGGCTCCTGAGGGGTTCGTAACCACGGTATAGCCTTGTTCCTGCAAGATCTGGCACAGCATGCGCACGGTTGTTGTTTTGCCGTTTGTCCCTGTCACGAGAAAAACCTGGCGGCCAGCGGTCAAAGCCGCCAGAAGATCCGGAGCCAGCGTCAAGGCCAGCTTCCCCGGCATGGCTGTTGCACCGCGCCCCAGAAGGCGTAAAAACCAGCCGGTCATTCGGCCGGTGGTCATAGCCAGATGATAACGCAAACGTCTGGGCAAACCGGCTGCACGAGCAAATAACGGCGCCATCTTAAGTAAGATCCTTTATTTCTGCACCGGCCATCATCGCGATGAACCGGTCAAACAAATATGCTGAATCCTCAGGTCCAGGTGCACCCTCCGGATGAAACTGAACACTGATAATGGGCTTGTCATGATAATACAGACCTTCAACCGAACCGTCATTGAGATGGATATGGCTGACCGATACGGCCTCTTGCGGCAAATGATCTTCGATAACCACATAGCCATGGTTTTGCGACGTTATCGTCACACGTCCTGTTGCCAGTTCCTGTACGGGGTGATTGACTCCGCGGTGTCCGTATTTCAGCTTGCGGGTCTTTGCCCCGTGCGCCAGAGCCAGCAGCTGGTGACCCATGCAAATTGCCATGATCGGTTTCCCGCTTTCAACAAGCTTGCGGATCTGCGGCAGGATCATGCGGCAATCTTCCGGATCACCAGGTCCATTCGATAAAACAAGACCGTCGGGATAATCTGCCAGAATAACCTCAGCCGGCGTATCCCAGGGATAGGCCGTCACCGGGCAGCCACGCCTGGTCAGGTTGCGGATGATACTCTGCTTGAGACCAAAATCAAGCATGGCGATGTGCTTTTTCACCTGAACCGCCTTTGTGGCTTGCACTAAAAAGGAAGGCTGAGCAGGATTGCTTTCTGATCCTTCCGGTTGCGTTGGATGGCCATCCGTACCGGAGGGGAAATGCTTTATTTCGCTGCGGCTGACCCGCCGGACCGGATTACGGTTGCTGAACGCACGTATACTGGCCAGGCAGGCCGGCATATCTGCGGGCATGACTGTGGTCAGCAGTCCGTTCATCGTCCCTTTTTCGCGCAGCAGCAAGATCAATGCCCTGGTATCCACACCGGAAAGACCTGCCACATCGTTACGTCCCATATAAGCATCCAGGTCTTCAGCAGCCCGCTCGTCAGCAACCATATGGGTCAGGTCTCTAACGATGAGGGCTGAAGCCCAGGGCCTATCAGATTCGGCCTGATCAAGGAAAACACCATAGTTGCCGACAATCGGCGTGCTCATAATGATTCCCTGACCAGCATAGGACGCGTCAGTCAACAGCTCCAGGTAGCCTGTCAAACCAGTGTTAAAGACGACTTCACAAAAGACATCGCAGCAGGAACCGAACGCCTTGCCGTTTATAACGGTACCATCTTCAAGAATCAGGTGTGCTTGCATGTTTTTCACTTCCTTGCTGAATACTGCAGTCCGGACGCGCTTAATACTCAATACCGGCGCGGGCCAATACACCACGTTCATAGGGATGGCGCACACATTCAATCCGGGAGATATAGTCAGCACGTGCCATCACTTGCGTTGTCGCATGACGGCCGGTAAGCACAACCTCAAGAGAAGGCGGTCTGGCGTCAAGGAACGCCAGCAGCTCATTTTCATCCATCATGTTGCATTCGATCGCACCTAGAACCTCATCAAGCACCAGCATGTCGACTTGTGCTTCCTCTACCCGCTTTATAGCGTCATGAAAAAAACTGAGGTGCAACGCGCGTGTCGCTTCTTTTTCTTCACTGGTCATCGCGATTGAGAACTTCCCCGTAATCTGGCCGGCCAGTACATCAAAGCCTGGTAAACGACGCAAGGACACCAGTTCTCCAGAGTTCCCGTCTTTGAGAAACTGAACCAGTAAAACACGATACTGATGCCCCAGCGCTCTGGCGATCAGCCCCATGGAAGCGGTTGTTTTCCCTTTGCCTTCCCCGCAATAAAGATGAACCAGACCTGCCTTCATCTGATTGTTCACTGAAACCTCCCGTATGTATGCCTGAAGCGGCTGGAGTCATCGTTGTATAGCTTTTCTGCACAAAAGTATTATAGAGGCAGAGCCACCGCGGGGCAATCATTTTTTATAGCCCGCGCCGATCCGCTGTCAGGAAATCAGGAACAACCGGTTGTTGTTCCGCAGTCGAGGCAGACTTTACACGTGCCGTTGCGAACCATACGGGTACTGGCACAGTTCGGGCAGATTGATCCGTCATGCAGACGTTCACCTTTACGCGCGGCATCGAGGGCTTTTTCGTGAACCGGTGGTTCACTTGTCGGCAGTTTTCCGTTGACACGCGGCTCACCTTGTGTGCCAGTTGCGTATTCATGATCCGGCAGAAGTGGGAAAGAGGCATTTTTCTCATTTTCCGCGGTTACCGGCACCATGTTTCCATCAGGCGCAGCCTTTGCTTCAGGGTCCGGTGGTTTGACTTGGCAGCGGCTGAAATCGCCCATTTCGATATCGATAATCTTGCTGATCAGATCAGAAATGGATGTGCAATATTTAATGTATGGATGGCGGGTGACAAACCCATACGGTTCATACTTCTGCCCGCGCAGCATTTTAGATATGTTCTGAGGCGGGATATGGTACTGCAGCATCACAGAAATTGTTTTGGACAGTGAGTTGAGCAGCCCCATGATCAACGTGCCTTCGCGATCGGTTGTGATATAAATTTCCGAAATTTCGCCACGGCTGTTACGATTGACGGTGGTGTAGATCTTGACATCGTCAATCTGCGCCGGATGCGTGTGGCCGGAGCGGATGCCTACCGGTTTATCCCTGCGGGAGAGGTGATCCGCTGTTGCCTCATGCTCAAACTCACTCTGCTTCTGTTGTGCTTTTCTGGCATAATCCAGCAGTGATGCATAAGTCAGGTTTTCCAGATCAAAATCCGTTTCTTCGCCATCCAGACGAATGTTTAGGGGTTGGGCGAATTTGGATCCGTCGCGGTACAGTGTAATGCCTTTGACACCCAGTTTCCAGGCATCGATCACTACAGCCTTAAAGTCGTCAATACTGGCCTCACGCGGCAGATTGACTGTCTTGGATATGGCACCGGACAGCAGCGGTGATAAAGCCGCAACCATCAGCACATGGCCGCGATAATGGATGTAGCGTGAGCCGCTGCCACACTGGTTCGCCGTGTCAAACACAGGCAAATGCTCCTCGTTGAGACCAGGTGCGCCCTCGATCTTGCCATCCACCAGCACATCGTCTTTCTCCCGGATAACATATTCAATAATGCTGTCGATCTCTTCTTGCTGATAGCCGAGTCGACGCAGGGCAACACCAATCATTGGATTGGCGAGTTTCATGTATCCGCCGCCTGACAGCTTCTTATAGACCATGTGTGAGAAAAATGGTTCGATGCTGGTTGATGCGCAATCCATGGCAAATGAGATGGTGCCGGTCGGCGCCAGCACACTCACCTGTGCGTTGCGGTACCCATACATATCCCCCAGCTCGTAAGCCATCTGCCAATCTGAGATCAGGTGCTCAGACAAGGTGTCCATCTGCAGCGCGCGCAAACGTTCATGATCAACGAACTGCGGCCGGCAGGTCAGTTGTTCCAGCTCATCTTGTCGTGCACCTGCGATCCGCGCGTGGTTGCGTATCACACGGAGCATATAGGGTTTGTTCAGCTCGTACTTTGCGAAAGGGCCAACAGTTGCTGCCATCAGAGCCGAAACCGCATAACTGCGTCCTGTCAGGATACCGACCAGCGCAGCCGCCACAGTCCGTGCGTCATCGGAGTCATAGGGCAAAGCCATAGCCATAAGCAATGCAGCCAGATTGGCAACACCAAGTCCGGTGGTGCGAAACAGCCATGTTTTGCGGGCGATATCCATCGTGGGAAATTGGCCCCAGTGAATAGAGGCTTCAAGAACCAACTGGGCAAGCAAGATCATATGGCGATAGCCGGCCAGGTCAAAGGATTTCTTCTGCTCGTTATAGAAGCGGAGAAGATTTATGGAAGCAAGGTTGCAACTGGTGTCATCCAGGAAAGCATATTCACCACAGGGGTTTGTCGCGTTGATTCGATTGTACCGGGCGCCAACTTGACCGTCTTCTCCGGCAGGACACGTATGCCACTCATTAAAGGTGTCGCTGAACTGCGGTGCCGGATCCGCACACTTCCAGGCAGACTCATTAAAGATCTGCCAAAGGTGATCAACCCTGACCTCCCTGTTGACACGTTCATCCTTGCGGCCGCGCAACATGATCGAGGCATCTGGTTCGTGGCCAAGAGCAGCAACTTTTTCCATAAACGCATGTGTGAACTGGACAGAATTGTTGCTGTTCTGGCCGGATACGGTCTGGTAGGCCTCGCCGTCCATATCGGCATCATAGCCCATTTTGGCCAGGGCACGCACTTTGTCTTCTTCACGGGCTTTCCAAAGGATAAAAGATTCGATCTCCGGATGGTCAATATCCAGGCTGCACATTTTTGCCGCACGTCTGGTCGTTCCGCCGGACTTGATGGCGCCTGCGTTGCGATCAAGTCCTTTCAAAAAGCTCATAAGCCCGGAAGACGCACCACCGCCGGAAAGGCCTTCGCCTTCAGCGCGGATCGCGGAAAAATTCGTTCCGGTGCCGGAACCGCCTTTGAACAAACGTGTTTCCGTCACATATTCTTCAGAGATGGAGTGTGGCCCCAGCAGCTTGTCTTCAATAGAGAGGATGAAACAAGCTGATGCTTGGGTCCGGGTATAATCATCTTCCGTTTCGACAAGTTGACCGGATTTTTCATCGTAGTAATAATAACCATTCTGCCCACCGCTGATCCCATAACTTTGCTTCAATCCTGTATTAAACCATTGTGGGGAGTTGGGTGCGAACATCTGGTTAATCAGGGCATAAACCAGTTCATCATAGAGGATCTTTCTTTTACCTTCGGTCACCATGCCTTCATCAACAAGCGCGGAAACCCAAAAATTAACCAAGCGATGCGCGACTTGCTTCATGCTGTTTTCTGCACCGGTTTCAGTTGGCACACCGGCTTTGCGGAAATATTTCGAGGCTATGATATCGCAAGCATTCTGCGAATAATGGGCTGGAAACTCCAAATCTTTCATATCTGTCAGTTTTCGTCCAGTTTTGTGATCAATGATCACGACATCACGTTTTTCCCAGTCAAACAAATCATAAACAGTCAGATCCGGATTGTCTTCCAGCACCTTGGTGAAATATCGCTGGATCTGTTCAGTTAATTGTTTCATAAACGCTTCCTCCCTGGTTCTGCTATAAATGGGACAACAAACAGCAGGCACAGTCTGGATACTGTAACCAGCATCATAATCGTTGTCTTTTTGTTCTGTGTGATAAATTGTTTCTTTATCATAAGCCATACATATAGTGTAAGTCAATATTAAAAAGCACAAAATATTGTATACATAGATACTGATCAGCAAAAAGGGAGACCGTTTCCGGTCTCCCTCCTGCCCTGCGCCAGAGCAGTCCAGTATCAGTTGCGATACAACAAGATCAGTCAGTTATGCTCTCCGTTTGCCGATAGCGGCGACGCATCAGGTAGAGGACCAGAGCCGTCACCAGCAGTAAAGCGCCGGCGGCAGCACCTGCCGTTGTACTGATTTCGCCTGTCAGCGGGATAAAGTCAACAGCAATCATGGCAACCGCCTCATCAGTAACCAGGGTCGGATTCTCAAGTTCCAGAGTCTCGGTCACAACACCCTGTACAAATGCGGTATTTTGCAAGGCCTGGTCAGCGTCTTCAGCACTGGTGGTGTAAATATAGGTTAAGGTGATCTGTTCACCAGGCGCCAGATCCCCCAGGTCGAGGTAAACAGGTTTGTTGCCATCGGCCAGCCAGCTCAACGCCGTACCTGCAGTGATATTCTGCACGGCGGTATCCGCAACGGCCCGATCATCAGACAGGTGAATTTCACTGAGATGGGCTGATCCTGTGTTGGTAACCACCAGCGTATAACGAAACGCATCGCCAGGGACACCACCTGCCAAACCCGCCGGAGAACCACCCTGGGTCAGGTTTTCCACTTGTTTGGTCAGTGAAATATCTGCCATGGCCAGCGTGGTTTCAGAGACTGTAACCAAAGCAGCGTCGGATACTTCCAGAATCTCCAGCGGCGACTCTGCTGCCACCGCCTGCAAAGCCATCATTGTGAACACAGGCATAGCAGTCAGCATGACCAAAGGCGATTGGGCTTGTGGTGTCTGTTGCAGGATGGTGCGGGCAGTAGCGGTGTTGATGATAACCTCCCGGTCAAGATCGTCTGAAACGATAACATAATCATAGATAATCTCAATGACATCACCTGGTTCCATGTCACCAAGGTTAATCATGGCAAGACCTTCTGCGCTTTCCAGCCAGGTCACTTCACCTGATCCGGTAATATTTGCTGTGCCACCTATCATGGCTTGATCATCGGTTAAAATAACATCTGTCAAGGTGATGTTTCCTGTATTCGTTACCAAAACGGAATACTGCACGACTTCATCAACCAGGGCGGCAACCAATTTTGCCGGAGGTGAATCATTGGTCAGGTTGGCAACCATCTTGCTTATGGCCAGACCTGGTTCTCCAGTCAGTGTGTTGGTGATGGTGTTGCC
>LSQX01276098.1_pt1 | contig 11978 bp, 10 predicted proteins | sample 654561 | NCBI WGS metagenome assembly LSQX01 (sample SAMN04489861, study PRJNA283612) | anaerobic digester metagenome | isolation source: 4 biogas reactors fed with cattle manure at either 37C or 55C with and... | place: Denmark: Kongens Lyngby | collected 2014 | reverse complement strand
CCACGGAGTTTGGGGCAGAATCCACTTTTTAGGTTATAAATTGTATTGTATAGCTTAGGGCTTATATTAAAAAGAATAGCTTTTCTAATATTCTTTTTGCTACGTGCATTTTCTCGTACAAAGTCCTTCTTTATAAAGTGCTTTGTGTTTTGTTCATGCATTCTACCTGCTGCAAAAGCGAACAAATAAACACTAACTAGATAATCATTTAATAAAAATCTTAACTCCTCATCTTCTAAACCTTTATAGAACACGTTCAATTCATTAACAGTCGAGATGAGATGCTCTGCGTTCTTCCTAAAATCTGCTCCCCTGGTAATTGAATTATCTCTAATTACATAATTATAAAAACAATGGCCGGATACCACAACTCTTTCTGCATTTAGAAATACTCTGGGTGTCCACTCCTCATCCTCGTGTAACAAGCCTTTCTGGAAAAACAAACTATTGCCAATAAGAAATTTCCTATTATACATATTGAGCCAAGCAGCCATTTTTATCGCTCTACTTGTCTTAAGCTCTTTTTTTAGGAAAACCGATCCTGGCACCACATACTGAGCCTCATGATGCGCCCGCGGCACCATCAAGTATTCCCGATCTCGTTCTTTTTTTCTTGCTGCACCTACAACTACATCCACCGTACGATCCTTAATGGCCTTTCTAAACAAGGCGACTGCATCCTCTTCAAGATAATCATCAGAATCTACAAATAGAACATATTCGCCCTTTGCAGAGAGTAAACCAGCATTTCGTGCATCTGATAACCCACCATTCTCCTTGTGAATAACCGTAATGCGGGGATCCTTTTTAGCATACTCATCACACATCTTAGGACAGTTATCGGGACTACCATCATCTACCAAGATTACTTCAATCTCACTACTGGTTTGGGCTATTAAACTCTCTACGCATCTTGGCAATAATTCTTCAACTCTATAAACAGGTACAATTATAGATACAAAGGCACTTTTCACAATCTTCTTTCCTCCTCAAGAAATTTCTACCTCCAAGTAATACGTATCTGGCGTGTCAGGAGCAAAGGGTTCATTCGCCCACATTATAGTGACCATGTCAGTCTCACCCAGGTTCTCAATATTGTGGGTATAACCCGTTGGTATATCAACTACTTCCATTTTCTCTCCACTTACGAAATACTCCAGCACCTCAGCTGAGTCGATTTTCCGAAAACGTATTACACCTTTACCGCTCACAACTAAAAACTTCTCATTCTTGGTATGGTGCCAGTGGTTCCCTTTTGTAATACCTGGCTTAGAAACGTTAACAGATACTTGTCCTCTATCTGGTGTTCTTATAAACTCAGTAAATGACCCTCGATTATCTACATTCATCTTTAGGTCATAGCTAAACTGATCTTCCGGCAGATAGCTTAAATACGTACTATATAACTTCTTAGTAAAGGTGTCTGACATATTAGGAATAGATCGTTCATCTCTGCTCTTCTTAAAGGAGTGAATTAACTCAACAATCTTCCCAAGGGTTGTTCTGTGAACTATGGGTACTTCACAAAACTGACCATTCTTGCTCTCCTTTTCTTGCAGGGCACGAATCAATTCTTCTACAACATCATCTATATAAACTAGGTTCATTACTACGCTAGGATCATTCACCGTAATCGGTAACTCTCGAGCTATATTATGGCAAAAGGTTGCCACCACACTGTTATAGTTAGGCCTACACCATTTTCCAAACACATTAGGAAATCTGTAAACTAATATCTTTGCGCCTGTTTCCTCGCTGTAATCAAGAAGCAAGCCTTCTCCAGCTTTCTTGCTTTGTCCATAAGGGTTATCTAATTCCGCTTGGATTGATGATGAAATCATAACAGGGCAGGTATTTCTATGTTTCTTCAAACTATTTAGGAGTGTTGAAGTAAATCCAAAGTTACCTTTCAAGAATTCGTCTTGTTCTTTCGGGCGGTTTACACCAGCAAGGTGAAAAACAAAATTTGCTTCTTTGCAATAATCGTTCAACAGAGATGAGTCCGTATCTACATCATATTGGAATATTTCCTTATAGCCCTTATTTTTAAGCTCTGCTATGAGGTTCTTGCCAATAAATCCTTTTGCACCAGTTACAAGTATTTTCATTATGTCGCCCCCTAGATACCCTCCTATACTCGTGTTGCCGCAACCTCGTCCAATCTAATCTGGCTCAAGACATCTTGGATATAATCAAGTTTTAGGAGTTTTTGCTTAATTTCATCAACACTAAGTATCTTTGTGTTACTAGAATTATATTCGTCGCTTATAGATATTTGTGTTGACCCCTCTTCCAGATATTTGGCATAATTCAAATTCCTATTGTCTGCAGGTACTCGGTAAAAATCACCCATATCCACCGCCTTAGCGGCTTCTTCCTTTGTTAGCAAAACTTCATACATTTTTTCTCCATGGCGAGTTCCAATGATCTCGATTTCACTACTAGAATTAAATATCTCCTTTAAGGCTTGAGCTAAATCGCCTATAAAACAAGAAGGCGACTTCTGAACCATAATGTCACCTGTCTCAGCATTTCTAAAGGCATATAAAACTAGATCAACAGCTTCTTCAAGGCTCATGATAAATCTAGTCATCTTTTCATCGGTTACGGTTATAGGTTTTCCCTCCAGTATTTGCTCTACAAACAAAGGAATAACTGATCCGCGAGAGGCCATAACATTTCCGTATCGAGTACCACAAATGAGCGTTTTATAAGGAGACACAGTTCTTGATTTTGCAATAAAAGTCTTTTCCATCAGCGCCTTCGATATGCCCATGGCATTAACCGGGTATGCAGCCTTATCCGTTGACAGACAGATTACTTTCTCGATGCCAGCGTCAATCGCCGCTGTAAGAACATTCTCCGTCCCAAGTACGTTTGTTTTTACAGCTTCTACTGGAAAGAACTCACAGGATGGAACCTGCTTAAGCGCAGCTGCGTGAAATATATAATTAACATCATGCATTGCACTTCTTAAACTACCTAAGTCTCTCACATCGCCAATGTAAAACCTAATTTTGTCATTTCGATAATGTCTACGCATATCATCTTGTTTTTTCTCATCTCTGGAGAATACTCTTATTTCCTTAATATCTGTACTCAAAAATCTATCTAGTACCACTTTTCCAAATGATCCTGTCCCACCAGTTATTAGTAAAGTCTTTCCGCTAAACACGATGTTCCTCCTTCGTTCCTACGATTTGTCCGATTACCTCTATCCCTTTGTTGTACTCTACAATTATTCTCTCTAGGTTATGGTCGCATTGAGATTCGAAATCTACCCAGTTTATAGAGTTATAATAATCATAAACACTGTTTGCAAAGCACTCTGAAGACGGATCAAGCTCCATTCCAAATTGTTGCCTAGTTACTTGCATTCCCATAAAAGAACCAGTGCTGCAAAGTTGTGGAATGTAAAACGTTAGGCCATCGTAGAATTTATTAGACATTGCTGGCTTCATTGTCTTATCGTTTTCGAAAATATTATGAATTAAGTCAGTTCGAGAGATAAAGTCGTATCTCTCGTGGGGTTTGTACTCACCATGAAAAAAGACGTTGTTAAACCCTTTATCTGCGCAGTACTCACTTAATAGACGTCCAGCTTTTTGACTCCGTCCATGGTAATGAAGTTCAAACCGCTTATCATTACCAAGCCTATCTATAATGCAAACATTAATATCCCTATGACGTATGAGACCCCAATACCTTATTCTTATCGGTGATGTGTCTCTTTTCTCAAACCGCCGTATATTTCTCATACAAAGTGAATCCCACAAAATGTTATGTGATGTATAGATATTAGACAAATTAGGGAGATATATTCGAAAGGCGTCAGAACTTACGAATGTTGTAATTGCATTTTCAACTAAACTGTGTACTATTTTTTTATAAATAGAGAAGTGTTCATAAGTGACATCTCTATAATCCAAAATATATCTATGTTGGAATTTTTTTATTAATACGTCCGAAAGTATAACTCCTGGAGTTGAGTGTAAGACAACTATTAAGTCAAAGCTTTGCTCTCTCAAAATATTTAGTACAAACTTTCGGTAGCCATAAAAACTACCTGTTTTTCTAATCAAGGGCACACTATCCTCTTGATATTTGTCAAAAACATGGGTAACAACATCTTGAGGAGTCTCAGCATCAGGACTACTATCTCGCTTCCAATACACAAGGTGTACGTCACAACTTAGCTTCTTCAATTGTTCTATGTAAAAATGCATATAAGGCATATACGCAATTTTTGTAAAACCTAGCAAAAGAACCTTCATTTGAACTTTCCTTTCATGTTTAACATATGCCCAACTAAATCTTAATTACCGATGTTCACGCTTGAAAAGTAATGCTTGTCCAAATAATTCCCATCCTTAGCATCCAGTTATTTCCGCTAAGTTTAGAAAAATAGACTCCCAAATACCTCGACAAGATTAAAACAGCAGACTAATGCCGCAAAAAAGAGGATTACTAAATGCTGTGCTAACAAAGCAAAGCATTTATTGCCGTTGCAGAGTCCCTTGTGTGTTTACGAGAGATTATCCCTTGTTCATTCGCAAAGACTCTATTAGAGAAGACTAAACTAATATGAGAAACTATATCACTACGACAAACCATTCTCGAATATATACATATAACAACATAAGTCCCAAAAGAACCAGGAACCTGTCTCCAACACATTTAAAATTCTACCACTATCCACTTTGCTTTTTATGTCTCACAGAATGAAATAAGTTTATTAATTTTTTTGTTGTTTTACTTCGGGAAAAGTGTGCACTAGAGTACCGTTGCGCATTCTTAGCAAGTCGGATTCTTTCCTTTTCATCTTTGTATAGAGAAAGAATAGCTTCCGCGACCGCTCTAGGTTCATCGTTTGATACCGCTACTCCTATTTGTTCTCCGTTAAACATTTGATAGTAATCCGATAGACAATCAACTGAGTTAATTATAGTACGGTTGCAAGCCATAACTAAGGGGGCTTTACTGGGAACCGAATTGCCTATGATCCCTTTTTTTAAGGGAATAAGACAAACCGAACAAGCACTATAAACATCTGATACCATCTGCTGGGGTTCTAATGGAAAGAATGTGATGTTATCTAACCCCTGCTTCTCTTTTTCCCTCAAGAATTTTTCTTTTTGACTTCCTTCACCTATCATTTGAAACTCAATGTCTTCATAACCCCTAAGTAGATCAGCTACTTTTAGAACCATCTCGAAATCAAAAACATATCCCATTGTGCCAGCATATTGAACGTAGAACTTATCCTTAGACAGGTTGTACTTCTTAACAAACCGGTTTTCCTCCCAAGAAACTTCCTGCACTGTACCGTCATCATACCAGTTAACTAAAACGTGTATTTTTTGTTCTGGAACACCTTGTTCCATCACCCGCTGTTTCATGTCACTTGAGATGACTGTTAGATAATCTGCCTTTCTATATGCAATTTTCTGTAACGAATAAAAAACAAATTGCATCCACTTTGCATTCATTACTCCACTATGTATAGAACTGCCTGGAAACATATCCTGAATGCTGTAAATTATCGGTTTTTTTCGTGCGTACCATCTTGCTAGCAGTATATTATATAATGCAGTTGGAGACGATTGAATGTATACAATATCGTAATCGGACACTCTTTTTAGGGGTCTTCTACAAGCACCTGCATACTTAATACCGTTCAAGTACCTCTTTACAAAGGAATGTCTTTCGACATTTTTCCGTTTAACTATATTGTAACTAAAGTTAGGGTGATCAAGGAATTTTTCGGGCATGTCAGCATCCTGACCAGTGGTATGACTGGATATCACATGCACATCAATACCCGCTTTAAGAGTGTCCTCAACCATTGCTTCCATTAAATGCCTTGATGGATTGGGTTTATCAAATCCTGCGCCAAAAAAATATAATACTTTCATAGACGACTCCTTCCTCAAGCCAACAAATTTCATGAAGAATAACACCTGCATGGCCCTCATCGACTTTGTTAGAATGTCCTCAACTAACGCTCTGTACTTAAAGATTCAAACAACGTGTTCTTCATCTTGCCAAGCAGGTCAATTACTATTTTTGAACCCGTGAATCCTGTAATACTCTACGCGAATAAGTCAGCATAAGCCCTATCATTTTTGATAACGCCATAAACATCAGCCCTTTGCACCGTACGCTTCGCCCAGTTTCTGTGCGGATTAGTCTCATTCATTTTGTTATTGTTAAAACCTTTGGCAACACCGCCCGAACTCTGTAAAATCTGAGTAGCGTCTTCGTACTCTTCAAATGTAACGGCCTGCATAGCATTGACATACTTTAGATGTGAGGGGTGAATGACTGTTTTTCCAACAAAGCCATTTGCTTTGTCAAGTATAACTTCTCTCAGTAATCCATCAACTGCTTCATTCACTATGTGCTGTCTTCTAAGCAGTGAAGTCTGAAGACTATTCTTCTGCTGGTCATCTGCAAATTGCTGAAACTTATCTGATGAGAAATACTCCCACACAGGTGCTGAAACAATATAGTCCTCACCTTCGCGTGAAAAGCAATTCAGTATATCTGAAAGACAATCTCTAACAGTAAGAATATCATAGATTGAGTAGTGTATACCTCTCCTCACTCCAAACGTTGAAGAAAAGTCGGTTGCCCCCACCCTAACATTAAGAATAAGATCCCTGTAAGGTGTTAAGAGATTCTTAATTCCATTTAGCTCATATATTCTTGACTCAGCGTAAGCTATCTCACTGCTTTCAAGAATAGGCATACCATATAAGACACCATCGTACCTATTATTCAGTTCCTCAAGATGACTCAAATAGTCATATCCATTGGAACTGTTGAATTTAGGGAAAATGAACCCGGTAAGAACGTTTACTTGGCTTGGCGTCAATTTATTAGTAAAACACCTAAATTGTTGAGGATTTCTAACGCGCAAAAAATATAAGGGTAGGTCGTCTAAGCTCATTGCTCCTGACGATACATTTTGTGCTAGGTCATCTAATATTGTCTGGACATTGGCTTCTGCTTCAGGAAGATCCTGATCTGAAATAGCATCTTCAAAACACATGACCATAGTCGTGAGGCCCGGTATAGACTTATTCTTAATCTTGGACACTATGTCTTTTTTAGCTGGCATATAAAGGGTAGCACCAAGACAGTACTGTAATATATTTCTGTGTGTAAACTTATTAAACTCCAAAGGTGTCCGTACGAATGAAAATTCCTGATTGTATAGATGATGCCTCATTTACATCCTCCTCATTGAGTCAGTTTTCCTTTATAAACAAACAGATCTTATGTCTATCGGTCTATGTAACATGTTCCTACCATTTACATCTAACACCTGTAGAGAATTATGAATAATTTCCACAGTTTCACAAAGGTCTTCGTTTGAATCCGCTATAATGAATAACCTTATAAAGATCTGCTGAAGTGTCCCAGTTTTAGGAACCGAATCTCCTACGCTATAGCTCTGATGACTGTTAACTATGTTCTCCAAGCCCAGCACATCGTCAAGCCCGTTAATTCTACCAATAACACCCTCGTCGATAAATATTGACAGATTACAGCAGGTACGGTTAAATTTTGGATTGTCGAGCGATAAGTCGTATCCATTCATTGTCCCTGTTAAAGCATGATTTACGTACATCTCCATGGAATTTATCCCATTTAATTTACTGGTAAAGTGGTAAACAGCTGTGCCTGATAGGCGATATCCCATTTCAAAAAATACAAAACCATTGGGATTAACTTTTCCCTGTAGAAAAACTGTTCCATTCTTAAAGCCTGCATTCCGAAACATTTCTTTTACTGCATCATCGAGTGTTACGATATAACTTTCCAAATGCTTGGAGGGATACAGATATACCTCGGGTACTGGTAGCGGACCAATTTCTGTTGAAAGATACTTGTCCATCATACATGAAAGGCTAATTTCACCGTCTTTAAGCGTATAATGGACGCTAATTTCGTCCCCACCAATGAACTCTTCAACGATAATCTCTTCACTTTGAGAATTAGATAACGCCTTCTCTACTGCTACTTTGAGTTGACTTTCGTTATAACAAACAGAAATACCCTTACAACTACTGCTATCTACAGGCTTAATAATCAAAGGGTAACGAACATCCTCTAGATCAGCTGCATCCAGATTCCAATCAAAGTTAAAATCTTTGCTTACAGGAATATTGTGAGTGCGACATAACTCTTTAAATCTCGCTTTATTTGAGGCTATATCCCATTGCTCTCTTGTACAGTAAAAAGGTAATCCTAGTCTCCCAGCAACGGTCATCGCCTTTTCAAGATTAAACTCACTTACTCCGGCAAATACACCATCTACCTTATGCTCTAGTGCTGCTTTAACTATTGTTTCAACATCAGCTGTACTTATCATCCAGGATTCATCTGCAATTTGCTTAGCTACAGACTTTTCTAACGGAAGATTATCAGTTACTATTACATGCACGCCTTGGCTTCTAGCATATTTTACCATTTCACACACAATAGCGTTTGACCCTAATAGAAGTAACTTTTTCCCTTTAATACTCACTTTAACACCTCATTTTCAACTTACAACCTTCATCAACTCAGCTGCTTTTAAGTACAATACAGCCGAAGTCAAAGCATTAAATATTAAAAACTGTAATTACCCGTGTCTCTAAACATATAATTGTCATTGCGACTCTTGGCTTCAAATAATGCTCCTGTCTCATTGCCCTTCACGTTTAACTTGAAACGTGACCATGCGCACCGCTTGTTCGCATGACTTTTCTGCTGCAGTAGCAGTATTATCTTGCGTAATTACAAAACCCACCCGATCAGTACTACTCGCAACATCACCGAAAGAGCAATTCTCTATGTTTCTTAACAATGTAACTTCTCTAACAGATGATAGCTGTCGGGCAAACTCAATTCCTCTCACCTTTTCTACAGTCCCTTTAGGTACACTAAAAAACCGAATAGCAGCCCCTTTTTGCCACTGTTTCTCTAGATTAGGAATCTCTCCTAATGCAATCTGAATTGTGGCTCCAATCATATCAACTCCTGTTGAGAGCGGAACAAGATGACTTGTAATAAAATCACCTCCCAGTCGCGCACCTAACTCTATCATTTTAGGGCCATCAGCTGTTAACATGATTTCGACATGTGCGGGGCCGTGATCAATCCCCACAGCTTTAACTGCTCTACAGGCAAGTTCTTTAATTTTCTCTACATCGCCAGACCGAAGCCTACTAGGTTGACTATGACCCATTTCTACGAAATGCGGTGGTCCTGAGGTCATCTTATCAGTTACAGCTATTACGTGTGGAACAGCATTATAAACGATAATCTCAACACTAACTTCATTTCCATATAGGTATTCTTCAACGACTACTCTTCCAGTTATTCCTTGCCCACTGCTGTATTTAACAGCCTCAGTTAGTTCAGTCTCGTCTTCAACTAACATCACTCCACGGCTACCAGCGCTATCGACAGGTTTGCTGACACAAGGGTATGATATACGGTCTTTAACACCGACCACGGAATCTACATTATCTAGTATAAAGAACCAAGGGTGTTCCACTTTATTCTCGTTAAAAGCTTCAATCATTAAACCTTTGTCAGTCGATTTACGGGCTGTGTCATACGAAATTCCAAATAGCCCAAGCTTCTCACAAGTGTAAGCTAAAGCTAGCGACGGCATATCAGTAGCTAGTGTAACTATCCCGTCAGCACCAAAAGTTTTAGCCGCTTCATATACCCCATTTTCGTCTACGGTACTAACACAAAAATATTCGTCCGCAAATGACACGCCTACCGCTTGTGGATTAAAATCAGCGACTCCAACGTACAAACCCATTTCCTTTGCTTTCTTTATAGCCGGAAGCTGAAGAGCCGAGGCACCCAGAATGAAGATTCTCTTTTTATCTCTACTAACCATCATTTAACCACCCTGTTTACTTTTTTCGTCAATAGAACTTGAAACATAATCCCCAGAGCGACTTACATTACCCCCAGGTGCCTGTGAGTAAATGTTCTTTCTCAACAGTACACTTACAATTGATCTAATTAAGATTTTCAAGTCGAGTATGAAGGAAATATGGTCTACATAGTAGCAGTCATTGTCAAACTTCTCTACCATCGAAATTGAATTTCTGAAGTACGCCTGGCTATATCCCGTAATGCCTGGTCGAACTGAAACACGCTTTTTTCGAATCTCGTCAAATGAATCGTATCCCTTATTGGCGAGATTTGGCCTCGGACCAATAAAACTCATATCCCCCCGAAGAACATTTAGTAGCTGCGGAATTTCATCAACAGATGTCTTCCGCATAATTCTCCCTATCTTAGTTACTCGGGGGTCATCTTTGCCACTATATGTTGAGCCATCTGCGTTACGAATATCTGGGGCATTTATATACATCGATCGAAACTTATACATCTTGTATACATTACCGTGCTTACCAAGGCGAGGGGCAACATAGAATATGGGTCCTTTATCTTCAATATATATCAATGGAGCTACAATAAGAAAAGCAAAAAAAGCAAAGGGCATTGTGACCAAAGAGAAAGTTATATCTAATAAACGCTTAATGCACTTTTTATACATAGTAACGAATCACCTTCCACTATCTTATTAGACACGGTTAGCCATAGCGTCAACACAAACAATCCAATTTCCAAATAAGGTTTTAGGAAGACTACTACCGTGATTTCACATGGTGTACCAATTCTTCAACCACACACTCCACATCCTCATCACTCAATAGCGTGTGAAGTGGTAATGTAATCTCATTTTTGTACATATCAAACGCATTAGGAAAACACTTAATCTTAAAACCTAAATTCTTATAAGCAGTAAACATGGGAAGTGGTTTATAGTGAACGTTACAAGCAATACCCACCTCTGCCATCTTAATTATGATTTCATTTCTTGCTGCTTCAGTGATTCCTGGGATTCTCGCTAAATACAAATGGCCAGTAGATGAAAATTCATCACCGTAATGCTCTAGCGTTTCAATCCCCAGTGGTCTCAAAGCCTTATCATACATTTCAATAAGCTCACGGCGTCTTGCCATTAGGCCATCATATCGACTTAACTGAACAAGTCCAAAACCAGCTAGGATATCCGTCATATTGCATTTATAAGCTGGATAAACAATATCATACTCCCAAGCACCTTTTTGGGTTTTGGCAAGTGCATCTTTGGATTGACCGTGAAGGCTGTATAGCATAAACTGCTTGTACATCTCATCATCGTCTAGTCCAAGATCATTACGCCAAACCACTGCTCCACCTTCCGCTGTAGTTACATTTTTAACAGCGTGGAAAGAGAAACAGGTGAAATCAGCAACCTGACCACAGTTTAGACCCTTTCGTGCAGCACCAAAAGCATGGGCAGCATCAGCCATAACGATGATCCTATTGAACAAAGCTTGAAATTCATTGTTAGCTTTGAACAGCTCTTTCTTACTCTCAACTACCCTGTAGATAGCATCGTAATCACACATCTTGCCAGCGATATCTACAGGTATGATCACCTTGGTTCTCTCGGTAATAACATCTGCCAGTTGTTCATAATCCATCTCAAACGAATTAGGAGCCGTATCAACTAGAACGATCTTGGCTCCTACATGATCGATAATGGAAGCAGACGCAGTATATGTGTAAGCAGAAGTGATGACTTCATCCCCAGGACCAATGCCGAGGATCCGAAGGGTTAACTCCATAGCGGCTGTAGCAGAGTTCAAGCAAACTGCCTTATTCACCCCTACATACTCAGCAATCTTTTTCTCAAATTCTTTTGTACGTGGTCCAGTCGTAATCCAACCAGACTTCATAGCCTTTATGACTTCTTCAATCTCCGCATCCGTAATATCTGGTGGAGAGAATGGGATGTTTCTAACTTTAGTACCAATCATATAGGTCCCTCACTTCTTTAACTCAGCTTGTATATAAAAAAGGTAGGAGTATTTCATTCCTATAGACTGTACTGGGTTTGCCGGACACCT
>LSQX01045143.1_pt1 | contig 11979 bp, 13 predicted proteins | sample 654561 | NCBI WGS metagenome assembly LSQX01 (sample SAMN04489861, study PRJNA283612) | anaerobic digester metagenome | isolation source: 4 biogas reactors fed with cattle manure at either 37C or 55C with and... | place: Denmark: Kongens Lyngby | collected 2014 | reverse complement strand
TACTCCATCACCTGCGACTTTGACTGGTCGGAGACCGAGAACAACCGGCTGCTGTTCGAGATGACCAGTAAGTACGGCACACCCTACTTCAGCAACTATATCAACTCCGACATGGAGCCCAGCGACGTGCGCAGCATGTGCTGCCGCCTGCGGCTGGATCTTCGGGAGCTGCGCAAGAAATCTGGCGGGTTCTTCGGCAGCGGTGAGTCCACCGGCTCTATGGGCGTGGTCACCATCAACATGCCGCGCATCGCCTTCCTGGCGGCGGACGAGGCGGACTTCTACCGCCGCCTGGACCGACTGATGGATATCTCCGCACGCTCCCTGAAGGTAAAGCGCGACGTCATCTCCAAACTGCTCCAGGAGGGGCTCTACCCCTACACCCGTCACTACCTGGGCAGTTTTGACAACCACTTCTCCACCATCGGCCTGGTAGGCATGAACGAGGCGGCGCTCAACGCCAAGTGGGTTGGGCAGGACATGACCCATGAAGCAGCGCAGCGCTTCACAGCCGAGGTACTGGACCACATGCGGGATCGCCTGCGCGATTACCAGGAGAAGTATGGCGACCTGTACAACCTGGAAGCTACCCCGGCAGAGTCGACTGCCTACCGGCTGGCCAAACACGACGTGAAGCGCTTTCCCGGCATCATCACGGCAGCTCAGGACGGCGGCACGCCTTACTACACGAATTCCTCCCACCTGCCGGTGGGCTTCACGGAGGACGTGTTCTCCGCCCTGGACATTCAGGACGCCCTGCAGACCAAGTACACCTCCGGAACGGTGTTCCACGCCTTCCTGGGAGAAAAGCTGCCCGGCTGGAAGGCAGCGGCCGCACTGGTCAGGAAAATTGCCGAGAACTATTCTTTGCCCTACTACACCCTCTCGCCCACCTATTCGGTGTGCAAAGAGCACGGCTACCTTGCCGGAGAGCAGTTCACCTGCGGCAAATGCGGCAAACCCGCCGAGGTCTATAGCCGCATCACCGGGTATTATCGCCCAGTACAGAACTGGAACGCCGGGAAAACCCAGGAGTTCAAGGAACGCAGGGAGTACGCCCCTGCGGTGTCCGGGTTCGACTTTGCCGGGACTCCTGTGTCCTCCCCCGACACCAAAGCGCCAGATATGGAAGTGGCGACAGGAGGCGAACTGCTGCTTTTCGTCACCGCGACCTGCCCCAACTGCCGGGCGGCCACCATGCTGCTGGACAAGGCAGGTGTCGTCTACCGGAAGCTGTACGCGGTGGAAAACAAGGAGCTAGCTATACAATATGGCATCAAGCAAGCGCCCACCTTGGTCGCTGTGCAGGGTGATGTCGTTCAGCAGCATGTGGGTGTTGCCGACATCAAGCGCTACCTGCAGGCGCAGACCGTCACAGCGTGACCTGAAGAGGAGTTCAGCCCTTGCATGACATCGTGATCATCGGCGGCGGTCCGGCCGGCATGACCGCCGCGCTCTACGCGCTCCGGGCGGGCAAGTCCGTCCTAATGCTGGAGAAAAACGTCTTTGGCGGGCAGATCGCCTATTCCCCGAAAGTGGAAAATTTCCCCGGCACAGACAGCATGTCCGGCAGTGACTTCGCCGACCGACTCTTCAGCCAGGTGATCAACCTTGGCGCGGAGTTTGATATCGCGGCTGTCACCGATGTGGAGGACCTTGGCACCCATAAAGCTGTACGGACAGACGATGGGGCGGTAATCGAGTCCCGCAGCGTGATCATCGCGGCGGGGGTGAAGCACCGCATGCTCGGGGCGCCGGGCGAAGTGGAACTGGCCGGGAAGGGCATCTGCTACTGCGCGGTGTGCGACGGTGACTTTTACCGCGGCAAAAAGGTGGCCATGATAGGCGGTGGGAACACCGCGCTGCAGGAGGCAATCTTTCTTGCGGACATCTGCAACCATGTTACTGTCATCCAAAATCTGGACTTCTTTACCGGCGAGGAACGGCTGGCTCGGTCGCTGCAGGGGCGAAAGAATGTCTCCTGCATCTTTGGGGCACAGGTCACCTCTATCCACGGCGGGGATGGCGGCCTCTGCCATGTGAGGGTATGCAAGGAAGCGTCCGGAGAAGAACTACGCATTCTGGTCGAGGGTTTGTTCATCGCCATCGGCCTTGAACCGGAGAACGGTCCTTTCGCCGGCGTTGCCCGGCTAAACGAGAACGGCTACATTGATGCCGATGAAGCCTGCCTGACGGACACACCGGGGGTGTTCGTTGCCGGGGATTGCCGGAGCAAACGCATCCGCCAACTGACCACTGCCGCGGCGGACGGCACTGTTGCTGCATTGGCTGCCCTGAGTTACCTGGCCTGAGTGATTGCGGATAAAGAGATTCGGGATTAGGCGTATGGACGAGTGGATGCATTTGGAGCCCTTCGCTTCCAATTGAATAAACGCGCATGATTAATAGCCTCGAAAATATTCTTTAGATATTCTTTCCTGGATATTGACATATGCCGGATACCTGCTATGATGAGGGTGGTAGCTGACATATGTCAGTAACAATCTCAAGATCAGCCATTGCAGGCTGAGAGGCAGGACATAAGGAGGTCAACATGCCAGGATTGAATGGAACAGGCCCCGCAGGCGCGGGAAGCATGACAGGGCGGGGATTGGGTCCCTGCGGCAGCGGTGAGGGTATCCCTGCCAAAGAATTCTACGGACGCGGGATGGGACATCCCCTGGGAGCGCGCTTCGGCCGCGGAATGGGATGTGGGCGGGGCATGGGCTTTGGCGGAGGATTCGGTCCCGGTTATGGGTACTTTCGGAATGCCGGCGCTCCGCTGGATGAAGAAACCCGCAAGTCTTTGCTTCAGGAACAACGAAACTTCCTCAAAGCCCGGTTGGAAACGATCGACAAACAGCTGGAAACACTGTAACAAACATCGACTGTCCGGGGCGGAGAACATATTCGCTCCGGACAACACCAGAGAAGTAGAGGTGACAATATGCCGCGGCCTATGAAAAGGCGCAATGTATGCTGCCTGCCCCGCAACAATCGCTTTGGCCCGCTTGGTCAACGTGCCGGCATGCGGGAAGAGGTGACGATGACTGTGGACGAGTTTGAGACCATTCGGCTGATCGATTACCGGAACTTCACCCAAGAGGAATGTGCGGGGCAAATGGGTGTTGCTCGCACCACGGTGCAAGCGATTTACGACCAGGCCCGCAAAAAGATCGCGCGCGCTCTGGTGGACTGNNGAAGCATGCAGGCGCGGCGCCTGCAACCGCCACCGAGGCGGGTGGAAAGAGGAAGAGCCGCAGGACACAGCGCCGGGGGAGGAAGAAACATGAAGATTGCTGTACCTGTGGAAGGCCTGGGAAACGACACAGCTGTGTCCGCTTCCTTTGGGCGCGCAGCAGGATTTCTGGTTTTCGATAATGGCGAAGGCACGACAAAGATCTTGAGCAATGATGCGGCCCAAAGCGCAGGCGGCGCGGGCATCCGGGCCGCGCAGACCGTTGTTGACAGCGGGGCGATGATCCTGCTGACACCGCAATGCGGTGGCAATGCTGCCAAGGTTTTGCTGGCGGCAGGGGTCAAACTGTACAAAACGCAGCCAGATGTGAGCGCGTCAGAGAATATCAAACGATTTCTGCGGGGCGAGCTGACAGAACTTGCCGAAATCCATGAGGGGTTTCACGGACACTGACAGAATGGGAAGGAAAACGATCGCTGTCCTCAGCGGCAAGGGCGGAACGGGAAAAACCTTTGTATCAGTGAACCTTGCTTGCGTTTCTGCACCGTCAACGTATGTGGACTGTGACGCGGAGGAACCAAACGGCCACCTCTACTTCAAGCCTCAAGGCTTCCGTGCGCAGAAGATCGATGTCCCCCTGCCCCGGGTTGATTCCGCGAGATGTGACGGATGCCGCAAGTGCGTGGACTTCTGCGCGTATCACGCACTGGCCTGGGCAAACGGGTCCCTGCTGGTGTTTGATGAACTCTGCCATGGCTGCGCCGGCTGCGTGATGGTGTGTCCGAATCATGCGCTCAGCGAGGTTCGCCGGAACATCGGCGAAATCCGGGAGGGGATGTCCGGGAGAGTGCGCGTGCTGTCGGGATTCCTGAACCCAGGCGAGGCATCTGGCATGCCCATCATCAAGGCACTGCTGGAAAGAAAAAACGGCGGCGCCGGGGAGTTCATCTTTGTTGATTGTCCGCCGGGCAGTTCCTGCATGGTCAGCGAAAGCGTCAAGGATGCGGATTACTGTGTGCTGGTGGCAGAGCCGACGCTTTTCGGCGCACACAATCTGAAGATGGTGCATGAACTCGTAAAGCTGCATGAAAAGCCCTGCGGCGCCGTGCTCAACAAGTGCCTGCCGGGAGACGATCCGTCGCTTGACTACTGCCGGGCGGAAGGAATTCCCATCCTGGCCCGAATCCCCTTTGATGAGGAGCTTGGCCTGCTCAACTCCAACGCGAGTATCGCCGTGCTGGAAAGCGAGCGTTACCGGTTGCTGTTCCGGGAGCTTCTTCTGGAAATCGAAACGGAGGTTCCTGATGCGGCAGCTGGTCATCCTTAGCGGCAAAGGCGGCACCGGCAAAACGACGGTGGCCAGCGCCCTGATCCGCCTGTCAGGCGCCCGTGCCTGTGCGGACTGCGATGTGGACGCGCCCAATCTCCATCTGGTGAACCGTCATTACTCCTCCGGTGAAACGGCGCCGTATTGGGGCCTGCCGCTGGCAGACATCGATCCTGTCCTTTGCACAGCCTGCGGCGAGTGCGAAGTAAACTGCCGCTTTGGCGCGATCATCCCCGGTGCGCCCCACCGGGTCGATCCTTATGCCTGTGAGGGCTGCGGCGTATGCGTGCTGGTCTGCCCGACGGATGCCATTAACATGAGGCCTCACGAAGCCGGGACCATGACGCTGTACGCACAGGAAAACAGGGTGTTTTCGACCGCGCAGCTTCGAACCGGCGCCGGTACTTCCGGGCTGCTGGTGAGCCAGGTGAAGAAGCGGATGAATGAAGCGATGAAGGAGGACATCCCCCTTGCCATCGTCGACGGCTCTCCGGGTATCGGCTGCCCGGTCATCGCGACCCTCAGCGGGGCGGATGTCACACTGATTGTTGCGGAGCCCTCGCTGTCGGGCATCAGCGATCTGGAACGTATTGTAAAAACGGCGCGCGGCTTTGGCGTCAGGATTGCCGTATGCGTCAACAAGGCAAACATCAACCCCGAAAAAGCAGAGCAGATCCGGCGCTATTGCGAGAGGGAAACCCTTTTTTTCGCCGGCGTCATTCCCTATGATCCGCTGGCCATCGAAGCGGTGAACCGCGGGCAGACCATCGCGGACACTCCCTGCCCCAGCGGGAAAGCCGTCAGGGAAATCTACCGCAACATCCTTCCCTTGCTGGAAAGGGGACAGACCGGTGTCTGAGTTGTTTCGAACAGGGCATATCCATCCTTACATGAGGTTCATGCGATGAGCGATCAGAATGCCTTCCTCTGGATCCTGCTGTTTGCCTTTGGTGCCATGCTGGTCAATAGCGTGGGCATTTACGTCATCTGGAAAAACAGCCGCTGGGCGATGAAGGTTTTGGAATACTTCATGTGCTTTGCGGCAGGCATGCTGATCGCTTCGCCGCTCATCATGGCATTTCCCAACGCGATTGCGAAGAACGGCTCTGCCGGTATCGCGGCACTGACAGGCTTTGTGTTCATGTTCATGAGCAACAGGCTGATCAAAAAGCGCACCAGGACGAAGGAACTGGCATTCGGAATCACTGCCATCCAAGGAATCCTAATCCATTCCCTGCTGGATGGCGTCATCTACACCGTCACCTTTTCCGTCAGCACCATGACAGGCGTACTCACAGGTATAGGCCTGGTGGTGCACGAGTTTGCCGAAGGCGTGGTGACCTTCTCCGTGCTGCTCAAGTCCGGCATGTCCTCCAAAAAGTCAGCATTGTACGCCTTCTTCGCCGCCGCGCTGACTACCCCCATCGGCGCGCTGATCGCCTATCCCGCCATTTCCCGGGTGAACGACTCCCTGCTGGGCCTTGCGCTGGGTTTCACATCCGGTGTGCTCATCTATGTTTCGGCCTCCCACCTTCTGCCGGAGGCGGGCGCGCATGAGAAGGGGCATTCCGTTGTCTCATTCTTCGCCGGCATCACACTGGCACTGCTGTTGCTTCTGATCAAATGACCGCAGGAGGGAATGCCCATCAAGAGAGGAATGAAAGGAGAAATCCGGATGAAAATCACGGTTCTGGCGGAAAACACCGCTGCAAATGAGACCCTTGGGAGCGAGCACGGGCTGAGCATCCTGGTGGAAATGAAGCAAGCCGTTATCCTCTTCGACACCGGGTGTGGCGAGCTGTTTGTTCAAAACGCTGAGAGGCTGGGCGTGGATCTGTCCAAAGTCACGCACCTCATCCTGTCCCACGGCCACTACGACCACGGCGGGGGCATCGAATCCTTTCTGCGCATCAACAACCTTGCCGGAGTCTACCTGCGGGAAGAGGCGTTCTCACAGCTCTATGCCATCCGTGCAGGCGGGGAGATCGAGTACATTGGGATCCCGCAGGGGCTCAGGGGGAACCCGCGCCTTGTGTTCACCCGTGACCGGATGGAAATTGCCGGGGGCGTCACCCTGTATTCCGATATCCGGCTGTCCGAGCCCATTCCGGAGACCAACCGCAGCCTGATGATCCGGGAAGGGGAGAAGCTGGTCCCGGATGCCTTTGCCCACGAGCAGGTCGCGGAGTTCACTGAGGATGGAAAGACCCTTCTGCTGACCGGCTGCTCGCATCACGGCATCGTCAACATCCTCAGGGACCATAGGGAGAAGACTGGCCGGACGCCGGACATGGTTATCGGGGGCTTCCATCTCCACTCTCATACTACCGGCAAGGCGGAGGACAGTATGTTGATGAGCGTCGCTGATCATCTCGCGGGAACGAAAGCAAGGTATTTCACCTGTCATTGTACTGGACTGCCCGCATATGAGGAGTTGAAAAAGCGGCTTGGCGGGCAGATCTCATACCTGTCGGGCGGACAGACCATGACCATCTAAGTGTAAGGAGAGGAAACCTGAATGAGTGACCAGTGCGACCATAACTGTGAAGGCTGCGCCCAGACCTGTGAAGACAGAAAAAAAGAACCAGACCTGCTGGCTTATTTGAACATGGAAAGCCGGGTCGGAAAGGTAATCGGCGTTGTCAGCGGCAAGGGCGGCGTGGGAAAGTCCCTGGTGACCAGCCTCCTGGCGGTCAGCACAAACCGGCAGGGCCTCCGGACTGCCATCCTGGACGCGGACATTACTGGGCCATCCATTCCCAGAGCCTTTGGCACCAAAGGCAGGGCACAAAGCGATGGTATCCACATGCTGCCCATCCTGAGCCGGAGCGGAATCCAGATAGTCTCTGTGAATATGCTGCTGCAGAACGATTCGGATCCCGTTGTATGGCGCGGCCCACTTCTTGCGAATATGGTCAAGCAGTTTTGGAGCGACGTGCTCTGGGACGACGTGGACGTGATGTTCATTGACATGCCCCCGGGGACCGGTGACGTCCCGCTGACAGTATTCCAGTCACTGCCGCTGGACGGTATCATCGTGGTGACCTCGCCCCAGGAACTGGTGAGTATGATTGTGGGCAAAGCGGTCAAGATGGCGCGGATGATGGACATTCCCATCCTGGGGCTGATTGAGAATTACTCTTACTTCGTTTGCCCTGACAATGGCAAACAGTACAGCCTCTTTGGAGAAAGCCGTGCGTCCGCGGCAGCGCAGGAGTATGGACTGCCCCTGCTTGGCAGGCTGCCGGTGGACCCCGCAATCGCAAAGGCGTGCGACGGCGGGAAGATTGAGGACTTGGACAGCGGCTGGCTTGCGCCGGCAGTTGATATGATCAGGAGTTTGGGAGGGACAAAGAGATGAAAATTGCGGTGGCGGCGGTTGCAGGCCAGGTAGCGGAGCACTTCGGGCACTGTGAGACCTTTCTGATCTACGATTCACTCAGCGGAGAGGCATCATTCGTCCCCAACCCCGGGCACAAGCCGGGATTTCTCCCGAACTTTCTGGGGGACATGGGGGTTGAGGTCATCATCGCGGGCGGCATGGGCGGCGGCGCAATCGAGATATTCTGTGCAAGGAACATCGATGTGGTGACAGGCGCTCAGGGGGATGCACTAGGCGCTGCAAAAGCATTCAGCCAGGGTGAGCTGAAAACCTCAGGATCTGTCTGCCATGAACATGCGCACGGGGAACATCATTGAGACAGGTTTGCTGGTTGCAGCAAATTCCCACAGGAGGCGCGAGTTCAATGAAGAAGATTGGCATTATTATCTGCGGGCGATATCAAAGCTGCGGCGGCGGGAAATGTCTCAGGGCGCTTAGGGAGCGCGCCGGCGCGTTTTCCATTTATGGACCTGAGGAGGAAGTCGAGTTGGTCGGTTACTCCAACTGCGGCGGCTGTCCCGGGGGGAATATCGAATATGTGCCGGAAGAGATGGTGAAAAACGGCGCCGAAGCCATTCATTTGGCTACAGGCCTGGTCGTCGGGTATCCGCCCTGCCCGCGCATCAATGATTTCAAGGCGTTTATCGAGAGCCGATACAAGATTCCCGTGGTTGTCGGCACCCATCCCGTTCCCATGAAATACCTTAAGGAACACAGTAAACTGCCTTATTGGGATAGAATGAATATGCGGCAGGTTGCGAGCGCTCTTTTTCAAGATGATGAAGCCACAATGAGAAGCTATGACTAAAGGTTGGTCTCAATGATAGACGTGGGCGTCCTACTGATAGGGGTAACCTCAAAACTACGAGACCCTGGAAGAATCATACAGGGCGTATATGAAGTAGATTTTCCCTAAAGCATATACCTTCAACTAATGCCATCGAAATCCGCACTACAGCGTGAACCTCACCCCGGCTAGGAACACCGCTGACAGCTTTCATTTGGGCTGCAGTTCCATCCGGTTAAGCACCTTCAGTGAGAGCAAGAAGTCGAACATATCAATTCGCCCAACTTCGTCAAGCAGCCGGGATAATTCCCCGGCTTGATATCTTACAAGTATCACCTTCCTCTTTAACTAGTTTCTGCATTTTTTAGTTTTGCAGTCGTTCGTTCAAATCATGCCACATTCGTATATGATGGGGAAGAGTTGGGCAGCAACGCGGCCTGAGTGTTATAGCTTTCGGATCACATCGACGCCATAGATAGCAGCCAGGCAGGACCCATTGTCCCACTGGATGTGTATGTGCCTGCGTCATCGATGCGGACCACCTTTCCACTGTCAACGGGTTTGAGCCGGGTATAGAGCTTGTCCATCTTCTCCAGCACGACGTGCGTACTGGTTGGGTATAGGCTTTTCAGCCTGTCGATGGTCCTCTGATCGGGAAATTCATCGAACATTCTCTCAATCTCCTTTCACGCGTATCAATCACTCTGTTCCGCTCAAAATTTAGTCTAAAAACGCGCTGCAGGTTTGCAACGCGTTTTGCTTAGTTGTGATGAGTCTGCGTGGAGTTTGTATTAGTTACCCCTGCGGCCGCGTCCGTTCCGAACCTGGGCTCCATCGTCGTTGGTAATCCCCGGCTGGTTCCGATTTCCGTATGTGCGGTCATTATTGTCATCCGCCCAACGATTTCCACCACGGAAACCCTGCCCATCGCCGGACTTATCCGAGTTGCGTTGGAAGGCCTGCAAGTGGCTCTCCGACGCCCTTTTCAGCGCTTCGAACACGCCCTTAACATCTTCCGGCAATCCGTCCTGCTTCAGGAAGGCTTCGTACATCGCAATGTTGTGGATTTCCGCTGCAATACATGGATCATAGAGTTCCTGCACCGCTGCAGGCAGGACAATGTGTTCGATTCCTGTGTCAGCCGGAACTGGGATATTGTACGCAGCGAATAGGGGCAGCAGGTGTTCCACATGGGTTGCTTCAGCTTTCATGATGTTGGTGAAGGGGCGATCCACACCGAACTTTGCAATGATTTCCTTGTACTCGGCCTGAGCCAGGTACTCATCCTGGATCGCGTAGGTCAGCATCTGCTCCACCGTATAGGTTTCACCCTCCTTGACTCCGGCTGCGCCAAAGTCCTCCGAGGCCAATCCCATTACAGGCAGAACCAGAGCCAGCATCAGGGCTAGCGTGCTCATCCATTTCTTAGTTTTCATCTTGTTTCCACTTTCCTTTCATACCGGCTTTCTCTTGCCGTGATCACATCCTAACCAGAGGATGTGACAGAAATGTGTTTTATTGCGGGAGAATACTCGAAGTTTATGTGGACGAATAATGAACATTCATCTGGCTATGTATTTGTTGATAAGTGTCCGCTTTTCACACACGCCGCAGTCCCCGTGCCTGGTGCTGCCGCCGGGTCAGCGCCGCGATCTCAATAGCTAGCGCTGCATATCTTTCTCATCCCGCACCTGGAAGGTGTTCCTGGGGTCAGTGTTGTCGTTTCACGGGTGAACTGTTCGTCGGGAATTATGTTTTATCCTCTGAGAATTTCTTTCGGAAAGCGCGGATGCGCAACATGCATAAGTTTGAAAAGAATGAAAAACGAGTTGGATGAGTACATAATTATTGAGCAACAGTTATAAATGAATTATTTATCCATAACGTTGAGTCATGCCTGAATAATACTCACACCGTCACCCTCGTCCCGGTAAGAAAGATGACTGCCATCTTTCCGTCAGCAGTCACCTCGATATGGTCCAGAACCTTTCGTGACAAGTCGTAATCGAACTCCCTGAGCCGGCCGCGCTCCTCCAGCAGCCTGGCCATTTCACCCGCACGGTACCTGACCAGCGCGTCCCTGCCATCATGGACCATCTCCCGGTAGCTGGCGGCATACCGCATCCTGTGCCCGACCAGCAGGTTCCACGCCCGCATGAAGGCCTTGTCCGCGTCCTTCGCCGCCACCTGGATATCCGTGCAGAGCATCTGCCGGGGAACAGGCAACTTCCTTTCCTTGGCCCTGCGCGCCTCCACATACCGTGGCACAGCGCCTTTAAGCCTCAGTGGCATAGGCGGCGGGGTGAATGTCCTACCCTCAACCGGCCTGCCCCTTTCACCCCTGAAACTGCTGCAGCGCCAGTAGACGCGGCCGGCGTCCACTATTCTTGTTGACCGCAACTGCATAAAAGTTGACCCGCATGCCGCACAGGTGATCCTGGCCGACAGCGGGTTTTCTTCATTGTGGTGATGATACCTTGTGATGCGGTGCTCTCTGCAGTAGGCTGCCTGCCTTTTAACCTCCAGCTGGACACACTCCCAGGTCGCCGGGCCGACGATACCCGGGTGGCTTCCCTCCAGGTAGTATTTCGGCAGCTCTCCTTGGTTCTTCAGACGCCTTTTCGTCAGCGGGTCCTGGTTGAAAGTTTTCTGGAACATGAAGTCGCCCTTGGCCAGCTCGTTGCGCAGGATCTTGCGGATCGTGCTCAGGCTCCAGGTTGTATTGCCCTGGTCGGTGCGAATCCAGTCCCTTTCCAGCCCAGCCGCGATTTCGGTGATGCTCATCCCGTCCAGGAACTCCCGGTAAATCCTACGGACGATTACGGCTTCCTCTTCGACGATCGCGATGCAGCCAGTACCATCCTTTCGGTAGCCCAGGCACTTCCCCAGCGGGATGCTTTTCACGCTTCCGGTCTCATACTTGCGCCGCAGTCCCCACTGGATGTTCTCCGACATCGCCACGCTTTCATTCTCCGCAACCGCTGCGATCAGGGAGAGCAGAACCTCGCCCTCGGCGGTCAGGGTATGGATATTCTCCTTCTCGAAGTACACATCGACGCCCAGCGCTTTCAGCTCGCGCACGCTCACCAGGCAGTCCACCGTGTTGCGCCCGAAGCGCGAGACCGACTTGGTGATGATGAGGTCCAGTTTCCCTTCCCGGCAGTCGTCCATCATCCGGAGGAAGCCCTGCCGCTTGCCGATACCTGTGCCGGAAATGCCCTCGTCCGCGTAGATGCCGCAGTTGACGTACTCCGGCTGTTCATCCAAGTACTGACTGTAGTGCC
>LSQX01393847.1_pt1 | contig 11980 bp, 10 predicted proteins | sample 654561 | NCBI WGS metagenome assembly LSQX01 (sample SAMN04489861, study PRJNA283612) | anaerobic digester metagenome | isolation source: 4 biogas reactors fed with cattle manure at either 37C or 55C with and... | place: Denmark: Kongens Lyngby | collected 2014 | reverse complement strand
AAAACGTCATGCTTGTCCTTGCCGGGCTGGAGGAAGCCCTTGCTGCCCAAGGGTTCCATGTGGAGAGGGGAGCGGGAGTTTCTGCGGCTAGGGAAGCATATGGAGCTGTTGCAGGCTAGTGCCATCTTACGGTGAGTTTTGATTCTTTAACACCATGAGTTTGAAATTCAATACAGTCTTACTTAGTGTTGCAGAGCATATATAAGGCCACTGGTGCCCTGGTATCTAAGATAATATGTAGGGGCGCTTGTGGCCTTAGTATAGTGACGCATGGGCAATAGGTGCCCTCCTGCCAAGTCACTAGATAAGACGCGTACAATCCGTATAGACACCCTAACTTTGACTCCCCCATTCGTATGATAATCTTCGACTTTAAGGCGTTGGTTTTCCGTCATGTAAGAATATGATGGGCCGGCCGAAGGCCTAGGTAACAATCATCATGTTGCTTTCAGGGAAGATTCCAAACCTACTCTTCCTCTCAATTCTAGCAAACAAGGTGTATTTCAACTAATCTACACAAAAGGTCTTTCATCAAAAACCATCCCATTTAACGGTGTGAGCAGGTATTTCAACAGGAAGTTGAAAAGATTCCTAAAAAATTGCTGTAGATATGCAGGACTTTTTGTTGATATGTAGAATCTACTCATTAATTCTAATGGAAAAGGAGCCTAGACCGAGAATGAGCCAGCAAGAACTTCACCCTTTGCTTCAGGCTATGTTGCCGGTGGCAAGGGGTATCGCGGCAACCTTCGGTTCCCACTGTGAAGTTGTTCTTCACGACCTTAGTCACCCAAGGACGTCCATAGTCAACATTGTGAATAATTCTGTTACCGGACGAAAGGTTGGTGATGGCATAAGAGATCTGGTGTGGAACGTCCTAAGGTCTCCTGATTTTGCCGATGATATGCTTGCAAACTATCGAAGCGTTACTTCAGACGGAAAAGCCATTAAATCCACAACAATCCTCATTCGGGATGATGAGAAGAAGGCCATAGGTGCTCTCTGTATCAATTTCGATATGACTAGTTTTCATAAGGCGAAGAAGGCATTTGATGAGTTTGCGGTTGCTAGCGAAATTGACCTTCCAGGTGAGAAAGTTGTTGAAATAGATAACGCCGATGTTGTCGATATCCTTGATCACCTCGTATCAAGAACAATAGAAGAATATGGTAAGTCTCCGGAGCAAATGTCCAGAGAAGATAAAATCCAGATAGTGGGGTATCTGGACGAAAAGGGCCTCTTTCGCATAAAAGGTGCAGTAAATTGGGTCGCGAAGAAGCTTGGGACGTCGAGGTACACAATATATAACTACTTAGAAGCTGCACGCGCAGAACGTGCTATGGATGAAAAGAGGTGAGACCATAGCAGAATCATGAGTGTATGATTTGCAAATTGTGTTGAAGTCGTATTTGATAGCAAGGAGGTAAACTACTACATTGACTTGTACTGCTCACGCTATGAAGCACAACATCTCATCAGATAAGGTAGCTCAATCTTCAAGCCCCTTGTCTCAGGGAATCCGATTCAAGGATTTCATATTCCTTTCCGGACAACTTGGTAGGAATCCCACAACAGGAAAGTTAGAAGAAGATTTTGTTTCCCAAGTTCGTCGGATTTTGTCAAATCTCCGCGACCTTCTTGAAACCTCTGGTTCATCCATGGATATGGTGCTTAAGACAACGATATTCTTAACAGATATTCGCAAGACCAGGGAGTTGAACGAGATCTATAGAGAATTCTTCAACGACCCCCTGCCTGCTAGGTCATGTGTTGAAGTCTCAGCTCTTGCTAATGGAGCTGAAGCAGAGATAGAGCTGATAGCTGCATGCTGTAATACAAAGGAGTAGCGGAGGCGAGCGTTAATGCCGGAAATCATTGGAGAATATGTTGATCGTCTAGTAAATCTTGAAATGAGAGTTCAGGGGGGGCTTCCTAGAGGCGTTACTCACAAACTATATGAAGCAGCAAGGAAGAAGCAAGGGCCTCCCCTTACATTTTTGGCTGCTCAGAAGCTAATTGATGCCCTTAAACCGGGTGACAATGTAATAATTGCAACAGGAGCCGGAGTTCCTCCATGGCTTCCTAAAGGAGAAACCGACGGGCCCCTGGGTGCAGCCTCTCTCGCGAGAGCCCTGGATATCGGACTTGGTGTAAAGCCTATAGTAGTAGGAGAAGAGAGAACAATGGCGCCAACCGAGGCCTCTTTCGAAGCTGCCGGGGTTACTATTGTGGACGAGAAGATGTTTAATGAACGAAGCCACGTGGCGCTTGCGATTCCATATCCCTTAGGAGAAAGCGCCGGAGAAGCAACTGCTCATGAGTTAATGGAACGTTTTAAGCCAAAGGCTGTAATTACCGTAGAGAAACACGGGCCCAGCGCCAGTGGGATGTACCACAGCATTATGGGTGTGGGAAGAAGTCCTGACCTTGTAGCAAATGTAAAATTCCTCACGGATCTCGCTCAAGAGCAAGATATTCTCACAATTGGAATCGGGGACGGAGGAAACGAAATAGGATTTGGCCTTATCTATGATGACGTCCGGAGGATTCAAGCATATGGCCCCAAATGCCAATGCCCCTGTGGTGCCGGAGTTGCTACAGTAAGCAAGGCAGATGTTCTGGTGGCTACAGCTGTATCAAACTGGGGTGCCTATGGAATTTCCGCAATGTTAGCTCTGATGCTAGAGAACCGGCGAGTTCTTCAGGATACAGAGACGGAATATCGTATGCTTGACGCATGTATTAGAGCAGGCGCCATGGACGGACTCTACACAAGCCAAGTAATGTACGTAGATGGGACGTCGTCAGCGGTTCAAGCTGCTCTAATTACCATCCTACATCACATAGTGGACAACGGGCTGTCACAGCAGCCTCGCCATTGGTAGACAAAACAGCGAAAGGGGAGTCAGTAAGTGAAATCACTAAGAATTCTATGGGTAGCAGTATTAGCGGTTATTCTTGTATGTCCTGCAGTCATGAGTGCTCAGACGTGGAACTTCGCAATCGGCACAAGTACCCTGGGAGGAACGTATTACATTTTTGGCACACCGTGGGCTAAAGTCATCACTGACAAGGTTCCTAATGCAATAGCTACAGTACAATCTACCAATGGGCCATCAGCCAACATCCAATTAATGGAGAAAGGTGAGCTGAAGCTAGCCTATGCATCAGCGCCTGCTGCATATGAGGGATGGACAGGAACAGGATGGGCTAAGGGTCGCAAGTACCAGAGACAGAGAAGTCTATTCACGACGTACTCCAGCTATTTTGAAATAGTCACTCTTTCCAAAAGCCCAATTAAGACTATCAGGGATCTTGAAGGAAAGAGAGTACATATGAGTATGCCAGGAGGTACTCCCGACATTGCCATGCGTTACAGCCTGGAAACGTTGGGAATTAAGCCGAAAGAGGAAGTGTATATGCAGACGGGTAATGCTGCAGACCTTCTCAAAGATGGCAGACTTGACGTAGTCATTGCAGTGATGGGACTTCCAACCTCATTTATACTGGACCTTCAATCCACTCATGACATTCGTCTTGTGGATATCGATCCCGAAGATCAGACCACCGTTGCAGAAAAGTATCCCTACTTTGCAAAGGGCACAATACCTAAGAATACGTACAAGAATCAAAGTACAGATATAAACAGCTTCGTCTTCTGGAACTATGCCATAGGCGACAAGGATCTTCCTGAGGAGCTTGTCTACAATATGGTAAAGGCGGTATTTGAGAACAAGGCAGAATTTGAAGCAGCGCACTCCTCAGGTAAAGAACTGGCTCCTGAGAACATAGTCTATTCAGTAGTGCCTCTTCATCCCGGCGCATTGAGGTACTACAGGGAGATTGGCATCGAGATTCCTGATGCGCTCATCCCACCGGAAGCGAAGTAGTCTGTAGCCGGTAGACAAGTAGTATAGCCAGTTATAATATGGGACGCCTGTCGTTCGGAGAGAAAGACGATGGCGTCCCATACGGTAAAAGGAAGGTGTCACAACCATGGATCGTAGCAGTGAGATCCCAAACCAACTTCCCGATGATGATGTAGAAACTACAGGCAAGAGGACGCTTAGTTTAACTCAACAGCGTATTACTTTTGTAATAGCATTAGCCTATTCCATTTTTAACATTGTCGCGCTGGTAATCATGCCGGTAGGGCCATGGATTCATCTTCCGGTTAACCTTGCCTTTGCCTCTGTCCTCACACTCCTAATTTACAAAGGCCCTTGTGAGGCTAGAAAGGGCTTGGCAAAGTTTGTTGACGCCCTTTTCATAGTGGCAGCCCTCGCATGCACCATTTATTACATGGTTGAGTACAAAGAAATGGTATGGCGGATTGCCGCTTTTCCCACTACCCTGGACGTAGTATTCAGTGCTCTTCTCATTGTCGTTGGCTTGGAAATTACCAGGAGAGCCAGTGGTCTTGCGCTATCTCTGGTAGGGTTAGGTTTTCTTCTCTATGGATTCTTCGGGAATTACATACCTGGTTTCTTAGGACACAGCGGATTTTCGTTTGAGCGAATCGTCACCTATCTCTACAGCGACACAGGTATATTTGGTACTGCGCTTGCAGCAGCGTCGTCCTTCGTTTTTCTGTTCATTTTATTTGGTTCATTCCTGAACAAATTTGGATGCGGAGAAGTGTTTATTGACTTGGCAACAGGACTTGCAGGTCACACACGAGGTGGACCGGCGAAGGTGGCGGTTATGTCCAGTGCGCTGTTTGGCACTGTAGCCGGAAGCTCTATAGCAAACGTGGCTGCAACAGGCTCTTTCACGATTCCGTTGATGAAGAGGATTGGGTACCGTCCGGAATTTGCCGGGGCAGTAGAAGCAGCTGCTTCCACCGGGGGACAGATTATGCCTCCTGTTATGGGATCAACCGCATTCATTCTCGCGGAGATTGTTGGAGTGGCATACCCAACCTTGGCGCTCAAATCTATGTTTCCAGCTATTCTTTACTTCCTTTCTGTATTGATCATGGTCGACCTGGAAGCAGTGAGGACAGGCCTTCAAGGATTGCCAAAGTCTGAGCTTCCCAGTGTTAAGAAGGTTCTGAGGGAAAAAGGCGCTTTTCTCCTGCCTATTGTGGCAATATTTGTGGCCCTCTTGGTTCTTAAGGTCAGCACTTCAAGAGCTGCCATATTAGGAATATGCACTGCCTTGCTTGTACCCTTATTGGCTAAAGGGGTAGAGGTCAATTGGCGTGGTGTGTTGGAAGCCATAGCAGGAGGTGCGACAGGCGTACTTAATATCATAGCTTCATGTACGACTGCCGGTATTATCATAGGAATACTTGCCCTTACCGGACTTGGCGTAAAGATAGGCACAGCTCTTATTCACCTTTCGGGCGGAAACATATTCTTTCTCCTTGTTGCAGCTATGTTCCTTAGCATGCTTCTGGGAATGGGCCTTCCTACTGCTGCTGCCTATATCATCACAGGCTCAGTTATTGGCCCGGGGCTTACAATGGCAGGCGTACCTATGCTTACAGCCCATTTATTTATCTTCTATTTCTCACTGCTTGCCATGGTCACACCCCCGGTTGCTCTGGCATCCTATACAGCAGCCGGCATAGCTAACGCAAGCGCCTCCAGAACCGGATGGGAAGGATTTAAGCTTTGTATCGCAGCGTTTATTGTACCTTATCTTTTCGTTTACCGTCCTGCTCTTATTCTGGAAGGTACACCTGTGGAAATAATCTACAGCATTATTGTGGCTATTGCCGGAATCATGTTGCTAGGTTGTGGGGTACAAGGCTTTTTCCTACGTAAGGCCAACGCAATTCAGCGGGTTCTGCTGATTACTGCGTCTCTTTGCCTTCTAAGTCCTAGCATTATCGCTGATCTGGCTGCGCTTACGCTTGTAATTGTAACCGTAGTAATAAACTCAGATACAAGAGAGGCTGCGACTACCGCGTTTCGGGGATTGCTTGGAAAAAGAGCGCAAACATCTTGAGTAACAGAAGATGGAAACGACACTTTATCTATGAGCTGCACAAATCATCACGTAAGAGAGGGATCACGAAATGTTGCTAAACAAGGCACGCTTGGACAGTCTTCTAAGAGACTCTAATTTTGAGGTGTTAATTGTCGGTAAACCGGAAAATGCAATATATATGACAAATTTTCACCCTATGGGGAGTCGGACCATAAGGGATCGCCTGACGTATGTGCTCTACTTCAAGGATGAGGGGATCACTCCCATAGTTCTGTCTCCGTCAATAGACGTAGGACACGTACGCGAACTATCATGGATACCGGAGGATAATATAGTTGGATATACTGAGTTTCCAACCGGACATGATACAGGGCTTGTCACAGACAAGTTCGGGTACATCTCCGGAGTTCTAAGAGAGCATGGCTTGGACAACGCAACGATAGGCATTGAAGCAAGCTTTCTTTCGTCCTATCTTATGGAGGCTTTTCAGACGAGCTTGCCCAAAGCCACCCTTGTTGACTGCTCGCAGATACTTCGTACGGCTCGTGCCGTGAAGTCTCCGGAGGAAATTAGGAGGCTTCGCCTAGCGGCTGAGGCTACAGAGAAAGGTTGCAGGCGAATGATAGAGCTGGCCTCTCGAGGCGAAACCGAGATCCGTATTGCCTCTGAGGCCAAAGCTACGTCAATGTTAGCAGGCGCCGAAACCATTGGCTTTTCGGCAGTTGGAGGAGGACCGCGGTCAGCTAGAGTTCACAACAATCCCAGGAATATGCCGGTGAAACCAGGAGAGGTCTTCAGATTTGACTACGGCGCTCTCTGTGATGGCTACTGGGGAGATCTGGCTAGGAGTTACGTATTTGGCAGAAAACCTACACCCGAGCAGCAACGGATATACGATACTGTGTTAAAGGCGCAGGAAGCTGCACTGGAGGCAGTAAAGCCCGGGGTTACCGCAGGCGAGATCCATCGTGTAGCAGTTGCTGCCGGCAGGACCGTTGATCCCACCTTACGTCGCGAGCACGTGGGTCATGGCGTGGGGCTCGAAGTACATGAGGAACCAATTCTAAGAGCAGGTAACGATATGATAATCGAACCTGGTATGGTGCTCTGCGTGGAAGTGGGAAAGTATGTTCCTGAAGTCGGCGGTTTCCAGGTCGAGGATACCGTTGTAGTGACCGAATCCGGTATTGAAGTGCTCAGTTCTTTGCCAAAGACATTGGCGCTGAGTAGCTAATCCGTACTCAATTATTACTTCTCTGGGAGTAGGGTGTTATGAATCGCTTATTGGTTGAGGGTTTACACATAACAGTACTGGGCTTAGTTGTAGTTTTCGCCGGTCTCTCCCTGCTCATAGTCTTCCTGCTACTCATTAACTTGTTCTTTGATAGAAATGGCAGGCAAGTGAGGCATATGCGTACTGTTGATGTTTCCTCTGAGGAAGCCGGCGGCAACAAGATGAAATCTGATCCTACCGAAGGAGAACTAGTGGCAGCTGTAGTGGCTTGCTTAGCCTATATGGAAGCTAGCTCTGACAGCATTACTTAGCTGAGGAGATTTCCAATGAGACAATTCAGAGTCGTTGTAAACGGCAGAGAATACTGTGTTGAAGTAGACGAGATGAACAAGCTTGATAGTGTAATGTCAGATATGGAAGAGAAGTATGAGAGTAAGACCTTACAGGACGAGGCGAATGAGTCACAAAACATAGAACCATTGTCAATAGCAATAGCCGGCGAATCCAAAACGATAACGGCTCCTCTCGCAGGCTCTATTCTCTCTGTGAGAGTGAAAGCAGGGGATTATGTCAAAGCCGGAGATGTAGTTTTGACACTTGAAGCACTTAAACTTGAGAACGAGATCATTACACCTTATTCAGGAGTTGTACGATCCGTAACAGTGACTGTTGGTCAAAATGTGGAAACAGGCAAGGTTTTGGTAGCCATAGATGAGACCGAATTAACGTAAGGGGTATTGACGATGGCTTCGAAATGGATGCAGTTTGTTAGCTCTACCGGTTTTGCAAGTATCTCGTGGCCTTCATTGGTTATGATGGGTATTGCTGTATTTCTCATATACCTGGCGATCAAAAGGAATTATGAGCCTCTGCTTCTGATACCCATAGGTTTCGGGATGCTACTTACAAACTTACCTTTGACAGGTCTCATGGGAGAGGGTGGATTTCTCTTTCATCTCTACCAAGGGGTTAAGTTGGGAGTATATCCCCCTCTCATTTTCCTCGGCGTCGGCGCACTTACTGATTTTGGGCCTTTGATTGCGAACCCTTCCAGTATGCTATTAGGAGCAGCAGCTCAGGTAGGCATCTTTGCCACATTTCTTGGGGCTATCAAGATGGGTTTTACGCTTCCTGAAGCAGCGTCCATCGGAATTATCGGTGGCGCAGACGGGCCTACCGCAATTTTTCTGACTTCAAAGCTAGCGCCTCACCTTCTAGGGCCTGTGGCTGTAGCCGCTTACTCGTATATGGCTCTTGTGCCGATAATCCAACCACCGATAATGAAGGCGCTTACGACACCTAGGGAGAGGCGCATAGCTATGGAGCAACTACGAGTTGTATCGAAAAAGGAGAAAATTGTGTTTCCGATAGCAGTGACGATTCTTTCCGTACTACTAGTTCCGTCTGCATCAGCTCTTATTGGTTCTCTTATGTTGGGGAACCTCATCCGGGAGTCCGGTGTCACAGAGAGGCTATCCAAGACTGCCCAGAATGAGCTAATAAATGTTGTGACAATTTTCATTGGTGTTACTGTCGGAGCTACAGCAGGCGCAGAGACCTTTCTCAGAATTGACACGACAAGAATCATCATTCTAGGGCTAGTTGCCTTTGCAGTTAGCACAGCGGCTGGAGTTCTACTGGGGAAACTAATGTGTATCTTGACCGGAGGGAGGGTCAATCCTCTAATTGGCGCAGCTGGGGTATCGGCGGTACCCATGGCTGCGAGAGTCTGTCAAAAGGTGGGTCAAGAAGCGAGCCCTGGCAATTTCCTTCTTATGCACGCGATGGGGCCAAACGTAGCAGGCGTTATTGGATCTGCCTTGGCCGCAGGTGTTCTTCTTTCGATTCTCGGATGAGAGCGTAATTCGTAATTGAGATAGTCAGAGAGGATGGTTCCGAAGATGAGAACTGATGCAAGCATCACGACACAGAGCAATCCTATCGCCGCGAGGCCTGTCAGAATTACTGAGACTGCATTCCGCGACGGGCACCAATCACTTCTTGCAACCAGGATGAAGACTGAAGACATGCTTAAGATAGCTGATACAGTGGATAGTGTCGGTTACTTCTCACTGGAGATGTGGGGTGGTGCTACGTTTGATGCTTGCCTTCGTTATCTGGACGAAGACCCGTGGGAAAGGCTCAGAGCCCTTAGGAAGAGACTGAAGAATACCCCGCTCCAGATGCTTCTTCGAGGCCAAAATCTTGTTGGGTACCACCACTATCCTGATGATGTAGTAGAGGCTTTCGTCACTCATGCAGTAACAGAAGGCATCGACATAATGCGGATCTTTGATGCTCTCAATGACGTAAGAAACATGGCAAAGGCAATGGAGGCCGCAAAAAAGGCGGGTGCGCACGTCCAAGCATGTGTCGTATATACATTAAGTCCGGTACACAACTCAGATCATTACGTCAGCACTGCTAAGACCCTTGAACAGATGGGGGCTGACTCTATCTGCGTCAAAGATATGGCCGGCCTTTTGACTCCCTATGCGTCACATAATCTGATAACACGTCTAAAGGAAGCGCTTACGATACCCGTGCAATTACATAGCCATTACACCAGCGGGATGGCAAGCATGGCATATTTGAAGGCTATTGAAGCCGGCGTAGATTGTGTGGACACATCTGTCTCTGCGCTGGCCCTTGGGACAAGCCAACCTCCTACAGAGACCATCGTCGCCGCGCTTAAAGGCACGCCTTATGATACGGGACTGGATCTTGAGACTCTGGCGGATATCGGCTCATATTTCAGGAGTATGAAGTTGCGCTATCAGGATGTAGCTACGCCCATTGTTGTGAATGCAGATGCCCTAAGATGGCAAATTCCAGGCGGAATGCTTTCTAATCTTAGGGCTCAACTTACAGCCCAAGGAATGCTCAATAAGCTTGATGAAGTATTGGCTGAGGTGCCCAGGGTTCGCGAAGAGATGGGTTATCCTCCGCTAGTGACTCCTATGAGTCAAATTGTCGGTACACAGGCAGTTCTAAATGTTGCTACAGGCCAGAGGTATGCTATCAAATCCCGAGAGATTAAGGATTATGTTAAGGGTCTTTACGGGAGGTCACCTGCGCCTATATCTGATGAAGTGAGACAGATGATTATCGGGAATGAGGAAGTCATAACAACCAGACCTGCGGACCTATTGGATGCTGAACTTGGTAGTGCGCGCTCGTTGATAGGGAAGTATCCCCGCAAGGAAGAGGATGTCCTGACGTATATCATGTTTCCCGAGGTTGCTCTGGACTTCTTTAAGAAACGGCCGGCATGATCTTCTCTATTGCACATCCTGTCGGGCAATGCTGCGATATCTCATTGGCTTTGGATGCTCGTATTGCGGTGCATCGGGCGCAGACGGTAGACGGTATGATGCATATAGAAATCCTCAGGATATGGAGGAGAAATTGCTGCACATTGGCAGGACTTCTTGTCAATATCTAGAAGTTGGTTGCTGAACCTACCCATAATATGTTCCCACACGATTGAAGGATAGCTTCAGACGGAGAAACTATCAACTCCACAGCGCAGCTCATGATTCACTAGTGCATGATCTAGGAGATGTGTTGGAGTGTTAGCTTTTGCTCGTGGGGCTGAAGTAGAGATAGAGTTGATAGCCGGACTCTAAGTCTAATAAGGCTTGCCGGGAGGGATTGTCATGTCCGAGTCTGCCGGAAGCAAGGAGAAAGGGACTGCAGTCCAAGTTGAAGTATCGCTGAGTCATAACATGCTGTGGCCCGGGCGTCCCGGTTCCGTTTGGGCGCTGGTGAAGCTGGTAGCGGGAAAAGCTGAGACAACCGGTAAAGATGATCGCCTTCCACTTAACCTTGCTCTTGTGCTGGATAGAAGTGGTTCAATGCATGGCGAGCCTCTTGGGTTTGTGAAAGAGGCTGTGAGTTTTGTGGTGGATCAAGTCGCATCTTGTGACTTCCTGTCTATTATTACCTTTGACCAAGATGTTGACGTAATTTGCCCGTCGCAAAATGTTACCAATAAGGATAGCTTGAAGACGGTTGTCAAGTCCATTTCTTCCGGCGGCAGTACCAATCTTTCAGGCGGTTTTCTCCGAGGTTACAGGGAAGTCCTGAAGGAATCTAGACCGGGAAAAGTAAATCGAATTCTTCTTCTTACAGACGGCGAGGCCAACGTTGGGATTACCGAGCCTTCTCTCCTTGCTGACAAGGCTAAAGGTATGGCGGAGAAGGGGGTTTCTGTTTCCACTGTCGGAGTCGGGGCCAGCTTCAATGAAGATCTCCTTATGACGCTGGCAGAGGCAGGTCAAGGGCACTATTACTATGTAAGTAATCCTGACGAGATTCCCAAAGTGTTTGCCGATGAACTAGAAGGGCTGCTTTCCGTTATTGCCCAGGCTATTAGCATATCCATGGAAGGCTTGAACGGTTGCCATGTAGCAGGAGTGCTAGGATATGAACCGGCATTCACGGCTACAGGTGCAAGTATCGAGCTTCCGGATATGTATGAAAACGAAGTAAAGATTCTCGCATTACAGATCGATCATCCCCCCTTACCTCCGGGAGAACACGGTGTATTTAAGCTGGTGCTAGACTATACCGGCGCTACAGGGGATCTTGACGTGGTTACACTTCAAGTGACAGCGAAGCTTACTGCAGCAAGCGGTCCCGAGGACGCCTTTGAACCCAATTTCGAAGTCATTAAGGTAGTGGAGTTGATTAGAACTGCTGTCGCCAAAGACGAGAGTTCAGAGGCAGTGCATAGAGGCGATTTGGAGACAGGACGTAGAGTGTTAGAGGAACGGCTAGATGTGCTGCTGTCTCTTATACACATCT
>LSQX01145772.1_pt1 | contig 11980 bp, 7 predicted proteins | sample 654561 | NCBI WGS metagenome assembly LSQX01 (sample SAMN04489861, study PRJNA283612) | anaerobic digester metagenome | isolation source: 4 biogas reactors fed with cattle manure at either 37C or 55C with and... | place: Denmark: Kongens Lyngby | collected 2014 | reverse complement strand
TATCCCCTACCCCACATACACATTCCCATTATGCCACTCCAAATAACCCGGATCAGGCAGCTGGTCCCGGCACTCGGGCAGAACAATCAATTTGCTGCCATGGTGAGTATGTTGCTATAACTAATTTAAATTTCGCTTCAAGTTCCCGCTCTTAAGATTTCATGTACTTTTTCTATATCAATTTCGGCCCGATTGTACCCACGCGTTGTCAGGCTGCAACGGTAAAGGGGTTTTCAGCAACTATATTCTGATTGTAATCTTTCTTAACATAGCTTCCGACTCATCATCCGTTAAACCGTACAACTCCTTAATCGCCAGGATACGAGCCAACCAAAAGCTTGTCCCTTCAGAATTGATCTCAAAGGGCCCCAGTATGGTTTCCGCTATAGGAAATAATAGACGATACTGCATAAAACGGTATCGGTAGTTGTACACAGACATTTTTTCGATCATATGCAGATAATTTATTAACTGATCATTTTCATCCAAATTCCGTAATGGTGCTAAATATGAACGTTTGCTTATTTCCGCTTCATCGGGCATCCTGTACACACAACCGAATACCAAATTGAGCAATTTTCCAGTTAAGGCCGGTAGACCATATTTATTCATCCGCATTGGTCTAGCCGTCTTCCGCTCACTTCCTTCCGGATCATACATCTTCTTTTTTATTGGGAATTCAATTGATTGAAGAAATCGATTGAAAGCTTTCTCGTCATCTGATAAATACTGCTCGCTATCTTCTTCTGCTTTTGCCAGGGCATCCTTGAATCTTTCCACAGCCTCGTTTGTCTTTTTAATCATTTCCTCTTCATCGAGGCCTTCAGTGGAGATCATTGCGATGAGTCTCCTTTTCTCCATAGATTTCCCCCTTCAAAACTATTAAGCACCTGGCCGTTGCTGATATTGAACGAATTAAAAAACATTCAATCCAAATAATTTTCTCTAATTTCATCAATGGGCTTTCCATCCATTAATGCAAATATTGCACGACATTTCATTTCGCTGTTGACTTCGGCAGCATCAATTTCTTTAATAAAATCACGTTCTAAATCCGCCCGATTCTTTACATATTCATTTTTGGCAGCTTCAATTATTTGATCGTTACAAACATTAACCGCTTGAAGTAAAGAATTTTCGTCAATCCTTATCCCACGAAGAAAATAGAAATCTTCACTTAGAATCATCCTTGGGAAAGTCGCTAATTCTTTTAATAAAATATAAGCTTGGTCAATGCTTTCAGGATCGAAAGAAATGCTGTTTTTGGTAATCTCCGGAATAACATTACCGCTAAATACATTTTCTAAACGTTTTTTTAAATCAAAACTTATTTTTTCAATAGCTTCAGCACTTAACACTTTGCCAGGAAAGAATTCTTGATATATTTTGTTCGCATCAGCAATTATTCTATCTTTGCGCCTGCTGATAAAGTCATTGATGATATCAATTTGGTTCTTTTCAGTTGATTCACCACCATATCTGCTTCCGTCCATGGCTCCTTTTATGACATAAAGCGCCTCTTCTTTGATTCTATTAAGTTCTTCCTCTAATAAATCTATCATTTTAGCAGGTATCCAATGCAGCCCGTCATTAAGTGAAAAACCTAATGTCCGCAGTAGACGAGAACTGCCTTTTTTTAGATTTTCGAACTTTTTCAAGTCTTCCGGGTCAATCGCTGAAATACGATACTCCATTTTCAACTTAACATGCCCTACTTCTTGAAAACTTTTCATGCCAAACCATTCAGCCCTAGCTGGAGAATCAACTGGCGGAATCTTTGTTAGTTTATTGAAAGAAACTAGTTTGCCGGCAGAATATAAGCGGGAGATTCGTTCAATCAAAGGACTTATCGGAGGTAATTCTAAATCGGTTGAAGGAGTGTTTATTTTTCCTCCATCTTCATTAATGGCGATTAAAACACCAGTTTCAGGATCGACTTCAAATTGTATTTCTTCATCTTTGTTTTCTTCACACGAGTCCAAATAATCATTCCATAATTGTATTGCTTTTGGACTTGCCTCCGCTGGGACCAACTCCGGCACCCTAATCGTTGATGAGTTCAACGGTATCGCATCTCTGATCCAAATATAATCGAACCAATTGATCCAGTCTTTGACCATAGTCGTTTCGGGGCGGAAGACAAAGCTCGTCCTGGATGCATGCAGATTTAATGAATTCCAACCAGATAAAGGCCCTGTCGAAAGGATAAAGTTTTCATTGGTTTCATCAATATACAATAATGAACTGTTCATCCCTCCTCTGGTATTGTTAATCGTATAAATTCGAAACTCTGCTCTTTCTTTAAAACTACTTTGCAGCGAAAGTAATCCTTTTAGCTCATTTTGGCCACATGTACAAGCCGGAAAGAGTCCGATTATTAATTTTATCCTTAACCCAATTTTATTCTTCAGTAAATTCGAAATCTGCTTGACGGTTATTTCATCTAAGCCAAAATAGAGTCCAAGTAATATGCCACCCTCTTCGATTAAATCTGTAAATGGATTGTTTTCTACTTCCAGTAACTCTTCAAGTTCTGACACTCCTGGCCAAATTATAGGTGGAGCATATTTTTTAACACCCTTACCCATATAAACTCTCCAATTTTATATTATATACATGCGTCATAATTCCTTTCTTAACCTTATCAGCCTTATTTATCACCTCCATGAATTTTTTCCTTGCTCTGCATATACATTCTGATGTGTCACTTCGGGTAATTCCGTGATTCCTACATAAATTTTCATAAGTATTCTCTTCCCTTATGGTAGTTGATCATGCCGATTATTTATTTAACTGCCGAAGAATACTCGTTAGTTAAAAAGCCCCCATGCTGCAGCATTAAAATAGTTATAGTTTCAAATACCCCTGCCTGAAAGCATTTGGGTAAAGAAATATTTTCTCACCAACGTTGAATTTTACACGGATCTTTGCCTTATCAATTCTAGTGACGGTCCCCATGCCAAAGTTCTTATGGATAACAACGGTGCCGACTATTACACCGGTTAAATCAATTACCTCTTCTTTCTGGTCTTGACTTTGATCGTCTTTGGATATTTGCGCCGGTCCCGGAGCCTTTATTCCAAAATACTCAGTTATCAGGTCCTGCTTAGCTGTTGTAGGAACATCCGTTTGATCGCTTTCTGACAAAGGCGTTTTCTCATCTTCTATGAATTCATCGGGCTGCTCCATTATTAACTGTTGATTAAAAAAGAGTCTCTCGTATTCCTCTCGCTTTATTACTGTATCCCATCCCCCGATATCCTTGCCCACATGTTTATCAATACCGGTATAGGATAAACTTGCATCCTCATAGCGTTTAAACTTAAAAATAGCGTCATTCATCAGACTGGCATTAAAAACACCAATGGAACAAAGTAGTTCGAAATCCTTAACATTTAGACCAGTAACCTTCTTGAAAAGGTCAGGTTCAAGCTGTGTAATAACATCTTGAAGACAACGCTCACGGTAATCGGTTAGGTACATAAATAAAGGCACGCGTGTAGCAAATTTTATAAGTTTATCCTGTATTTGCTTACGCATGGATTTATATTCCTTTTCTGCTTCGGTGAGCTCCTTCTTCTTCTTGGGCGTCAGCTTTTTATCATTTGTTTTAGTCTTTTTTACCGCTTCTGATTTGTTGATAATCGTCTCGATATCTGTGTTGAGGCTGCGGAAACCCTCAATGTTCATCAAGGCATCAAGCGCTTCCTTATTGTTTATAAGACGTGTCAGCGTATCGTTATCCACATTAACGAGCAGAGCTGACTCCCAGCGTTTTGCCAGGAGCGTTGCAGAGGTTCCCGCCATCGCTATGTCTAGAATATCTTGTGCACTGATTTGCTGCATTGAACTACCATCATATGCAAGAACAGGCAAGAAGTTAATAAATTCTGCAACCTTCTTTTCCGGATTACTTTCGTTCATATCCAAACGGCAACTGTAATCGGAAATTTGTCGCAAGGCGCGGTCAAGAGCGAAGTCAAATACATAGCATTCCTGCTTAATGATTTCACTATCACCCATATCATTCTTAACCTCCCAGGATGATTGAACACGAAATGCAGCCTGAAAATATGTTTCTGGGCTTTTCAAATTGCGGAGCATAAAGATACCTGTCCATGGGCGAATCGTAACACCTGTGGTCAATTTTCCACAAGAAAGTGTAATGGTTTTTGTTGCCAACGGGTCATCCATAGCAAATTGCACAGGCTTTAGCGCATCAAGACCAATCCCGGCTTTGCTTCCGGCACAGATAATAATTTCATAATCATGGTAAAAAATGTTTTGCTTCTGTTTAAGTAGATTCGCCATTGCATTGCAGGACGCTACATTGGGCAGGAACCACATGGTATGTGACAATACATTTAAAAGGCGAGTATCAGAATATGGCATTGGCGGACGCTTGTCCTGTCCTAGTTTTAAATCATCCACTGAAGATGGTAGATAGGAGCCGCGAATAAGATCAAGCCACTTCTGCACTTCGTTTTGATGGACAAAATGTGCAGTCTCCGGCTTGTTCTTTTCGGCTTTGGCTGAAAAAAATTCATTGAGATCAAATTCGTCAAATTCACCTTCTAAGGCTATCTGGCGGATGCTGTCCGGGATTTTGTAGGTCAGCAGGACCATGCGCGGCAGGGCTAAATAGGGGTTGTCCGAGCCTATCCAACTTTCCTTGGCCCGTTGCTCATCAGAATAAGTCCAGTTGTAAATCTGATCTTCGATGAATTCGCCGGAGTTCAAGGCACGGAATGGTGTGCCGGAAAGGAACAGATAATAGCTTGTGGTAATGGGCAAAAAGGTTTCATTATAGGCGTTATCCGCCTCATCCTGTTTGTATTTCTCCATATCAAAATCTGCTTCTATTTCTTCGTCGGGGTTCTCAAACAGTTTTTTTGCATTCTCGCGCCAGGCGCCAAAATGGTATTCATCGAAGATAACGATATCCCAGTTGTCTGCATGGATAAATTCATTCTTCGCTTTGATACCGCCATTATCGTTGGTACCAAGTAAGTCCTGAAAGGAACCAAATACCACGATGGGCTGAGATTTATCCACCAGTTCGTACTGCTCATCAATATTAACATTGTTATTATGGGCGTCCTTATTGGAGATAAATTGCCATCCCTTAAAATCCGCGTGGGTCATGAGGTCTTCCGCCCAAGCAGATTCCACAGCGGGTTTAAAGGTCAGAACCAGAATGCGCTTAAAACCCATTTTCTTAGCAAGCTGATAGGTAGCAAAGGTTTTGCCAAAGCGCATCTTGGCATTCCATAAAAATTTAGGTGCATGGTTCGGCTCGTCTATTTTCGCTGACTCAAAGTATTCAATCGTACGTTTTACAGCGAGCTGCTGCTCCGGGCGCATTTTAAAGGTTTGTGTGCGTGCGCCGTCCAGACGGATGCCGGTACGCAGTTCGGTGATTGCCGTCATAACATCGCCAACGGAGCATTTGAACCACTCATTGCGGTCATCGCCTATTTTCAGTCTTTTATAGCCCTTGCGACCCAGGATGGCATGCACATCGTGATCGGTAAAGCAAGAACCATCCTGACACATTGCAGATTCTTTAAGCAAAATCTTATAAGCAACCCCACTTGTGTGCAGCTGTTCAGCAATGCGCTTTTCGACATTGCGCTCAGTATAACCGACCTTAATATAGCCTTTATGAGAAGCAACGTCATCTAACATATAGGCATAGATGGTGGGATGGACAGAAGGACGCGGTGCAAAATAATCAGTCGACATTTGCGGCACCTCCTAATTCCATCGGTTTTATCATAGATTCGATGAATACAATTTCTTTATCTGTTAAACCATATTTTACATAGAGTTCTTCGTCCGTCCACGCTTTAGAAAAGTCCTGCGTCGGCACAAAGCAGAATTTGTCTTTCGTAATGTGAATGGAAGATAATGCCTGCAGCAACAAGAAACGCGAGAACTTTCCCGCCATGTAAGTTACAAGGTTTTTTCCTTCTTTGATGGAGTCAAACACACCTAAAATGAGATAAGTTTCAGAGCACGCTTCATTAGGTGCTAAAACTTGAAGGGACGACAAGACCAGATAGTTACCCTCTGTTGTTGGTTTATTTCCCCCAGACATGGCATATGTGATAATAACTTTGTGTTTATTCAACAAATTTTCTCTGTCAGATATGGATTTTTGATTAAGAAATATATCGCCTTTTGAAGTTAATACTTTTATGTCATTTGCCTTTGCAACATTTGAGCCACTGACTGTTGTGGGAAGATTGAAATAATTACGCGAAAAAACCATATCACTCATCAGACGCTCATTTTTTTTAAGCACCTTCCTAATAATAGATAGCGCCAAATTATTTCTAACGAAATAAGTGAATTCATTTAGTGAACGTTTCGTCTCAGACGCAACTATTTTCTCTTTCATGTTTACTACTGAACACTCACCCGTATAAGTACTATCCCAAAGAAAATAGCAAACTCCACCGGCAATATTAACACCCGGAAAGCAATCTGCGCTGTTTGCAAAATCAACCAGTATTCTCATATGACTTTGATCAAGCATCAAACTTCTAAATTCATCGAGACCCTTTCCACCTGCATACCACCTTGCTGGTATTATCATCGACAAATAACGAGGCCTTAGCTTCATAGCTTGTTTCACAAACATGTGATACAGTGGTGAGGCGCTTGCTGAATTACCACCATCACTAAGTTGATAAGGTGGGTTACTAATTATTACATCAAATTTCATTTTCAAAATCTCCTCTGGTTTATTCATATGTATCCATTCATAAGCATGGGTTTCTAGTACATCCTCACGCTTATACTTATCTGCAGATGCACCACAAAATTTGCACTTACCGTCTTTCCATTTATGCTGGATTCTACGAAAGCGAATGTTGCCCTCCACATCATCAAAGTGCGAAATAGAGAATTCACTCTGCGGATACTTGGAACAATACACGCTGCGACGGGAAAGCAGACTGGTCAGTTCCGTGATTGCAATACCAAATAGTTGTTTATGAAAGATATGGTCGATACGCTCCTGCAAGTCGGGTATCTGCGACTCTAATCCGTCAATCAATCTTTTAGCAATTTCCCGCAGAAATACGCCCGTCTTGCAGGCCGGGTCTATGTTAATACCGTCTTTGATACAATGCAAATAAGCAGTTCTTGCTCCATCGCCGGTTGGCAATGAGCTAGAAACCGCTTGATATAAGGGCTTTCTGCGTCCATGGCTTGGCTGCAGAAGGCCTTTCTTTCGTTTATAGATTATGTTTTGCAAGATAGCCTGACTTGCCATCGCCTCCACCATTACAGTCTTTGCACCCCCTATTGGCAGGCAACCGAGAAAAAATTAAAAGGTATGGGCATAATTAAAAGGTTAATAATTGATGTAGCTCCGTTTTCCGCCTGGCGTGATTTGCTCACTTTTAACTTCTCCACCCCTTATTTGCCGAGCAGGGCTTTTATCTCATCTGGTTGATACGGTTCTTTTCGTCTGTGAATCATTGAGTGACAGTTGGAACAGATAGGAATTAAATCATTTTGAGGGTCTGTGCCATCGTATCCCTCAGCGGTAGAAAGCTTTCCTATCGGTGTTATGTGATGAACCTCAATGTAGTCTTTGCCCAGTTCGCCATATGTTTTCTCGAAATCGAACCCACAGATATTGCAATAACAACCTTTCAGCCGAATACATTCAGCTTTGGCAGCTTGACTTCTGTAAATCTGCTTTGTCGATGTAATGTACGTTCTGCTTTCATCATGCAGGTGGTGTTTATATTCATCACTTGAGTTTGCCTGATTTATGAGCGTCTCTACATAATCAAGCAAATCGTCTTTCAGCTTTTTTCGTTCTGGCTTGTCAACATACCATACCGATTTCTGACCATGTCCAACACCATTATTACGTGTTGAGTGCGGCAACTGTTTAACACGATCGTTCCGATCAATCAGAATCGCATTTTCCGCATCGCATACAATGTTATACTCCGCAAAGACGCTTTGCCCATTAATATCAATTATTCGTGTGCTTCTATTATCATTGACTGGTTCAGCGTACACGCGAGCATGTTGATAGAAACCACAGACTATCCGACCCTCTGATTCACGGGAACAAGTGAAGACTACAAAAACATCATCAATGTAGTCTCCAAGCGCATCGTGGCTGATTACTCTCGATATGCGGGGCAAATTGAGTTTCCCGTAAGGAGGTGTATATCCATAGCACTTACCGTTGTCGTGACGGAAGTTAAAAATCTCATGGCCGTATCCGTTTTGTTCGACAAATCTACCACCACCCTTGAGATTTGCCTCAAGACCGTTGTATTCATCCATTTCGGTAAGGTTGATGAACACAACCTTGCTTCTGTTAATGCTTAAGTTCTCCATCAGCGTCCTCCTTTAGGATTTTATGAGTTATCCCTTAATTGCTCCAAACATATTTTCAATGTAATCGCTGTCGTCCATAAACAGCACGTGATTTGCGTTCCATTCTTCAATGGTTGCGCTTTTGTCTGCAAGTTCTGAATACTTTGTCGGAGAAAGAATGAACGAGTTTAACGCGACTGACGGCACTGTCAGCTTGCTCTCAACATCAACCTTCAAACGGCTATACAGCTGTACCTTGCTGGATGAAATTGATTCTCTTCCCATTCCATGTGGATCAATGAAAGTAATATATTGTTTACCGTCAGAAATCATCCACAGAATGAAGTCTGGGTAAAACCCTGCGTCATCAAAAAAACCGATGCCTTTTTTGCTGCGATTGCGGATTAAGTATAGTTCTTTATCCATAAAGTGATCAGCATGCGTGGTGATATGCTTTTGAAGTGCCTTAACAAATTTCAACTCATTCTCGTTCAGTTTTACGGGAGATATCCCAATCTCCAAGTTCCCCTTTGCCAAATACAGAAGAGGATTATATAAGTGCGTAGGTGCGCTGATTGCTTCCATATCTCCTTGACGCGGGATAGCGAAGGATGGCAGTCTCTTTTCCTTTTTTGCCTTCTCTACTTCCGCAATTACCTGACGAAGCCATAATATCGCAGTCTCATTTTCACTTGTGTCATCAATGCTGATGCTATACTCATCCTTTTCTTCGTTTAGGAAATTCTCGTTTTTGTCATCCATAGGAACGAGATCATATCCGACCACCTGTGATTCCCATCGGTTTTGCTTAGCATAATAACATCTGTCGAAGTATTTCGTAAGCAAAGCTATGGCTATTCTTTCAAAACGCTTGTAATCTTCAAAACTCCGCACAACAAGCTCATCCTCAGGGATTAGGAGCTTGTACCACTGGTTGTTTTGCAGCAAATCTCTTAGATCCTGTCGGGTGATATTTACATTGTAACGTGCTTTTTCAGTTTTGTACCTTTGTAGTTCGGAGTAAATTGCATCGTAGTCTAAAAACGCGAGATGCTCATGGCGAAGTACAGCCACGTTTTTTGTGACTTCACCTTCACTCCGCTTCTGTGAGGATTCAAATTGAACCTTTGAATAGCAGTCAAGTATAACTATGGGCACCCCTGGTTCATAGCGCAAGAATGGTTTTGCTGCGGCTTTCTTAAAGTCAGCACCACCCTTTACACGCAGAGAATAAAGCCCTCTGTTTCTATGTTCAGTATTTCGAATTACAGGCATTTTCAGAGTTATAGGCTGACCCTTTTCACTCGGCACGCCTTCAGCTTCGAGGAACTCTTTAAATTGTCTCATATAGTCGGCACGGACACCAAATATATTGAGAGTTTCTAAAATGCTGATATAATCCGGTATAACAGTCTCCGGAAAATCCTTTTTATAAAAACTGCTCCGTTTCAGCGACATTCCACGACCTTTTAAGCGCACGCCACGGCCGAAAAGCTGGATGATTTCACTGCCCTCACTGCGTCCAACATTCATAAGCCCCATTGTTGATACACGCCAACAGTTCCATCCTTCAGTAAATTTTTTTGAACCGATAAGGATGTTGATTGTTGACTTAGGCTTTGTAATGCCTTGAAACAAAGAATCGGAAAAATCGATGGAATCCGTATTGAATCCGTTCTCTGTGCATAAGTTCAGTAGCGCTGAATCGTCGCCAACGTTGATAACACCAAATGGTTCGTTATCGCCAAGACGCAAGCGGATTTCGCCACTGATACCTCGAAGATTTTCGACATGAAGAGTAGCTCCCGCCGAGGCACAGTTGAATACTGTTTTTAAGATATCCACATACATTGCTGCCGGAGTTAAGCCGATTGCTGTGAGATACGGGAAGCTGTTTCTAAAGATATCTCGGTTTCTGCTATCGAGCAGACCCGTATTACCGGAGAGAATACGGCTGATAGTTTCTGTTGAGTCTGCTACTTTAGTCAAAAAATCTCTAAAGAACAACAGGATATCCACCACATCAGATACCTTGCGCCCGCGTTCGGTTCGCACGGCATTGACGCTTGCTCCAACAAACACGAAGAGCGGGTTTTCAACATTGAAGAGCGCATATTCACTTTCTTGTGTAAGATACAGCCTTTTCTGTTGATAATACGACATTAAGCAAGCGGTTAGATAAGCATTACGTTTCATCTCATCACTGTCGTCTGGTAGGTTGATGATATTGTAATCCTTGCCATAACCATCACCATAGAAAAACTTATAGGAATAGTCAAAGATGATGCACTTGGCATAGCGCTCAGCAAGGGATTTATCACTAGAAGCTGCAACTGCTTGTCCGAAGGTTGCAGAATACTCGAAGGAGAACCCATCAGAGCATAGCTCATCCCTGTATTTTTGCCATTTACCTTCTTTACCAGAGGATGAACCTCGATGCCCTTCGTCCACAAATACAACGTTGCGATTGCCAAACCGCTTGACAGAAACGATAGTATCTTGGTCCTTGTCACCTAATTTTGTATTTTCCAGTACAATAATTTCATTAGCGTTCTGCATCCAACGACTGACTGACTTATCGTAAACTCGTGCAGGAATTCCAGAAGCGGCATAATCATCTATGTGCTGGAGTGACAGGCCTTCCTTTGGCGTTAGTAAAATAAATGTTGCATCATCAGGTAATTTTTCGCCAGAATAATGCAGATACTGAAGATAATTAATATGCATGATGAGCGTCTTTCCGCTTCCTGTTGCATTCCATATAGCGATTTTATTCAAATCCTTCGCTGTATACGGCTCATATGTATCGTTTGGGAATTGCGCGTTAAAATCGGCAAGATAGGTATTCAAGCCGTCAATCAATGCTTCTCGATTATTGAAATATTGGTCAAGGTAGTATTCAACAAAAAGCAGAGACAGGTATTGGAAATACTTCAATACCATCGGCTCATCGCGATTATCGTTAATTTTCCTCATATGCGATACTATGTTCAGATCATAGTGCGCGAGCGAATCCTCACTTATCGCACACTTACCCCCAAACTCTGCTATAAGCTGTTTATGAAAACCCGTAACACCCTCATCGTCGATTTCTTCCAGCGACGGCTTTTTCATGTTAAGGGAAAGTTCCTTTAACGTACTAACCCCAAACTGGGCAAGTATATAACGATTTAATATAAGCTTTTGATAAAATTTTAGCTGCGGCTCGTTAGCCGTTGTTCTTCTTGCCATTGTGCCGCCTCCTATTCTGCATTCTCGAACATACGCTTTTTCATCTCTTCATCGATGAGGACTACCTGCCAGCTCTCGCCCTTGTTACGCAGATTCAAAAGGTTGTTGTCGCAATTGACATATATCCTCTTGAAACTCCGTGCGTTCGGTATCGATAGAAAATAAGCATCAAGCGCGGCATTGTCTTTTTCAATGTCACCGGTCATTTCACGCCATATAACCAGTGCCTTATCAACATTCGGGGTATTTCCTTCGATTGTTTTAAATTTATAAGTACTTCCGGCTTTAAGTGAGGCAGTAACAGCACCGAATTCGCCTGTGGAAAAATCAGCATCATAAGATACAAGCGCATGGCTTTTTATTACCGTAAGTCCAATAAGATAATTGAAGGTTTCCA
>LSQX01106341.1_pt1 | contig 11980 bp, 9 predicted proteins | sample 654561 | NCBI WGS metagenome assembly LSQX01 (sample SAMN04489861, study PRJNA283612) | anaerobic digester metagenome | isolation source: 4 biogas reactors fed with cattle manure at either 37C or 55C with and... | place: Denmark: Kongens Lyngby | collected 2014 | reverse complement strand
AAGACTGCTGTCCTGTTTGATATTAACGCCAAACGGTACTATTGTGACAATGCAAATTGTGAGCATAAGGTTTTTATTGAACGATTCTATGCTATCGTGGATGAGAGAGGCAGAAAAACGAAACGCTTCAAAGAACACTGCGTAGATATGTCGCTGGCCTGTGGCGCGTTGGGCGCCGAAAAAGAGATACGTTCAGAAGGTGGCATCGTAAGTGATGATACGATTATACGGTACGTGAAGGAAAAAGCGGCAAAGTTGGTAGCCAACAATCTCACGCAAGACAAGGTAGAGGTGATGGGTGTGGACGATTTCAATCTTCGGAAAGGGGACAGTTCATCCGCCTGCACTGTGTTTGTTGACGGTAAGACGGGCAAAGTGCTGATCATGGTAGAAGGTACAGACAAAGAGACGGTGCAAAAAGTGCTGGAAAAGTTTCCTTCCGCCACATTAATGAGTCGAGACAGGGCCTGTTCCCTTTCATCGGCAGGTGACGCGTGCGGGAAGACGCAAGTAGCAGACAGATTTCATCTGATGCAAAATATCCACAAGGCAATTGATGAAGCGCTTGCCGCAGAACTGCCGGCCAACATATTTATCAGGGATGGCGATAGTTGGTTAAAGGCCAGACCGAACGGAGAGGAACCTGAAAAGGTGTATTTTTATGTATCAGATGATGATATGGAAAAAAGAATACAACTGGCCGGGTTGACGGAAGTTGCCGCAGCAAAGTATCGCAACACGCTCAAAATGTTGGAACTGTCAGACAAGGGGATACGGACAGCGGATATCGCAAAAGAACTGGGTATGCCGCTCAAGGCGGTTACGGACCTGCGAAGGAACGCTGTGTCAACCATTAAGAACGTACAGACCAGGATTGACAAAAGAATTGAAGCGTACCCGGATCAGTCAAAAGGCCAGGGCAGACCGCCGGCTGACGGGGTGCGGAAAACACTGGGCCCAAAGCCTCGGCCGGCAAAAGACTCTATCGTAGAACCATACCGGGATACCGTGATCGAGCTGTGGAATTCTGGCAGCAGCCACCACAAAATCCATCCGATCATTGCACAGCAAGGCTTTAAGGGAACCAAGGCAGCCGTTTATCAATACATATGGAAGCTCGAGGCTGAACAACCATGTCCGCTGACACGACTGATGAAGCGACAGAAGCCAAGTGAAAACGGACCCTGGGCAGATCGTTTTAACAAGGAAGAAGCCCAGGGGCTGCCGAAACAGTCTTTGGAAAAGGTTACGAGACAGACCGCCTACAGGGAAGTGTTAAAAGAGGCCAGCGCGACAAGGAGCCAAGAGCATAAAAAGAAAACTAAAAGTGATATGTCCGACAATACAGCTGAAGAAGATCGAAAAAGCGCAGAAGAAAAACAAGCGTCTAAGCGCCCCGCAATGGCCAAATACTCGCCATTAGAGCCTGAGTTTTTGGATCTGATGTATGGACACAGAGATCGAAAGATTGAAAACGAGGTGGATGCCGCTCAAAGAGCGGAGAACGTAAAAAAAAAGAGGGACTTCACAAAATGATATCCGGGGAATATCCGATTGTCACATTCCTGACGGTGTTTTTAATGGAGTTTTATGCGTGTATGGACGCAAACGATGTCGAGGCTTTGGATAGATTCATCGCCAAATATATCGTCAGCAGCGTAGATTCTGTAAAGCAGTTTGCGTATGGCCTTGAGAAAGATATTGACGCTGTAAGAAACTGTCTCAAGTACCCGCATATCAGCAATGGTCCTACAGAAGGCGCCAATTCAAGAACTAAATCTGTACATAGACGGGGCGGTGGAAGAGCGGGTGTGGAGTTGCTCAATGCCTATAGGATATTGACCGCTCACGCCGATGTAGCGTAGGGTTCTCACACATATTAAGGAAGAACCGAATAACAGGTTATTTGGCAATAGTCAAGCTAAAATATAGTTCTATGTAGTATTAACTTCTAAAGACAGGGGTAACGCAACGCGAACCCCTTGTATCCAGTACATAAACTGTTATAATAATAATATATCTGAATATTGTTTCATGAGATAGAATGCAGGAAATTTGTTTTTATGGTTATTATGTAGGGATTTGAGGTGACACCTTTGTTAACTAGAGGAGCAGGAACGCATAAAAACAACAAGGGCGCAGCCCTGATCTATGTCGTGATCGTCCTCGCCGTCATCATGGTCTTTTCTGCGTTGGTTGCAAACTATGTCATCAGCAATTTACAGCAATCGAAATACCAGGAACGTGTTCTTCAAGCTTACTATCTCTCAGCATCCGGATCGGACCTCTGCCTGGCGGCCTTGCTCCAGCAGGGTGTCGGCGGAGCAAATGACACCTTATTGTTCACGCAGTTCAATCCCTCCATCACATCCCCTGCTCCGTTAACGGATACGCTCTATCTCGATGGCGGTCTGGTTGATCTGACCATTAGTGCAACGACACGTGACGGCGAACGCTGGATTGTGATTGAGTCAGAGGCAACCCTGAATCAATCCGGTGTCTCACAAACGACTTTTCTGGAATTTCTCTATAGCAATCCGCTGGTTCAGAATAAACGTTAGCTTGATGCGTTTGGAAAGATAGGTGAATCGCATGCAGCATAGACGGCGCAGTTTGAAAAAAGGTGTCACACTCATCGAGCTGGTGATTGTGATCAGCCTGCTCGGATTGGTCAGTGCAACCGCTTTCAGTCTTTTGTTTTATGGCGTGAAAGTGGTCAATGAAAGCAACAAAGAGATTGAGATCCAGCATGAGACACGGATGGTATTGTATGAAACCACCGAAATCATCCGTTACGCCACGGCGGTATTCACCATTCCCCGATCAAGCTTCAGGGCGGACAACCTTGACAGCGGATGGGATTACATCGGTATCATCGAAACCGAGCTCCAGCCGGCTCAGGGAGGCCAGCCAGCGGTCATGGGGCACGAAATTGTAACGTATACCTTCAACAAAATCACAGGGGCTCATGTACCGAAAGTCCTGCTGCGCGCCAACCCTGGCATCAGCTACTCATTCGTTTTTGATAAGATCAATCCGCACAATGTGGACAGCTTGCTGCAGTTCAGCATCGAAGGATTCCCGGAGGGCAGTTTGGACGAGTTCGGCCAGCCTCGCGCATCGCTTTCCGTGACCACAGAAGTTGAGGCGCGTAATTCACTGCAAGTCATCGATCTGGCCACCCCAGGCGACCCGGCCTTCGCTATCGCATACCGTAATGATGCCCGCCAAAAAAGCATTGTCGGGCATATTGTCATGGTGCTTGACACTTCTGGAAGCATGGCAGACAACTTGTCTGGCAATCCAACCTCCTCGAAATCCCGCATCTCAATCCTTAGGACAGAAGCTAACAAGCTAATCGATGGCTTTGCCCAGGAAGACAACATCGACATCGGTCTCGTTCCCTTTGCCACATCTGCTAATACACCCAACAGCAATCCCGTCCCTTTTTATAACGCAAAGACAGAAACAACAAACTTGAAATCACGTATCAATGCCCTTGATGCGGTTGGCGGTACCAATACCGGGGATGGTTTGCGTCGTGCCTATTGGGCCTTTCGAACCCACAACGCATCCGTTCCGTCAGGCGTTGTCGCCAAGAACTACATTATTATCCTTGTTGATGGTGTGACAACCTTTGCAAGTGTTGTCAGCAACAGCGATCGCAGTTATTATACAATTGACGGCAACGTCCGCGAGGGTTACTTGGATCGAACCGACCCGCGCGATACGAGCGGGCAGATTGCAGGAAACGGATCGTCGCTGGATGATAAGGGCACGGGCTATGTCAACAGAATCGGTTTAGATCTGCGATCTGGCGGCTTCGCGAAAGCCTATGTCATTGGATTTTCGGCTATTTCATCTGAACTAAACAGTGTCAACGACATCGCTGCAGCCTGCGGCGCTACAGCCGATCGAGTTTTCCGGGCGGGCAGCCAAGATGACTTGTCACAGGTGTTTGACACCATCCAACAGGATATCGTCAATGACCTGTGGTACCTGCAAGGCCCGCAGATTTAATGTTTAAGAGACGTGGGAGATGCATATGAAAAGCAAAAAAGGATTGACCCTGGTCGAGATCATCGTAGCCATTGCCCTGCTCGGTGTTGTCAGTCTGCTGATGTTCCCGGCCCTGACAAACCAGTATATTATGCTGCGTAACACGCGTAGCATCACGATCGACTTGTATGAAGCCCAGCAGGAGATCGAAAAGACCATCATTGATATCAGGCGAGACATCCAGACCGGCATCAACCCGGATGGTCAGACCAAACAGGCTTATACGCTTTTCCGAGGGCAACCGGCAGAGCGGGTTGTTGACGGTTATCCCACCGCAATATCGCTCCATGTTGACAACAGCAGCCTGACATTGAACACCGTTGTTGCAGATAGCCGTATGCCAGAATTTGAGGTCGCCACAGCATCCAATGTCCGTTTGCGGTTTTACAACGGTTCAACTTATCTTGATAACGCATATACCTTAACCCCATCTCTTCGCCTGGTCTCCTCTTTCGACCTATATGACCCTGGAAATGTCAACTTGACCAACATCAGCCGCTGGTACGTATCACGCCGCGGATTCAACTCGCCCATGATCACCAATCCTCAGGAGATTGAAAACGGCTCTGTATATCCCCGCTATCCAGAGGATTATGTAATCATACCCAACATCAATACGACCAGCATGACCTCCATTCAGGAATCCTATGCCGGCCGTCATATCGTCTATGCCGTCACACCTGCATCCCAGTCCGGAAAGATGGGTGTGACCTCCCCCAGCAATCCTGTTTTTATCTCTGGACTGCCGGTGATCAGCAACCTGGTATTGCATCTGGATGCTTCGATGCTGTCTCGGGAGAGCAGCACAGTCAGTGATGTTTACGGACATTACTATGTCAACCAGTGGAATGATATATCCGGAAATAACAACCATGCAGCACAAAGCGACACCTCCAGAAGGCCTGAACTGCTCAGTTTTCGCACAGGTCTCATCGTGGATGGCGGTATGACCTATGAAACCTACGCTAAGTATCTGAAATTCAGCGGCGATGATGGAATGACTGTCAGCCACAAGAGTGCTCTTAATGATAACCTGACTATTTTTGCCGTCATGCGCAGCGCAAATACCACCGCCGATAAAACGATCCTGCGCAAAGTCGGTTCGAGTTATAGCACAAGCAATGGCTGGAGCTTAGGCTGGACCGCTGACAATCAGCTGGGCTTGAATGTTTTTCGCGGCAGCGCAAGCGATACCGTCAGCGCGGATCCCGGGACTGCGCTTGACAATGAGTGGCACATCCTGACAGTAACATCAGGCTTGTCTTTCCAGGTTGACAGCCTGACACCGCTTACGGTAACCCGAACGACAGGCAGCCTCAGCAACAGCAGCGCTCTGACCATCGGTTACTCCGATTCCAATTATACCGCCATGGATATCGCCGAGATCATCATCTACAACGGCATCCTGTCCGAGGAAGAACAATACAAGGTCAATATGTACCTCAAGGACAAGTACGATCCGGACTCCCCAAATGTCTACATCTACGCCTTGAAACCGATCACAGACTCTGCCGTCATCGGCGAGCCCTACACGCTCCCAAACATCATTCGGGCTTACATGACCAATGGTACCATGATGGATGTCCCCGTCACATGGTCGGTCAACCCCATCGATACCACGTCAGCCGGGATCAAGACCAGCGTAGCTACTGCAATCTCAAACCCCAGCAAGACGACAACCGCAACCATCGATGTCGCAGGCATTAGTTACTTAAACGATATGACCGTTACAGTCATGCAAAATGACCCGTTTACCCTCCCCGCCTCCGTTGTTGCGACCCTGACATCCGGCAAGACGCGCAACACAGCCGTAACCTGGAACATCGATACGGTCAATACATCGACAATTGGCACTCAATCACGAGTCGGCACCTCGGTCATCGATGAAACCAAAAGCATGACCTTGACCATTGATGTCGTGGCCAAGTCGGTCAGTGGTGTTGAACTGAATGAATCCTCAATAACGATTAACAGCAATGACACCTTCCAGTTGATTGCCGACGTCAAACCAGACGATGCTTATAACAAGAATGTCAGTTGGATCAGTAGTGACGAGTCTGTCGTTCTTGTCTCATCTTCAGGGGAGATCACTGGGGTTGACAGTGGGCAAGCCACAATTACTGTCACAACTCAAGACGGCGGTTATGTAGCCACATGCGATGTCACGGTCACAACATCTGTAACTAGTGTAACGCTCAATATAACTGCTATTACCAGACCACGTGGTAGTGTTATCGATAATCTTGTCGCAACCGTCCTGCCTGAGAATGCAAGCAATAAGGACGTGTCTTGGAGCAGCAGCAACACGAGCGTCGCAAGGGTTGATCAGAATGGCGTCGTAACAGTGCAAAATTATTACAATAACGGATGGAGACCAAGCAACGGCAGCACCGCCACGATAACGGTTCAAACTGCTGACGGTAGCCATACAGCGACCTGCGTGCTGACAGTTGGTAGGCCGGTCACCGGCGTGTCGCTGGCAAACAGTCTCACTGTCAATGTTGGGCAGACACGAAGCTTAACCGCCACAGTTTCACCTAATGATGCTCAAAACAAAACGGTTTACTGGCAGACTGATAATCCGAGTATTGCGACTGTCACGTCCAACGGGCAAGTTCAGGGGGTAGCAATCGGTCAGGCAACTATTACCGTGACAACGGAAGATGGCAGCTACACGGACCAGTGTACGGTGACGGTTGTACAGCCCGTAACAGGGGTGACCCTTGATCCGACCAGCCTGACGCTTCCACCGGGCCAGAGCATAACCTTGACGGCTCAAGTGCTGCCAGTGAATGCAAGCAATCAGAATGTCACCTGGCAGACAAGCCAATCTTCCTATGTAACCGTTAATAACGGCACAATAACAGCGACTAGCAATCCGAATTATATCGGCGGCACTGCGACAATCACTGTCCGAACAGAAGACGGCAACTTTTCTGCAACATGCAAGGTAACTGTCGGCAATCCGGTCAACGGTGTAAGTATCGATCCAAGCTCGGTTACCTTGCCACAGAGAACCAGTCAAAACTTGTCTGTCATTTTTTCACCTCAAACGGCCACCAACAAGAACGTGAGCTGGAGCAGCAGCAATTCCGGCATCGTGTCAGTCTCGCCAAGCGGTCTGATCACCGCAGTCAGCAGCGGAACAGCTGTGATCACCGTGACAACAGAAGATGGCGGTCATACGGCCCAGTGTACGGTAACGGTTCCGTTCGCCGTTATTCGTTTGGACGAATTTACTTCTGGTTTGTTTAATTCGGTTGATGGCAACCGTTTCAAGCTCGTTTTTAACAAGCCCATCCAAAGTGCAACAGCCGGTTCTTCGTTGACCAATGCCACTGTTGCCATCTCTGGATCTGAAGTGACCATCAGCCGTTCAAATGGGAACTTCAACACAGGTACCCATAATGTGACAGTTCAATCCACAGACGGCGGTGTGCTTACTGTAACTGTTGAGTTAACCCAATCATGGCGGGGGGGTTATGACTGGTCTTTACGATAATCACATAATGGGTCTATGCTGGAACTGCTGCCCGTTATTGGCTCAATTTGCTTGACCGGTGACATCAGCAAGTTGCGTGAAGAGATGGACTATCCGTTGCGAACAGCTGCCGCTGCCTTCGAATCCCACTCAAGAGCCAAACTGAATCAGGCGCTTGCCAAAAGAGGCGCGGCGGCAACATTGTAGAGGTATAGATAAAAACTTAAAAGTTCTATGTTGTGTTAAGAGACAGTCCTGCTTCTCAAGACTGTCTCTTAACTTCATAAAACCGGATTATGTGCTTAGAAGAATCTAATCCTATGGGCAGAGATCCATCGGTTGATCTTGCTCTTTAGTTTCCTGTGCTTTCTGTAGGTACAGGCTCTACCGGTTCAGTCGGCAGTGTCTCAACAGGAACCGGAAGATTTTTAAATGGGCTGTATGCAACGGGTGTAAAGGGTTCCCTGTACCACTCGTTAAATGTATCATCTGCTGGTATCAGCTTGACAAGACCATAGTAGTACAGCGTGATCTGAATAGAAAGAAGCTGCTCATCTGTTTCTTCTGGGGAAGGCAGAACCACTGGAGGTGTTGGCGTTGGAGTCGGGGCAGCACCGGGCTCAGGAACATCAGGTAATATCTCTGGTATCACCGCTGTATCTGGTTGAAGCGACAATGAAGCAACGACAATACTGCGCTGTAGCTTGTGAACTGCGTCCAGGAAATTGTTGAGTTGCGTATAGGTTCCGATGGCATTCATGCTGATCTGGTACTGCTCAATTTGATCATTGCCGATATTGTCGTCTGTGTTTGTTGATTCGCTCTCCGGTATTTCCTGTCCAGTAATAAGCCAGTAAGCCTTCGCCAGATTCTTGAGTTCGTAGGTTAGCTCCACTTCGGCATACTCATCAGGAACAAGTGGTGAAGATTGGATCTGTTGAATCAGATATTGCTGGGGACTCAATCCCTGCTCCAGGATAAGGTCATGTGTTCGAACTAGCAAAGCATCCATTTTCAACTCATCAAAGAACTTTTCTGCAAGCTGCTTGATCTGAGAGATATTCTCATCGCGCTTGCTTTCGTTTTGCTTTGCAATGGCCATGTTCAATTCAATTGTCTGTATTTCCGCCTCTGCAGCTTGTTTTTCGCTCATCAGGCGATCATATTCCTCAATTCCCGGTATAATCACAAAACGGTATTCAATGAATATGACAGCCACAATGATCAGCAATATCAGCATGATGAGTTCTCTTTTTGACAGTCTCATGGCTGCACACCTTCCTCTCCTCTCACGATGAAGCTTAAGCTGAAGGCGCTGCCTGTATCCGTGATTGAGATACCGGACATCACGACATCAGCAAACAGGGGACTCTCATTAAAAGCGTGGTACATATCCATTGGACTCGTTGGTGTGACTGACTCGCAGATCAGAACAGTGGTTGAACCATTGAGCTCTGCGGAACGAAACATAATGTCTTCCGGGGTCAGCAGGCAGATTTCCTTCAGCAGGGATGAGTCGATAAGGGCCATGCTGTTAAGCTTCCCGTCAACAGATTGCAGCAAACTCAAGTACTGATTCGTCAAATCAGCCTCACTCTTGATTCTGGAAGCTTCTTCCATGGCCTCCTTCGTTGCCGGATTGTTGATATAGTCTCTCATAGACTGTATCTCATCTCGAATTCCGCCAAAAATAAAGAAGCGGCCGCCGATCAATAAGCCATTAAGCAGCACGACAAGCACAAGAAGAATAAGCAAGAAAAGGATGAAAGGTCCGTTTTTTGAGTTACTGCGCTTGTATACAGAAAAGAAGTTCATATCATACATAAGAATCACCTCTCTTCCATTTCAACCTGATCAGCGCGCCAATGGCATTGATGAAAGCTGCTACCGGTGTATCAGGCGGCATGGTCACATGGCTGATCTTCTGGATCGTTTCTGTGGCCATTCCAAAAGTCTCGGCCAGCGTTTTATCCAAGCCTCTGTATGTGGCAGTCTGACCGCAGAGATAAACAAGGGCAACCCGGTCATTCTGCAGGCGACTGCCCAAGTACTGCAGGATACGCTGGACGCCGTCACTGATTGTCGTGACTAGAGGGCGCGCTGCGTCAGCCAAGCCCACGTCCTGGCGCACAGCATCCAGGCTGAGGTCGAGTCGGTCAATCAGGATCTGGCGATCCCCCGTCTCTTTCTCATTGCGCTTGGCGACATAGCGCTCGATGTCCAGTCCGCCGATCGGGATGATCCGGCTGTAGATGATCTCACCTTTGTTGAAGATATACGCCGAGCTGGTAACAGCGCCGATGTCGATAACCAGGATGCTGCCGTTGTCACGCGTCGGACGGTCGTTAATCTCCCGCCCGGCGATCGCCTTGGCCATCGCATTGGGGTGGATGTCAAGTGCCACCGGCTTCAGCTTGCAGTTGCGCAGCAGCTTGTAGTAATCGTTGACATACTCCATTTGAATGGCCGCAGCCTTGACATTGACCATCTCGGGACGATCCGCAACCGGCTGTTTGGACAGCACATAGGAGACCGAGATGTCTTTGGTCGTGTTCATCGACGACTGAACCTCGAAGGTTGCCAAATCCTGCATCACCTTCGGCTTGCCCCTGGGTACGACGAGGTCGCGCATATAGATGTGGTTGCCGTTGATCGTCAGCGAGCAGGCTTTGTCCCGGATGGAATATTTTTTAAGCATGTTCTTGAGCGCCAGCTCCAGGCCGCCGAATTCGCGGATGATGCCGTCCTGAACCAGCCCTGACGGAATCGGTTCGATGATCGCCCTTTTGACGGTCACCTGGTTTTTACGGGCCGTGCCCTGCACCAGGTGCATGGCACGGGTCCCAATGTCTATGGCAATGGGCATACTGTCTCCTCCTTGTCAGGCGATCGCGCCATACATTGAGAACATCGGCAGGGCAATAGCGATGACGATGAACCCGATAACAACGGCCATGAAGATGATCATGAGCGGCTCCAGCAAGCCGACCAGGCGCTGGATGGCTGCGTCGCTTTCCTCGTCGAAAAAGGCGGCGGTCTTGGTCAGGATATCGTCGAGCAGGCCGGACTCCTCGCCGACGTTGATCATGTTGTAGATCATCGGCGGAAACTCGTCGGTCTTGCGCAGCGAAACCGACAGCGGCGTGCCCTTGCGGATGTCCTCGATGACCGTCTTCAGCTTGTTGTGGATCTTCTGGTTGTTGATGACCCGGGCCGTGATGTCCAGGCTCTGCAGCATCTGGATTCCGCTCGAGAGCAAGGTTGAAAGCGTACGTGCAAAGCGCGACGAGTAGATCATGCGCAGGGATTTCTTGACAATGGGGATCTTCAGCTTTTGGGTATCCCACCAGAGACGACCATCATCACTGCGCTTGTACGCCCGCCAGCCGATCGTGAGCAGGAGGATTACGCCGCCGACCAGGTACCAGTACTTCTGCAAGAATTCGCTGAGGTTGATCAGCATGCGTGTCGGTCCCGGCAATTGTCCGCCACCGGCTTCGATGATGCCGATAAACGACGGCAGCACGACGGTCAGCATCAGGATCACGACCACGATCGTCAATGTCATCAGGACCATCGGGTAGATCATCGCGCCCTTGATCTTGTTTTTCAGCTTGACTTCCTTCTCGTAGTGGTCCGCCATGCGCAGCAGCACCGTGTCCAGCGTACCGGAACTCTCACCTGCCAGCAGCATGTTGATGAACAGTTCCGGAAACGCCTCTCCCTGGTGGTGGAAGGCATCAGACATCGCCTCGCCCTTCTGCACCGCCTCGTAGATGCGGCCGATGTATTTCTTGAGATTCTTGTCCTCGGTCTGCTGGTAGAGGATGTCGAGCGCCTTGACCGCCGTGATGCCGGCGTTGATCAAGGTGGCGAACTGGCGGCAGAACACCGATAAGGGCTTGACAGCCACCTTCTTGTTGGCGCCGATTTCCTTGCTGGTCTTGATCGCAGCCTTGTCTTCGGCCTTGAGGATATAAAGGCCCTTTCCCTTGAGCTGGATGCCCAGCTGGGCGTAGTTGGCGGCCTCCATCGTTCCTGTGGAGCGCTTGCCCTTCAAATCGATCGCATTGTAGACAAATTGCGGCATATGACCCCTCCCTTCGGCGAACGCGGCTTAGAACAAGGCCGCGTCGCTGACCAGGTAGCGCTGCAGCATGTCCGAATCCTGGCAGTACGAATAGGCCGTCTCCGTGCTGATCTGGGCCTTGCGCACCAGCTGGGACAGCGAGTAGTCCATCGACATCATGCCCTGCTTGATGCCCGTCTGGATGTAGCTCTGGATCTGGTGCACCTTACCCTCGCGGATCGTGTTGCGCACCGCATCGGTGCCAAGCAGGATCTCCAGGGCGGCCACGCGGCCCTTGTTGTCGGCCGTGATCAGGAGCTGCTGGGCGATGATGCCCTGGACGACACTGGCCAGCTGGACGCGCACCTGGG
>LSQX01015812.1_pt1 | contig 11981 bp, 15 predicted proteins | sample 654561 | NCBI WGS metagenome assembly LSQX01 (sample SAMN04489861, study PRJNA283612) | anaerobic digester metagenome | isolation source: 4 biogas reactors fed with cattle manure at either 37C or 55C with and... | place: Denmark: Kongens Lyngby | collected 2014 | reverse complement strand
TGATTAAAAGTCATAGTCATTTTAAGTAATATACCTTTATCGCCAGTCCTGATCGCTTTACGCATGACTCTAAAAGATATGTAAAATGAAACAATGACAGCTACATATTGGTTAATTTCCATGATCAAGTTGTTTTTCATTATCATTGATCCTGCTGATATAGAAACCGAATAAAGCAGTGCAAGTAAAATAAAAAAGTTTTTTTTATCAGATAAAGTCATATGATTCTTCTACCCCTTCCGTGTTGCTTCTTTTAATACCGCCCCTATACCTTTTAAGGAGATCGTGAATCAGGAACTCATTACCGGCCATATATCTTTCTGATAATTGCACATACCACTAAAGTCAGTGAACTTACGATATCCTCCCGTTTATTTTCTACGGCAAGTCCAATAAATCGGTATAGATACTACTAATCAATAGCAGAAACCACTACCTTGAATATATCTCCGGGGTTGCCTGCAACTTCAATCAGGCTACCAGCGGGGACAAATATTTCTCCGCTGTCTACCATATTATCATAGAGTATACTTTCCGACCCAAATACAAGGGCACGCCCTTTGTTTGGTATTTCAAAATTTAAGATGGCGTCAAAGCCTGCGTTCAACCATTCGTTTCTGTCTTCACTTCCAACGACCAGGTTGTTAACCCCGATATTCATCAGTGGAGCCTGCTCGTATGGCATGTATTCAGCTCCCGATAATAAGGCCCACACAGCGCCGTTATGTTCAACCAGCGTTAATTCCGAAAGATCCCTCATTGATTTGACTGACATATCTGCATAATCTAAAGATTTTACAACCTTTATACCATTGAAATTAACATAACCGGGCAGTCCGGGTATTTCGGCGGATGATATGATATGTGTTGGTAAAAGCAATGTCTCCTCAAAAGCATTCACATTACGGCGCAGCCACACTTTGTTATCCATTGAAATAGATAATTTTAGAGGTTTAAAAATATGCTGAAGCTTTTCGGCTTTTATTTTATAGAAAGCAAATTTGGAGTCATATTCCATAAAATAATCGGTTCCATCAACAGAAGTTAAGTAAAATCTATTATCACCATCATAAAAGTATCCGCCATTATAAACTGCAGAAAGTATGGCTGACTCATTGCTACCATCCACTAAATATATAATCATCATTCCATTTTTGTTATCTAATTCAATTCGCAGAGTGTTGCTGCCACTATCATAGTATCCTTCATAGTCCATAAGCTCAGATGGAATGGGTTGTGCTTTGACAGGCAATGAAATCACACCCTCTTCGATGACGATGAGGCCTTTCTCTTCAAGATAAGAAGACAGTATATTTAAGGCAATTTCTGACGAGTTACATTGTGGACCACTAGCGATGAATGCTACCGATATCCGCTGAGAAGGGATCGTATAGAGCATCGCGCTGTATTGACCAGTGCCACCGCTTTTTCCGTATAGGCGAAGTTTTTCTCCAGAATAAAGTTCAATATCGGCGTAATCCCAGCCAAGTCCAAAGGGGAACCCATCCCCTTGCAGTTTTCCCTGAAGCTCACTTGGCTGTGCTGCCAGCATTTCTAACCGAGATTGTGTTGACAGAATTATCGAGTCTTTTGAAAAAGAATCGGCAAACTTGCACAAGTCTTCTGCTGTGGAGGATATTCCGCCTGAGGCGATCAGTGATACTATCTCCAATGGTTCAGCTCTTCCATCAGGGTGATAAAACTTCGCAGGAATCATCCCTTTCGGGAGTCGACCAACACCGAAGTCGGTATTTTTCATTGCTAATGGTTTAAAAAGACGCTCTGCCAGAAATTCGCTATAACTTTTACCGGTGACTTCGGTCACAAGCATTTCTGTCAGTGTGAAACCATCATTACAATAAGCTGCAAGTTCACCAGGCCGATGTTTAAGAGAGGAGCGGGACAGGCACGCCAGAAGCTCTTCATAAATGTTTTCGTTATATTCGTATCCAAAGTTATTCCAAAAGGTAGACCCGGGCAAACCTGACGAATGGTTGAGCAGCATTCTGACTGTGATATCTTTGTACCGCTCATCTGCCATGGTGAATTGATGAAGATAGTCTGTTACTGGATTATCCAAAGCGACGGCACCATCATCCACCAGCAGTATGATGGATGTAGCGGCAAACAACTTGCTAATTGAACCAATATTAAACACTGTGTTCTTGTCTGCCGGTATGTTATTTTCTCGGTCAGCCATGCCGAAGCCATCTATGTAGACCAATTTTCCATCATCCATAATGGCGACGGAGGCACTGCTTGCCGTTCCATTGGTGATGGCTTTCCAAATCTCAGTTCGGGCCTTGGTCTTGGTTTTGATATAAGTATGTTCCACAGACTGGCATGCTGACAGAAGATAGACTGTCAGAATAACTAACGCTAATAAAACTGCCTTAATTCGATATTTTCCCATAATTGAAGGTTCCTCACTATATACACAGATTCACACCTTCTTTGTTCCATTTCATTAGCTCTACTCCATTGGCGTAATCAAAAAACATCTAACCTGACCACTTGTCGGTAATAACAGGAGTGATAAAATTCAGCTTTTTTCTTCCTCGTTCATTTGCTTTTTATCAATCACGATATCAATCACGATTTATCGTTCCTTTCCTCATCCGCAACATAGTCAACAATATCCCCATAATTGACATCCAGAATCCTACATATCTTGTCTAACACACTTAACATAACCGGCTCGTCCCGACGTAACTTTGTCATCGTGTTAGGAGACACGCCGGACGCTTTTCGTAAGTCGGCTTTGCTCATTTTTTTATCTATGAGTAATTTCCATAGTTTGTTGTATGAGGTAGCCATAATTCGCCTCCAGCCTTGTGCATACAATATTATACCATATATAATATCACACGCCCTCGCAAAATACAATACAGTTTCGCATATTATGAGAACAAATCACACTATAATTTTTGAACTTCCTGATACATCTTTCCGAAATGACTTGCTATTCTGAGCCTTTAGAGCGAATATGTACCTACCAAAAATAAGGAGGTACAGAACGTGAAAATGACAATTCCATATAACATCACCGGCAAACAGAGAAAGCAGCTTGCAGAGGACATCAGCGTGGCCTTACACACCATTCCCAAGTACATGGGTTATCCCACCTGCTCCTACCAAATCGGTGACTGCACTCTTGAGCGGGACGGCAAGTTAATCATCCCGGAGTGCGTGGCATACGAAACGGCAACAGCTCTGCTGGAACACCTACGCAGTCGTGGCTATGTGGGCGAGGCGGTTGAAACTGAGGACAGGCTCACAATCTCCATGCCGGGGGAACTTTTCACCAACTCCAACATTGATACCCTGTAGCAGATTATAACAGCCAGAGCGCCACTCCTCGGGAAAGCGTTTCTGGCTGATTCTATCGAGGCGGTAGTTACCGATACAACGGTCAGCTTTCCTATAACTCCCAGAGTTATTTTTTAGTTTTGTTGTATGAATAAAACTATTGACAATATATTCAATAATCGATCTCATTAATAAGAGACCGAAGGTAGCTACCGACGGTCAAAAAGGGGTTGATTCGATGGCAAATACGACTTTTTACAATTTGGGCAAGGAAAGACAAAATGAAATACTGGAAATAGCAATGAATGAATTCGTACAATATTCCTATGAAGCCGCTTCCCTAAACAGGATTATAGATAAATGCGGTGTTGGAAAAGGAAGCTTTTACCGGTATTTTTGTGATAAGCAGGAGCTTTATCACGATTTAATCCAATATGCAAGACTAAACAGTGTGGGAAACTTTGAAGAAGTATTTGAAACCCCTGTTGATGATATATTTACGGCCTGGAAAGAATTTTATTTCCGAATCTATGAGTTTGACCGGGAAAAGCCCCTATATACAGGTTTTTTGTTTTTATACTCTTATTCCCGGGATAGAAAACAAACCTACTTGCTCAGGCAGAAAAGCAGAACGCTTATGGTTGGAAAAGTCAGCAATACCCTGATCCTGTATCAAGAGCGCAATCGAATGGATAAACAGCTCGATCCTGAATTTGTTGCTTATGTTTTGTTGGGGATCCACGATGATGTGCTTAATTATATCGCCTTCCGCTTTAAAATTGATTTTCATGAAAGGGCTCTTAACCATTTGCCTTTGTTTGCCATAAGTAAAGAGGAGCTTGAGGTTGTTTTGGATTCGTATGTATACCTTTTGAAAAAAGGAGTGGGGATGATATGAATCAAATCTTTAGTCAAAGAGTTAATCGGTATTATCGAACAATCCCGTGTGCTCAGAAAGAATATATACAACAATTTGAAAAATTCCATACCTTTAAAAGCCTGCGGGTAAACGAGATCATATGGAATTACTTCGATTCCGGAACAGATGCGGAAGTGCTGTTATTGCTTCATGGAGGATTCGTCGAAGAGAGTATTCATCTTGCACGGGTTTCTGTCAGGTTTGTTTGATATGATTATCTTCGAGGAGGTGCTTTATGAAGCAATATGTGATTCAAACAGAAAACCTGACAAAGCAATATGACAGAAAAGCGGTTGTTAACAAATTGAATATCCACGTTGAAAAAGGCAAGATATATGGATTACTTGGCCGGAACGGAGCAGGTAAAACCACCACGCTCCGGATGATAATGGGGTTGCTTGCTCCAACATCCGGCAAGGTTTCAATATTTGGCGACAGCTTTACAAAAGATAAAAAAGTTATCTATCGCCGGATTGGTTCGATGATAGAAACCCCAAGCTTTTATGAGAATCTCACAGGAAAGGAAAACCTGGAACTCATCGCTTCGCTGCGGGGGATTCATAAACGTGACGCAACAAAAACAGCTCTTGCAAAGATGGATTTAACTGAAGCGCAGAATAAACGGGCGTCAAATCTGTTGTGAAGCTTGTTGTGCTGTTTCTTTCTATCATGCTGATGTGCATTGTGGCTTATATATTAAATTTGTCGGGGCTGCTCGTTAATGTACCGATCGATCTCCAATCCTTTTTAGAGGGACTGCGGATTTATATACTGGCTGGATTGCTCATGTTCCTTTGTGTACTGCCGGTTATTCTACTGGCAGTAGCAGCAAAGAAGGGGTATATTCTAGCGGTTTGTATCGCAATTATTTATGCCCTTGCTTCCTTTTTAGCTTCGTGGGTTCCGCCGCTTGCTTCTTTGCTCCCCATAGACGTGGCATGGCGTATTTTGCAGCTTGATCAGTTCCCGAGCGAGTATTCTTTTTCCGTACAAATATCACATATCAGCGTTGCGCTTTTCAGTATTGTTTCGCTTGCTGGGATCATCATAGCTGCAAAAAACCAGGAGGCATAGGATCCTTTTTGATACCTGTACCCCCTCCGTGGGGGTATCCGGAGGAATTTCAAACCTTGTACTAAAAACAGAAAGACTTATTTTGCATCCCTGGAAACTGCCTGATGTTGATGACAGAAGCGGTAAATGAAGTTATTCGCTTATAGGATTTCTTCATATGAGATGTGCCTTCTCATCTTGATTCTTTGTTCAGTTAATAGTACCATATCTATATAAATCTGAAAAGCGAATGATATTCATGTGCAACTCAGCAAATTCTCGCTGACGTTGGTATTGCGTCTACGCCGACTTTCATTTAGACAAGCCACGGATGCTGGATGCGGGTATCGGCAACTGACCGGATAAAGAGCAAGACAGCACAAAGAAGTGGAGCTGACAGGAGAATCAAGATGATGAAAAAGAAGATACCATTATGGACCGCAATTGTGGGCAGCTTTATTCTATGTGCAGCCTGCATAGCCATTTTATGGGGATGCTGCTCGACTTCATCCAAAGGAAACTACTCAAACGAAATGAAGATTCCCTACACGAAATCGCTGAATGATCAAGGAGCTGATATATGGGATCGAACTGGCGACCATGACTCTTCCCCTTATTTTTACTCGGTGGATTTTTTCAATATGGAATCTACCGAGACTCGTTGGATGATACCTCACTTTAAGACAATCCAGCAAACCTCGTGGTGGTCCTGTGGCCCAGCATCTATAATGATGGTGCTTGAACATTACGGAGTTTTGGGTGACTGGAATGAGGAGAGTCTGGCTGCGTTGCGCAGTGACCATTCCGAACAGCATATTGGCACTTGCATGGATCAAATGCTTGAGATGCTCAACGGTATGAGTGGTTTTGATTTGGTGAGCACCTATGACTATCAGGATAGTTTGGACGAGATCAACATGGCCTTTCTGAAAGAGCAGATTCGGTCTGGATACCCAGTGATAATCGGATGGAACGACTGGGGAGGACATTGGGAAGTCGCCATTGGATATGACACAATGGGTACAGCGCACGAAGGCGACGATGTTTTGATTATTGCAGACCCGTTTGATACAACCGACCACAATCAGGACGGCTACGGCGTAATCAATGCAGAACGCTTTATTTATAATTTTACATTTTATGATTTCTTTCCTGTTGATCATTTAAGGGACAAATGCTTTATCATAGTGAAGCCCGCATCGATGTAGGACACAACGTACTAAATTCTGTATTGGAGGAAAAGGATACGGCACGCTTTATTCAGATAGGGATTGCACCGTGGGTTACACACAATTTGTTGCGATATTTGCCTTGGCTACAATCTCAGTTTACCTCTATTTAGCCTTAATGGTTTATGAAGGAATAATAAAATGAATTATGCGATTTTGTATAACCCAGGTCATAATCGGGTGTATTTTGAAACATCCTTAAAACTTTCGATTTCGGAGTTGAATATTGCTGCGCAAAAATGTACAACAACCCATGAAAATGTGCAGCAACAGAATATTTGCGGCATAGATTACCTGACTTTTCATACAAAAGACAAGTTATCCGAAACCGATATAAGAATTATTTCTAATCTGTCGTTTGTGTATGCTTTATTTGAAATTAGAAATGTAAATGGCGAAACCTTTCTTAAGCCTATTCAAAAAACAAGAGAAGATTTTGTTGATGAGAGTATCAGTACTATTTTAAAATATACTGGAAAGACCAATGAAATTTTTACAAGAATGATGATCAACATCGCTGTCTACTCACAAAGCAATACTGAAAATATAAAATTACTCGATCCAATTGCCGGTAAGGGTACGACCTTATATGAGGGATTAATAAAGGGCTATAATGTATATGGAATTGAAATTGGCAATAATGTAGTAAACGAAGTTTATCATTACGTGAAAAGATTTTTAGAAACGGCAAGGTATAAATTTGAGTATGTACCTATGAAAATATCCGGGCCGAATAAATCTTTTTCGGCCTTAAGGCATACTTTTAAAACTGCCAGAACAAAAGAAGACTACAAAAATAAAAATACTAAAACAATAGAAATAATTGCAGGCAATTCTTTATATGCCAATACGTATTACAAGAAGAATTACTTTGATATTATTGTCGGAGATCTACCTTACGGTGTCCAGCACGGTAATGTCACAAATGAAAAACAATCATCGTTGACAAGAAATCCCACTGAATTGCTTAATGCCTGTCTGCCCTCATGGCGGGAGGTCCTGAAACCAAATGGAGTGATCGTTTTATCATGGAACAGCAATGTATTGACTCGCAACAAGATAGAGCATCTTTTTGAAGAACAAGGATTCATAGTGAAAAAGGATGACGCCTATTTGCAATTTGAGCATAGGGTTGATCAGTCGATATTGAGAGACATTATTGTTGCGCAAAAACAGAAATAAAGGAAGAAATTCCCCTTGTGTTTGAGAAACAAAAACCCAATGGAGGCTACGGCTGCCTCTCGATGCTGCAAGCTGTGATTCATTGAATGTAGTACCTTGGATCAGGTAAAGAGACGCTTCTTTACCTGAATTATAGGATGTACTTTTTAGTATATTGATTTCATAAGTATCTCCAATCTCTTCGTCGAAAAGTTTAATCATACTTCCGAGATGAGTGTCCTCAGCAGAAACTTTGGCCTTTTCATTTTCAGTCATCCCATTTATATAAAACACGGACTTGTTTTCAGCACTCCCGCTGCATCCGCTTACTGCACACTAATCAATCGTATGATTGGATCATTTCGTAGTGCTGGAAGATAGTAATACAGAAAGTTTTTTTATTCTAACAATATGACAAGCCGTTGTCATATTCATTATGATATATATTTGTATAGAAGGAAGTGGTAATATGGAACAAGTTACTGCATGGTTATTGGAAGAAAAAAATCCGGAAGTTCAATATAGAACAATGATTGAATTACTGGGAAAAGACAAGGATGAAACAGAAGCAGTTAAAAACTCTTTATTATCTTCGGATGTATTTGGTAAGGTTTATCAAAAACTGAAGCTGGATAAGAAATGGGAAACCTACAACGCGTTGTCTGCATTTGCTGAATTTGGTCTCAACAGAGAGGACATTGGCTTGGAACTGGATAGATATGTAGATGCTCTTATTGAACAGACCGGGTTTCAAATGATGTGTGGGGAAGCTTTGTTGTTGCGTAATTTAGTCATGCTTGGCTATGGAGATGAACCAAGAATTAAGGAAGAAGTTTCTCTTGTGTTTAAAAAACAAAAACCTGATGGTGGCTACGGTTGCCTCAGCAAAAACCCAAAAATAAACGTAGATAAAGGTTGTTACCGGCAAACAGGCACATATGCGTTATTATTGGCAGCTCTGAAGAAAAAAAGATTTGTATTGCCTCATCAGGAAAAAGAACTGGTCAATTACTATTTGAATCGTGAAGTAATCTATACCAGCACTAATCATGATGTTTTTGCAGTACCGGACTTAGCGGGAACTTATTATCCTCTTGACCCTGTAAAAATTGGGCTGCAAATGACTATGTACTCACTGAGTGTACTGGGATATGGTGGTGATAAAAGATGCCGAAAAGCATGGGTTCTCCTGGAGAGTAAAAAGAATGAAAATGGATACTATATTCTCGATAAATCGCTGTCTAATCCAGTCTATAAAATTAGAAAAGCTGGCACTCCCAATAAGTGGGTAACACTATATGCAGAATTAGCTAGAAAATATATGTCAAGCTCATTATAAACCCAAATCGGTGTGTATGATGGTGAAATACTTACAGGAGTGTTTTCTTTTCTGACAATATATTAAAATGTATGTGAGAATATCAAGAAGTAAAGATGCATATACGGAAATGTTCGATTCTCTTTTCAGTAATGATTTTTGCATGGTTTACGGTGCACTTAGTGAAGAAAAAACATCAAGTAAAAATAGCTTGTTAAAAATGGAGCGATATGAAAAAATGAAGGTGGGCTACCCAATTGAGTTTAAGATAAGAAAAGAATAAAGAAGAAAAAGTATGGAGATTGGAATGTTTATTCAGGAAATATCAGAAAAATTCCGTGATGCAGTCAATCAGATCCTAAAAGAGGAATGGAACTGCCCCCCTTCGGTTTCAAAAGGAAAATTGATTGATACGACGAACCTGCCGGGTTTTATCTTTGTTGAAGATCATGTGATAAAGGGGATAGTTACATATCATATAGAGAGCGATGAGTGCGAGATTGTGACACTGAACAGTTTTCAGGAGAACAGGGGAATCGGGTCAGCATTAATCAAGCAGGTTCTTGATGCAGCGCAGCAAAACTGTTGTAAAAGAATATGGCTCATCACCACCAATGACGATATCAATGCAATCCGGTTTTATCAAAAGAAGGGGTTTGACTTGAAAGCTGCTCATATCAATGCCATAGAGCATTCTCGAAAATTAAAGCCGACCATTCCATTGATTGGGATGCATAACATTCCGATTAAGCATGAGCTGGAGTTTGAGATTTTATTAGAGTAAAAACGTGAAGAATAATTAGGAACATAAATATGGTGGTGCTTTGTGGCTAAAGATTCCTGAGAACTTGGAAGCTTGAGAGTGTAATGGATAGTAATAAAAAAGGAGTATTCAATATGGGAGACAGGCAAATTAGCAGCAAGCCATGGGATTCAAATGAGATAACCAGACAGTACTTTGATTCATTGTTGATTGAAATGAGGCATATCGACGCTGTTATACCTTCTACAAAGCTGGAATTATATGGAGAGACATTTGATACTCCTGTTATGATGGCAGCTCTGTCACATTTGAACAATGTACGCGAAAACGGTATGGTTGAGATGGCAAAGGGTGCACTTGCGGCGAATGCAGTTAACTGGGCAGGTATGGGTGACCAGGCTGAAATAGCTGCAATCACTGCTACAGGTGCGCGAACAATCAATATCATTAAACCATATGCCGACAATGACTATATCTTCAAAAGAATTGAGTATGCAGAGCGCTGTGGGGTTATGGCTGTGGGAATGGATATAGATCATTCCTTTGGAGGAAACGGCAAATATGACATTGTTTTAGGTGAACAAATGACCCCTAAGACCCTGCCGGAAATAAGAGAATTTATAAAATCCACGAAGTTACCTTTCATAATAAAAGGTGTTCTTAGCGAGCAGGACGCATATAAAGCTTTAGAAGCCGGAGCGAAAGGTATTGTAGTTTCTCACCACCATGGAATTATGAATTATGCTATTCCTCCGCTGATGATACTGCCGAGGATTGCGAAGGTGATCAATCGTCAAATCCCAATTTTTGTTGACTGTGGCGTTATGAGTGGAAGTGATGTGTTTAAAGTGCTTGCTTTGGGGGCTGATGCAGTTTCCGCGGGCAGAGTGATTATGGAACCCTTAAAAATGAATGGCGCAGAGGGAGTAAAAAATCAAATCATCAAGATGACGGAAGAATTAGCTGGATTTATGGCAAGAACCTGTTCACCAGATATATGTCATATTGACCCATCAGTTATCTGGCGGCGGGACAGAGGGGACAGGTACCTTGTCCCAGTTTACTGGGACGAGGTACCTGTCCCCTCTGTCCCCCGCATCGAATGAAGAGGAGAGATATCTATGAGAATTGGCGGAGCAATAGAAAAACCTTATAAAAATCCTGAAGAATGGTACCAGTTAGTCAAAGAACTGGTTTACAGGGCTGTTTTGGCACCGATTAATTACCGCGCCAGCAAAGAGGAAAAGCAAGCTTACTTAAAGTGTGCTCAGGAGAATAATCTGGTCATCGGAGAAGTTGGTGCTTGGAAAAATCCTATTTCAATCGATGAGGATGAGCGAAAGGCAGCAATGGAGTATTGCAAAAATCAGCTTGAACTGGCAGATGAGCTGAGCGCAAATTGCTGTGTGAACATAACGGGAAGCAGGGGCGAAATATGGGATGGCTGTTACAAGGAGAATTATTCAAAAGACACATATACATTGATTGTTGATTCAATCAGAGAGATTATTGATGCTGTAAAACCATCCCGAACTTTCTATACAATAGAGACCATGCCCTGGATGATACCGGATTCACCGGATGATTATCTTCAATTGATTCATGATGTAGACAGAAGCGCTTTTGGAGTTCATCTGGATTTTGTAAATATGATTAACTGCCCCAGGAGATATCTCTTCTGCGATGATTTCATTGAGGAATGCTTTACTAAGCTCGGCCCACATATTAAGAGCATACACGGAAAAGATGTATCTATGGAAAATGCCTATACAACAGTAATTCGTGAAACCATGCCCGGAAAAGGAATCATAAATTACCAGAAGGTTGCCAGGCTATGTGAGTCCCTTGGGCCCGATACACCCTTGTTTGTTGAACACTTGCCTGATTTTGAAAGCTATAAGCAGGCTGCGGCTTATGTAAGAGAACAGGCCAGGTTGGCTGGTGTAAAAACAGATTGAGGGACAAAGGAGAGAAGGACAGAGGGCGGGGCCCAGGTACCTTGTCCTGGGACAAAGGTACCTGGGCCCCGCCCTCTGTCCCTATAAGGGGGAAAGATGTTTATCGAGAGAATGGATGATTTTTTCACAAGCTGCGCAGATGGTTATGACGAGCATATGCTGAACAATGTTGAGGGATGAAAAGACGGATATGTTAAAATATCCGAACTCATTCCCGAAAATGTTGAAGACCTTCTGGATTTAGGTTGCGGTACAGGATTGGAGCTTGATG